>Ga0307508_10001379_pt1 | contig 27375 bp, 16 predicted proteins | sample 9_EM_MG_FD_203089 | JGI IMG/M metagenome (GOLD analysis project Ga0307508, IMG submission 203089) | Populus trichocarpa ectomycorrhiza microbial communities from riparian zone in the Pacific Northwest, United States - 9_EM | ecosystem: Host-associated > Plants > Roots > Unclassified | place...
GGCAGCCGAGCACCGTGCCGACGCCGACGGCCAGCACCGTTGCGGTCAGGCTGACCAGCAGCGCGTACCGCCCGCCGTAGAGCACGCGCGAGAGCACGTCGCGGCCGAGTTGGTCGGTGCCGAGCAGATGGGCGCCGGAGGGTCCTTCGATCGCCGCGAGCGCGTCAGTCTGGATCGGCGAGAACGGCGCCAGCAGCGGCGCCGTGAGCGCCACGACGGCGTTGACCGCCACCAGCGCCAGCCCGACGAGCAAGCTCGGCGAGGACCGGACCAGCCGGCGCATGGCCGGGGCGTTCGTCTTCATCCCGCTCGGCCAGGGGTGCGCAGCCGCGGGTTGAGCCAGGTCGCGGCGAGGTCGGCGAGCAGGTTGCAGACGACGAAGGTGGCGGCGCCGAGCACCGCGATGAACTGCAGGAGCGGCAGATCGCGGTCGTGGACCGCCCGCAGCATCAGCGTGCCGATGCCCGGATAGTTGAAGATGCTCTCCACGACCACGACTCCTCCGACCAGCCAGGCGATGTTGATGGCGATGACGTTGAGCGTCGGCAGCAGCGCGTTGGGCAGGGCGTGCCGGAACACCACCCGGGCGCCGGAGAGCCCGCGGATCCGGGCGGCCGCCACGTATTCGCTGCCCATCACATCGATGACGCTGGTCCGCATCATCCGGATGATGTACGCGGCCATGACGGCGATCAGGGCTGCGGCGGGCAGCCAGACGACGTGCAGCAGCTCACCCACCGAGGCGTCCGGCCCGTCGGTGACGACCGCCGGGAACCAGCCCAGCTGCACGGCGAAGACCAGCACCAGCAGGGTCGACACGGTGAATTCGGGAACGCTCATGCCGATCAGCGACAGGCCGGAGATGGCGAGGTCCGGCCAGCGGTCGCGCAGCAGGCCGGCTACCACGCCGAGCGCGAGGGACAGCGTGATGCCGGCGACCACGACGATGGCCGCGAGCAGGGCGGTGTTGCGCAGGTACCGGCCGGCCTCGTCGAGGACGGCCTGGTGGCTGACCAGCGAGCGCCCGAAGTCGCCGTGCAGCGCCGCGCCGAGCCAGTCCAGGTAGCGCCGCCACGCCGGCCGGTCGAGGTGCAGCGTCGCGCGCAGCTGCGCCACCGCCGACGGGGTGGCGTCCCGGCCGAGCAGTTGCGTCGCGAGGTCGCCCGGCAGGGCCTGCAACGCGGTGAACACCAGCAGCGAGGCGAGCAGCATGGTGAGCAGCGCGTACCCGAGCCTGCGCAAAACGGTCCGCAGCAGCATGTCAGCCCCGCACCTCGGTCACTGGCGGAAGCCGATGTTGAGGTAGTCGAACTCGAACCCGTACTCCTGGTAGTTCACGACCTTCTTGCTCAACCCGACGGTACGGTCGGCGAAGAACGGCACGATCGAACCGCTGCTGTCGACGAGGATCTTCTGTGCGTCCTGGTAGTGCTGCTTGCGCTTGGCCTGGTCGGGTTCCTTGCGCGCGGCGTCGAGAGCCGACGCGAAGGTCCCGTCGGACCACAGCGTCTCGTTGTACGAGGACCCGCCGCGGAAGATCTGGTTGAGCAGCTGGTCGATCGGCCGGCCGGTGTACCAGTACGACGCGCACAGCGGCTTCTTGATCCAGACGTCGGTGTAGTACGAGTCGGCGGCCGCGGTCTTCACGTTGACGGTCACGCCCGCCTTCTTGGCCGACGACTGGTAGGCCAGCGCCATCGGGGTCAGCACCGAGTCGTAGCTGGAGGTGTAGAGGTCCTGCCCCTTCGACAGCAGCCCCGCCGCCTGCAGCAGCGACTTCGCCTTCTCGGGGTCCGGCGTCACCTTGTAGTCGAGGTAGTACGCGTCGGTCGGGATCACCGGGTTGTTGTTGGCGACCGAGCCGCGGCCGTGCACGGCCAGATCCAACACTTCCTGAGGCTGGTAGGCGAGCTTGAACGCCTGCCGCACATTCACATCGGTAAACGGCGCGAGTTTGCACAGCATCGGCAGCACGTACCACTCGGCGTTCTTGACCGTGGCCGTCGTCGCGATGCTGGAGGCTGCCACCGTCTTGCTGGTGGCGTAGTCGAGGTTGGTCTGCGCGACGAGGTCGACCTGCCCGGCGAGCAGCGCGTTGACCCGGGCCTGCACGTCGGCGATGGCGGTGAACTCGATGGCGTTCAGCTTCGGCTTGCCGCCGAAGTAGTCGGCGTTGGCCTTGACCGACCCCTTGCCCGCGGCCTGGAACGAGACGAGTTGGAACGGGCCGGTCCCGATGCCGGTCTTGCCGATGGTGGCCGCGGAGTCCGCCGGGATGACGTAGCAGTTGTAGTTCATCAGCAGGCTGACGAACTCCGCGTTCGGCGACTTGAGGGTGACGACGAGCGTCTGGGCGTCCGGCGTGCCGATCCCGGACTTGTCCAGGAACGGCGAGAGCACGCCCGCCTGCGGCGACTTGGTAGCCGGGTCCAGGATGTGCGCGAGGGTGTACGCGGCGTCCGCGGAGGTGAACGCCTTGCCGTCATGAAACTTCACCCCGCTCCGCAATGTAAAGGTCCACTTGAGACCGTCGGCTGTGGATTCCCAGTGGGTGGCCAGGTCGGGCGCCGCCGTCCCGTCGGGCGCCTGTTTCACCAGCCGGCTGTAGAGCGCGCCAAGGTACTCGTAGGCCGACAGTGAGCTAGCCGGGTCGAGCGTCTCGGCGTCAGAGGCGGGCGGTCGCGCGATGTGCATCGTGCCCCCCGTCTGAGCCGTGCCGGTGGCGGCGGCTGCCTGCGGCGCACTGCTGGACCCTTTACCGCACGCCGCGAGCAGCCAGGGCGCCGTCATCGCGGCGACACCGCCCAACAGCGCGGAGCGCCGGGTAAGGCCGTACTGAACTTCCGACACGACGGACTCCCTTACCGGTACCCGGCCTGCTAATCTGACCGCTGTACGAATGAACTGTAGCGGCGTACAAGACGGTTTGGTCAAGACCCTGTTTCCGAGTCGTAAATCCGGGAGTTGCCATGACCGGTCGGTCGACGGACCCGCTTCTCGCCCCCTACGAGCTCAAACGTCTGCGGCTGCGCAATCGCGTGGTGAGCACCTCGCACGAGCCGGCCTACTCGCAGGACGGCCTGCCGAAAGAGCGCTACGCGGCCTACCACGTGGAAAAGGCGAAGGGCGGCGTCGCGCTCACCATGATCGGCGGCTCGGCCGTGGTGGCGCCGGACAGCCCATCCGCCTTCGGCAACCTGCACCTCTACCGCGACGAGGTGGTCCCGTGGCTCGGCCGCCTCGCCGACGCCGTACACGAGCACGGCGCCCAGGTGATGTGCCAGATCACCCACCTCGGCCGCCGGACGAGCAACTACACAGGCGACTGGCTCCCGGTGCTCGCGCCCTCACCGCTCAAGGAACGGGCCCACCGCGCCGTTCCCAAACAGGCGGAGGAGTGGGACATTCGCCGGATCGTCGCCGCCTACGCCGAGGCCGCCCAGCGCTGCCAGGCCGGCGGCATGGACGGCGTCGAGATCGAGGCGTACGGGCATCTGTTCGACGGTTTCCTGTCCCCGGCGACCAACCGGCGTGACGACCGGTGGGGCGGCTCGTTCGAGGACCGCCTGCGGTTCCCCTCCCTGGTGATCCGCGCGGTGCGCGAAGCGGTCGGTCCGGAGTTCGTCATCGGGCTGCGCCTGGCCGTCACCGACGACCTGCCCGGCGGACTAGGCATGGCCGACGGGATCGAGGCGGCCGGGCGGCTGGTGTCCGAGGGCGTCGACTTCCTGAGCGTCGTCCGCGGTCACATCGACACCGACGACGGCCTGTCCCGGGTGATCCCGCCGATGGGTACGCCCTCCGCGCCCCATCTCGCGTTCGCCGGGGAGGTTCGGCGTGCGGTCGGGGTGCCGGTCATGCACGCGGCGCGGATCGCGGACGTGGCGACCGCCCGCCACGCCGTCGCCGCCGGGCTCGTCGACCTCGTCGGGATGACCCGTGCGCAGATGGCCGATCCGCACCTGGTCGCGAAGGTGGCCGGCGGCCGGGAGGACCAGATCCGCCCGTGCGTGGGCGCCGGCTACTGCCTCGACGCCATCTACCAGGCGAGCGACGCCAAGTGCATCCACAACCCGTCGACGGGACGGGAGTTGCACCTGCCACACACCGTCAGCCGCGGCGCAGGCCCGGCCCGGCGTGCGGTCGTCGTCGGCGCCGGACCGGCCGGACTGGAGGCCGCACGGGTCCTCGGCGAGCGCGGCCACAGCGTCGTCCTGCTGGAAGCCGCCGACGCGCCGGGCGGCCAGCTCCGGCTGGCCAGCCGGGCGCCCGCCCGCCGGGACCTCATCGGCATCGTCGACTGGCGGGTCAGCGAGTGCCTGCGGCTGGGCGTGAAGATCATCTACAACGTGTACGCGGACGAGCCGGCGATCCTGGCCCACCGTCCGGACGTCGTGATCATCGCGACCGGTGGCGTCCCGGACTCCGGCTTCCCCGACGCGCTGGACGGCTGGGACGTCCTCGCCGGCGCCGCGTCGCCCGCCGGCGACGTGCTTCTCTACGACGACAACGGCGGCCACGCCGGCCTCGACGTCGCCCGCGCGCTGATCGCGGCCGGCGCCACCCTCGAATACGTGACGCCGGAACGGATGTTCGCGCAGGACCTCGGCGGGATGAACTACCCGCTGTACGCCAAGGAGTTCGCCGCCGCCGAAACGCCGATCACGCTGCTGCACTCGCTGCATTCGGTAAGCCGACGGCCCGACGGCCGACTCGCCGCGGTGCTCTACAGCGACCACGCCGACCGGTACGTCGAGCGCGTCGTCGACCACGTGGTGGTGGAGCAGGGCACCAGGGCGAACGACGAGCTGTACCACGACCTGGTGCCAAGCTCGATCAACCTCGGCGAGGTCGACCAGCGCGCCCTGCTGGAACTGCGCCCCCAGACGGTACGCGGCAACGACCGGGGCGCGTACGAGTTGTACCGGATCGGCGACGCGGTCAACAGCCGCAACGTGCACGCCGCCGTGTACGACGCGTTCCGTCTCTGCCTCGCCATCTGACCGCCACCGACCCGGAACGGACGCCAGCGCACCTTCCGGCCCATTCCGCTCTTGGTACCGTGTTCCGGTGATGGCGACGGGAACCGAACGCGAGGCGCTGTGCGGCTTCCTCGACCAGCAGCGCGATGCTTTGATCCGGAAGATCGAGGGCCTGTCCGAAGAGGACGCGCGCCGGGCGGCGACCGTCAGCTCGATGTCGCTGCTGAGCCTGCTGAAGCACTCGGCGACCTGGGAGCGCCGGTGGTTCCAGGTCATCGTCGCGGGGCGTGTCCTTCCCGGCGAGTGGTCGGGCGAGGACGAGGACGGGCCAGACCGGACCTTCGACCTGGCCGACGAGGACACAGTCGCGAGCGTCGTGGCCCACTACCGCGAGCAGATCGCGATCTCCCGCGAGATCGTGGCCGGCAGCGACCTGTCCGCGCCGGTCGCGCGCAAGGATCTCATCGACCAGAACCTGCGATTCGTGGTGATCCACATGATCGAGGAGACGGCCCGGCACGCCGGCCACGCCGACATCATCCGCGAGACCATCGACGGCCGCCGCGGACTCTAGCTGATCTATTCCAGGCGATAGGTGGGCGGTGGGCCGCTGGACACCGCGTGAATGTACGCAGAGTGACGGCGCCTGGAAGGCGGTATCCGATTTTTCTTCACTACTCGCGGGATGTGCCCACGCCTCTCTGGTTGTGAAGCCCAGCGAAGACTGTTTCCCGGGCAGGCGGCGGATTCATCACGGATCCTTGGAAGCGCGTTGCGGAGCGGGCCTGGTCCGCTTCACCATCGCCGCAGCTCCAGCGGCTCGTTCGCGTGTAGCCAGCCGACCGGATCGGTGGCCTCGACCGGGTAGCCGTAGGAGAGTTCGGCGTGCCCCGAGCTGATGGAGTCCGCGGCCCAGAGCCCCTGACAAGCCGGGCGGGAGACGGATCCCGCGTCGACGACCGCCCACCCCTCGACGCACCGCAAGGCGCCGGGTGGCGGGATGCGCGAAGCCTGAGCCAGACTGTGGCGATGACTGTGGAGACGCCGGAGCAGCGACAGACGCGGGAGCAGCGACGCGTCCTCTTCGACGACGTCGCGGGGCTGTATGACGCCACTCGCCAGGGATATCCCGCTGAGATCGCCGACACGGTCATCGCGAACGCCGCCATCGGCCCGGGCGCGGCCGTGCTGGAGATCGGCTGCGGCACCGGTCAGCTCACCCGGCAGCTGGCCGGGCGGGCGTTCGATCTGACCGCCATCGACATCGGTGCGGCGATGGTGCAAGCCGCCCGGCGCAACGTCGCGGATGCGACCGCCCGGTTCCAGGTGTCGTCCTTCGAGGACTTCGCGGACGGCGGCCCGTTCGATCTCATCGTGTCCGCCACGGCCTTCCACTGGATCGATCCCGGCGTGGGTCTGGCCAAAGCCGCCCGGCTGCTACGGCCCGGCGGCTGGCTGGCATTGCTGACGACGGGGGAACGCTATTCCGAGCCGCTGCAGGGCAAGCTGCGCGATCTGTGGGTGAGGTACAACCGCCAGAACGGGGAGTGGGCCGCCCAGCCGTCCTGGCTGACGCAGCTGCGGGAAAGCGGGCTGTTCGGCGCGACGGTCGAGGCGAGCCACGCCACTGCTCTGCGCCTTCCCGCGGAGCCCGTGATAGGTGTCGAACGCACCCGCGCGACGTTCCTCAGCTACACCGAGCAGGACCAGGCGGACTTCACCGCGGAACTCGCGGCGCTCCTGGCGCCGGCCTCACACGTCGACGTGACCCAGGACAGCTTCCTCGCCATGGCTCCACGAGCTCATTGACATCGGCGGCGGGCGGACCTCCGGCCCAGGCAAGATCCCCACGGACGAACCGGCGAGCTCACTCTGCCGAGGATCAGGATCCGCTCGAACGCGGCGAAGCCGCCCCGGTGGTGTCGGGTTGTGTGTGGAGGATTTCGCGGGGGCCGAGCGACTCAGGGCGAAACCGGATGGTGGGCAATCCGCTCACCTTGCTACGTTCAGCCAGTGTTGATGCAGCGGTTCGAGTCCGACACGCTGGACCGTTCCGTCTGGATGCCCTGGTACCTGCCACACTGGAGTTCCCGGGCCTCCTCCGCCGCGACCTACCGGGTGGGCGACGGCGAGTTGCGGCTGAGCATCCCGCCCGAGCAGCCGTTGTGGGCCGCCGGCGTGCACGAGACGCCGCTACGGGTGTCCGGCATCCAGAGCGCGAGCTTCTCCGGCCCGGTCGGCAGCACGATCGGCGGCCAGCCCTTCCTCGAGAACCAGCGGGTCCGCGAAGAGCAGCCGGAATTCTGGGGATTCACTGCGCTGTACGGGCACATCGAGATCGGGATGCGCGCGGTTATCACGCCTCGGTCGATGGCGGCGTTCTGGCTCTCCGGCATCGAGGACCAGCCGTCACGCTCAGGCGAGATCTGTGTGGTGGAGGTCTTCGGTACCGCACCGCACGGCTTCGGGATGGGGCTGCACGGCTTCCGCGATCCGTGCCTGACCGAGGACTGGTCGGTGGTCGATCTCCCCATCGACGTCGCGGCCTTCCATACGTACGCGGTGGACTGGCGCCCGGACGACCTGACGTTCACGATCGACGGCGACGTGGTCAAGCGAGTCGCCCAGGCGCCCGACTACCCCGTACAGCTGGAGATCGCGGTCTTCGACTTCCCCGACAAGGCCCACCTGGTCCCCGGCGAGGTGCCCGTGCCCGAACTCGTCGTCTCGCACGTCCTCGCCAGCTGACCCGGTGTACACGTCCAACCCGTTGCAGGTGACCCGTGCGCCCGAGACCCGCCTTGAATACCGTGCCGGTGAATTGCCGTAAGCGTCCCAACCCGTGACGATGTTGGAGCAACGCCAGCCTCGCTTGAAGATCCTCGAACGGGCACGGATAGGGTCGCCGGATGGATCCGCAGCCCCTCACAGTGAAAGCTTCTGTCGACGTAGCTGGTGCGGCACGCTTGGCCCGCGGTTGCGTAATGGCCGATCAGGCATGCCGGCTGGCGCACTGGGTGGGCCGTGACGGCCGGCCGGTCACGGCCGGCCGGGTGTTGCGTCGCGCTGATGTCTCTGCCGCCGGGGCCGTGCTGGGGGTGCCGGTGCCGGCCAGGGTCAGGACTGCGGCGGACGTGCCCGTGCTGCACCGTCCGTGGAGCTTCGCCCTCGGCTCGGGACTGTTGACGATCAGCGGCTCTGTCGCTGCGGCTGGGCCGGTGCTGGAGCAGTGGCCATCGTTGGGGGACGCCGAGGTCCTCGACGCGTGGCGGGCCGGGTTCAACACGGTGTGCAGGGTCGAGTCCGATTCCCGGTACGAGCGGGGCGTGGCCACGCTCGCGGCCGCGTTCCTGGAGGCCGTGGCCACGCGGGACGACTCTGACCTGGACCGTCTCTGGCACCGGGTGGTCGAGATCGTCGAGCAGGGCCAGGAGGATGGCGACCGGTCTGAGCGGGTGCCGTTCCATGTGCTCACCCGGTACCTGGATCCGGACACCCGTGATCCGTTGGCCGGGCTGGTGGACCTGCTGGGGCAGCTTGGTGCGGTGACCGGCGACGACAGCACGAATGCCGCGGGGACAGCGTTGGGCCAGTGGTCGGTGGCGATGGCTCGGGCTGACCGGCCGCGCACGATCAGCTTCGACGTGCCTGCCGACGTGGTGGTCGAGGTGCTGGCGGACTACGTACGCCAGGGCGCGGATCCGTGGATGGCGGTGCGGCGCTGGCTGGAGCCCCGACGGCCGGCTGACGCGGCCCGGGAGTTGCTGACCGCCGCCGCCGACCTCTCGGCGGCGGCCCGGATCGGCGCCGGTGACGTCGCCGATGGGCTGGGCGAGGAGGCACTCGCAGCGTGGCGGACGGTGGCGCATCTTCCGAATCTCGGCGTGCATGCCCGGGCGTCCCTGGCCGCTGCTCAGGACGAGGGTGCGCGCCTCGCCCCGGAGGATGCCCGGTGGCTGGCGGTCGAGTTCGCCGCGGCCGCGCTGGAGGGGTCCGGCCCGGACGAGGCGTTGACGGTGGTGTTCGACCGCATTCCTGGCGGGAGCCTGGATGCCCGCCTGGCCGCGGTGGCGGGCGCCGGTCACCCCGATGGCGCCCGGGTGGCCTCGGCGGTGCGTGATTTCGTGGAATCGGATGCTATCCCATCGATCAATCAGGTGTACCAGCTCAAGGTGGGGCTGGTGCGCTGGCGGCCGCCGATCTGGCGGCGGGTGCTGGTACCCGCGACCATCACGCTCGGTGACCTGCACGCGGTGATTCAGATCCTGTTCCGGTGGGGCGGCGACCACCTGCACATGTTCGAGGTCGGCGCCAGGCGGTACAGCGACCCGTTCTTCGACCTGAGCAACCTGGAAATGGACGACGAGTCCGAGGTACGGCTGCGGGATGTGTTTGCCGGGCCGACCAAGAAGATCCGCTATGAGTACGACTTCGGTGCGAGTTGGTGGCACGAGATCGCGCTGGAGAGGACCGGGGAACGGGAATCCGGCACCGTGTACCCGCTGTGCACCGGGTTTGCCAGCGACTCCCCGGTGGAGTACTGGTCCGAGGACGATCCGCGGGAGGCGACGCCGTTCGATCTCGCCGAGACCAACCGGAGCCTCGCCAGGCTCGACGACGCCGACGAGGAGAACCGGTGACCGCGCGTGGCAGGACACCCGTCGGGCGGGGCAACTCGTATGTCCGTCAGTCGAGCAGGCTGCGGATATCGGCGGCGGTCAGCTCGGCGGAGGCGAACTCTCCGCCGTCGAGGACGCTGCTGAACAGCTCGGCCTTTCTGGCCTGCAACGCCATGACCTTCTCCTCGATGGTGTCCTTGGCGACGAGGCGGTAGACCATGACCTTGCGGGTTTGGCCGATTCGGTGGACGCGGTCTACTGCTTGCGCCTCGGTCGCGGGATTCCACCACGGGTCGAGCAGGATGCAGTAGTCGGCCTCGGTCAGGTTCAGGCCGAAACCGCCCGACTTGAGGCTGACCAGGAAGACCGGCGCGGTGCCGTTCTTGAAGTCGGCGATGACCTGTGCCCGCCGCTGGGTCTTGCCGTCGAGGTAGCAGTTCCCGTTGCAGGTAGGTCTGGTACATCTTGCGATGCTTGGGATTCAGGTCCAGCTCGATGACCTGCTCCTGCTTGGCGGGGAGTCGGCCTTACGGCGGCGGAGCATGAGGGGCCGGATCCGGCGACGCAGCTGGGCGAGGCGGTCTTCGTCGTGCTCCTTCTCGATCGGCCGACGGTAGTAGTCGGTGAAACGGTCGAGCCGGGGCAGCAGGCCGGAGCGCCAACGCTACCGGATCACCTGGCACGGCTGCACCGAACACCACCCGATCGAGAACGGGCGGCGTACGCTCGATCAGCGCCAGCCTGCGGTGGGCAGGCACGGCGGTCACGACGGTTTGGCGGCACGGGGGTGCGGCGGATCTGGGTCTAGCGAAGCCAGCCCAACCGACGCTGCCCGGGGCGTCGGTTGAGCTGGCTCGGGTGTGCCGGGTAGTGCCGTCAGAGCTTCGTGAGGATGACCTTCTTACCGGAGGCCTTCACGGTGTAGGTGACGCTCTTGTGGGTCCACGGGTTCGTCGCGGAGACGCGGACGCCGCCCGAGATGTTGGTGACCTTGACCATCGCCAAACCGACCGATTTGTTCACCGCGGCGACGTCTTTACCGACGACCGAGCGCAGCACCGCGACCTTCACCGTCTTGCCCTTCGCGGCCTTGCGGGTGTCAGCGGCGCCGTTGGTCGCGGCGGTCTTCACCCGGGTCGCCATGGACAGGTACTTGACGGCCTTGGCCAAAGTCGCCGCGTCGACCGACGCGGGCACGGTGAGCTTCTGCGCGCCGTAGGTGTAGGTCAGCGCGTACGTGGTGCCGAAGCCGTTAAGGGTCGTGGAGGCCATCGCCCCGGCCGTGTCCGCGTGCACCGTCACGGCCGCCGTCTCGCTATCCTCCGTGATGGAGAAGGCGTAGTCGGTGGTGCCGTCGTCGTGGACGGTCTTCGTGCCGGCGCCGACGCCCTCACCGAGGACCACCGACGGCGCGGGCAGGTTGTCGTTGACGTACCCGGCCAGGCTCAGCGACGGGTCGGCGGTGAACACGTACCGCACCGCGGCACGGCCCATCATCTTCACCGCCGCCACCGACGTGGCGTCGCTGAAATTGTCGTATGTCCCCTTCTTCCGTACGCCGTACTCAGTCTGGTTCACGGTACCGACGCGGAACTGGTCGAACGCGATCCCATCAGACGCATCGACGCCGAAGGCGCCAGTCCCGCTGACCGAGCCGGCCGAGATGGTCATCGCCGCGTGCCAGCCGGGCGTGGCCGCGGTAGCCGACGCGGCAGCCACCGCGTTGAGCGCGACCGTCATCTCGGCCTGCGACAGGCTGGTCGTCGTGTCGTCGGCGTACGCAGCCGTCGCATCGACCAGCACGACGGCGGCCAATGACACGGCTACCAGGGTGGAGCGGAACACGCGAGACATGCACACCTCGAAACGTAGAAGAGACCGAACGCCCGCAGCAGCGTCGGGCCCGTACCGTCCCGACGTCAATATCCACGACCCGCACGGTGCCGATCCGTGATCACTTCCACAGGATCATCCACCCGACACCAACCAGAACAGGACAAGCTCTCACCATCCAGCGGCCAGCCACCCGAGCCGACGACAACCAACATTGGCCCACCCCCACACCACACCCGTCCTACCCCATGCAGTGCACCCCACATGCACCATCACATCGACATGAGCACCTACCGCGCCGGGCGCGGACCGTACGAAGATCCAGCCGTTGCCCTCGCGCGACTTGTGGGCGCTGGGGCGGCTCCGACACCTGGCGTACCCCGGCCCGCGGCTCATCCGCGTCCGGGAAGACCCATCGTGCTTTGCACCGGTGCTTTACTAGCGTGGTGCCGACTCAGCTCCCGGTCCTGTCGTTCCCGTCCAAGGCCGCGTTCGAGACGTGGCTGGCCGGCAACCACCAGTCCGCGCCCGGCCTGTGGCTGAAGATCGCCAAGAAGGAGTCCGGCCACACCACCGTGGATTACGCACAGGCGCTGGAGGTGGCGCTGTGCTACGGCTGGATCGACGGGCAGAAGGACAAGTTCGACGAGGAGTACTGGCTGCAGCGGTTCACCCCGCGCGGGCCGCGCAGCAAGTGGTCGAAGATCAACCGGGACAAGGCCGAGACGCTGGTGGCCAGCGGCGCGATGCGGCCGGCCGGCCAGGCACAGATCGACGCGGCGCGCGCGGACGGTCGGTGGGACGCGGCGTACGCGGGGGCGAAGTCGGCCACCGTACCCGAGGACCTGGCCGCCGCCCTGGCCGCGAACCCGGCCGCGCACGCCTTCTTCGACACCCTGGACAGCCGCAACCGGTACGCCATCCTGTACCGGGTGCAGGACGCCAAGAAGCCGGAGACCCGGACCCGCCGGGTGGCTCAGTACGTAGAGATGCTGGCCGAGGGTAGAAAGATCCACCCCTGAGCGTTGAGCAGAGCCCGCCGCCGACCAGCCCGGCCAGCAGGTGGTCAGACAAGGACGAAATTCACGGGCTCCTGGAGAACCGTGAGCGCGCCTCGAACGTCCGCGAGTCGCGCGGCCAAGGTGGCGATTGCCAGCCTCTCCGGCAGCGCGCTGGTGAACTTGAGCCCTGCCAGCGCCTTCGGGCTGACGTCGGGCAGGCCGAGGTGTTCGGCCGCGTCGGCGGCACCGTCTTTCCACTCCGCGGGCGTGAGATCGCGTCTCAGCCGCAGATACGCATCTCGATGGTCTTGGACGGGGTCGGCGATGGCGCTGATCGTGCTGGCCAGTGTCGCGTTCGCCCGGAAGCCGGCCCAGGTCCACCAGCGCAGGTCGCCCGACGGCATCCGCGTAATCACGGTGCTCCCGCGCCGAACGAGGTGGGCGTCTTCGTCACGCATCTCGGCGAGGCGGTCCCGCGCCCTGCCGGTCGTGCGCACGGTGGGATCCGCGCCCAACAGGACGCCACGCATGGCCCGGGCCAGATCGAAGGACAAGCCGGCCAGACCTGAGGCGGTCCAGCGGGCCTTGCCGCCACCGTCCGACTGTTCGACGAAGCACCGGCGTCGGGTCCAGTCGATGTAGGTGACCTGCCAACTGCGGCCGGCCAGAAGGAGCCGGCGTGGGCCGGTCACCTCCTCGGTGAGCAGCGCGGGATCTATCCTGCCCAACTCGGTCCGCCCGGCCAGCACGGTGAACTCCGGCGGCGCGGTGAAGACCGCGGTCATGCCCATGAAATGCCGCCGACCGAAGCGCAGTTCCGCCTCGGGTCCGATGAAGAGCATCCCGTCGTCGGACTCGAGGTAGCCGTTGTCGACGAGATGCCTCAAGATGACACCCGATTTGGCGGTGAACGGCTCGAGGCCGTTCCACCACTGCGACCACTCGTTGTCGCCGATCCGGTGCTCCTGGAGTGCGAGTGCCAGGATCTGCTGGGCGACGATGTGCCGCGGTTCGGGTGGCGCCACGATCGGTTCGACCCAGCCCTGCGACCACATGCACAGCAGGCCGGCCGCCTGCAGCAGGGCCCCGCGATCGGTGGTGAGGAACAGGCAGTTCCGGACGGTGCCGGCCCGCCGTCCGGTGCGGCCCAGACGTTGCAGGAAGGCGGCCACCGATCGCGGTGCGTCGATCTGGATGACCCGGTCGAGGTCGCCCACGTCGATGCCGAGCTCAAGCGTGCTCGTCGACACGATGACGCAGTCGCGGGCCTCCGCGAAAGCCTCTTCCGACCTGAGCCGCTCGGCCGTGGAGAGCGACGCATGCGACAAGAACGTGGTGATGCCGTGGCCGCGGAGCATCGTCCCGAGCTCCTCGACCCGCTGCCGGGACTCGCAGAACACAAGGCGCTTCTCTCCTCGGTGCAGCGCCGCGATGACCCGTGCCGCGTTCTGCAGGGAGCCGACGTAGTCGAGTTCGATGTCGCCGGGTGGCGCTGCCGGTGCCCGGGGCGGCGGCGCGGGCTCGATGACCGCGGATGGTTGGACCTCTCGATTGGACCCTTGGAGCCAGGCGAGCAGGTCGGCGGGATTTCCGACGGTGGCTGACAGCCCGACCCTCTGAACCGGGCGACCAGCCAACCGGCTGAGCCGTTCCGCGACGGCCAGGAGATGCCAGCCGCGGTCGTCGCCGGCGAACGCGTGCACCTCGTCGACGACGATGACCCTCACATTGCGGAAGAAGTGCTTGTGGTCGACGTTCTTGCTCACCAACATCGCCTCGATGGACTCCGGCGTGGTCAGCAGGATGTCGGGCTGCTCGGTGATGATGCGGCGGCGCGCGCCCGCGGTGACGTCGCCGTGCCAGACCGAGACGCGGCGGCCGAGCCACTCCGCATAACGGTGCAGGCGCGGGCCAAGGTTGTTCAGCAGAGCCTTGAGCGGACACACATAGATGACGGTGGTGCCGCTCCAGCCTTCCGAGGCCATCCGGGACAGCAGCGGGAATATGGCGGCTTCGGTTTTTCCGCTAGCCGTCGATGCGAGCAGCAACGCGTCCTTGCCCGCCGTGAGCGGCTCGATCGCCTGCTCCTGCAATTCCCGGAGCCGGGGCCAGCCGAGCGTGTTGACGATGTGGTGGACGAGAACCGGGTGCAGCTTGTCGGCCGCCGTCGTCACGGCAGGTCCAACTCGATCTCGCCGGCATGCATCGCGTTGCGTTCCACATCGGTCAACTCGGTCGCGGACACAGTCAGCGCGAAGTGCCGGCGGGGATCGAAGTCGGCGTAGAGCTCGACCGGGTCGAGGACACCGGCTACCAGCTTTTTGAGGAAGAGGCGGGGGACGATTCCCACCTTGCCGCCGAGTTGCCCGGCCAATGAACTGCCGAGGTCAGCGAGGTAGGCGTCGTCAACGACCCGGTTTACCCTCTCGCGCGCCTCGGATCCCTCGGCGTACAGGTCGCGGACGCGGACGCCGAGTGCGGTCAGCGAGTCGCGGGAAAATCCGGGCAGGCGCAGCTGAACAGCCCGAGGGTTGTCGAATCGCGGGTCGGCGGGAAAGTCAGTCGCCAGACGCTGTGCCAATGGAGCGAGGCGGGCCACTCCCTGGGGGCCGTCGAAGAACGCCGGGGTTCCGGTGATGACGAGGTACAGTCCGGGAAAACGGCCCGAGTGCACCTCGTCGACCAGTTGGCGCAGCGAGTTCAGCGCCTTGTCCCGCGCGTCGGACCGTACGCGCTGCAGCGTCTCGACCTCGTCGAGGACCAGGAGCAGGCCGGGGTAGCCGCAGTCGCGGAGCACGACGAGCAGGCCCTGCAGGAAGCCGAGGGCACCGAAGTGGTCGAGGTCGCCACGCACGCCGGCGTGACGCCGCGCGGCGGCCGACACGTTGGGCTGGCCACCGATCCAGGCGAGGACGGCGTCCGCACCGGCTGAGTCGCCGGCCACGAGCGCTGCGCGGTAACCGCGCAGCGCGGTGGCGAACGTGGGCGCTGTCCGGCTCACCTCCAGGAGGCGCCGGCTGAGGAGATCATCGACGGCGCCGTCGACGGCGGCCTGGTCGCCAGGGTCGATGGTGCCGTCCGCGGCGGCGTCATCCTCGAGCGCATAGAACCAGGCGTCGATGACGGCGCGCAGGGCGCTCGGCGGGAACGTGGCCGTGGTCAAACGCTCGATGACTCGGCGGTACACGGTCTCGAGCCGGTGCAGGGGCGTCTCGTTCTCCGAGACCTGCACCTCGGCGGTGGCGAAGTTCGCCCGCTTGGCCTTTTCGGCCAGCCAGCGGGCGAAGAACGTCTTGCCGGATCCGTAGTCTCCACGGACCGCTTTGAAGACGGCACCCCCGGCGCTCGCCGTCGTGAGCTCCTCGCCGACAGCGGACTCGAACCTGTCCAGCCCCACTGCCAACAGATCAAGACCGGATTCCGGTACGGCTCCGCGCCGGAGCGCGTCGATGACCTGCCGGCGCCGGACGGCGCTGACCGGCGTGGTCATCGGCGGTCCCGGGGGACGCCGAACTGCTGTCTCAGCAGTACGAGGTCGAGGCGCGCGGTCCGGCCGGCGTCGATGACGGACAGCACCGCGAAGTTGTCCACGTTGAAGATGCGTTGCAGCGTCGTCAGGAATCCGCCGGCCCGGGCCGGCGTTTCTCCCGCGCGCTGGGCGACGAGCACCACGGGCAGGGTTCCGTTGGCGTCCACCAGCGCAAAGAGCGCCCCGCGGATCTTGGCGATGGGCAGTTTGCGGGGAGTGAGCGCGTGCTGCGCGTGGAACATCTCCGAGCCCAGGACAGACTCGACGAGGCCGGGAGGCTCGGCCACCGTCGACGGCTCGGCCGGAGCGAGATCGAACAGGACGGCAATCGGCTCGGCCGCCGGGCGCTGGGACTGCTTGCGTGGACGATTCGGTGCCGGCGCCACCTGCGGCACGAGTGGCTCGGGGAGGTCGTGGGACGGGTTCCACCAGGCGGGATGCTGCGGCCCGATCGGCCGCCAGGCCGCCGGAGCCGAGGCGAGGAGCGGCAGCAGGGCGATGACCGGGACGGTGACCTCGGCCAGCGACGCTCCGCCGTGGTAACCAGCCCGTTTCGGTAGGTAACGCACGTGTTCGTCCCACAGCGCGACCACCCGGTTGTCGCCGTCGAGTACCCGGCTGCCGATCAGCGTGACCTCGCCGTCGTCGGCCTCGGCGGTGTCGACGCGGTGCCTGGCGGAGGCGGCGGCCGTCGTCGGCCGCATCACTCCGCCGCGTTCCAGGACGTGCCCGTGGTCGCTGGTGAGGATGACCGCGCGACCCTGATAGCTGGCATGGTCGAGGAGTGTCCGCAGGGGCCCGAGCTGGTGGAGTCGCCAGCCGGCGTCCGTGCCTTCCCGCCCGTGGTCGAGCGCGTCGTCGACGGTGTTGACGACCACCCCCACGATCGTCTCGGGTTCGCTCAGCGCGGCGAGCAGATCCGGGTTCAGAACGTCCCCGGCCGCGCCGTACAAAGTGTTCTTGTGGAAGAGGCGGGCTTTGCGTCCCTGCCAGAGCCGGTGCTTCTCAAAGGCGGCTTTCTCGTCGTCCTGGCTGCCGCGTCGCAGCGAGCCGGTGAGCAGCGAGGTGCGGGAAACCGCGGTGATCGAGGGCAGCCCGGAGATCACACCGCGGCGCCGGGCGAGCCGGCCGGCGGCTCTGGTCCCGGCCGGGTCGTACTCCTCCCAGCCCATGGTGGTGAGCTCGGCGGTGACCTCGTTGGCGACCGCCGCTGTCATGCCGTCCACGACCACGAGCAGAACACCGCGGTTGCCGTCGCGGACGACCGGTTCGACCACGGCGGAGAGGATCGTGTCCACCGTCCACTCCGGACCGGGTTTCGCCGCCCAGGCAGCGAGGCACGTGGCGAACGCCGCGTCGAGCCGGTGCCGGCGCTCGCGGACCCGGTCGTGCAGAACGCGATAGCCTCGGGCGAGCCCGGCGTGCGCGTCCTCCCCGGTCCAGACGTGGTGCAGAGCCGCGTCGGCCCAGGACCACTCGGTGATCTGCCCGGTGATGCCGTCCGCCACGGTGCCGACGGCCGCATCGGCTGTGCCGAGCCAGCGCAACAGCCGTGCCGCCATCTCCACGCGTTCGACGCGGTGCCGCTGCAGGCGGGCCAGCGCGTGATCGGAGAGGCTTTCGGCGGCCTCGTCGACCGCGCGGGTCGCGGCGGCCAGCGCGTCTTTGTCGCCGACCTTGTCCAACGCGCCGTGCAGCGCCCGCGCGGCGGCGTCGAGCCGGCTTGCGAAGCCACTTGGCAGCACCGAGCTGCGGGCCGCCGCGCCGCGCGCGGAGAACATGGTCAGGAAGTCCTCGGCGCGGTCCAGGACAGACTGCGGCGTCGGGCCGGCAGCGCCGTCGACCCGTCGCTCGACGGTGCTGAGCAGGTCGACGAACGTGTCCGTGGCCACCGTACCGAAGGCCCGCATCGCCGCGGCGCCGAGCTCGGCGCCGCCCGCGTATTGCTCGATCCGGCCCTGGGCGCGGGCGTCCGCGGCCTCACCGCCGGCCCAGAGAGCGGCGCAGACGAGACCGAGCGGCAACGCGTCGCCGACGTGGTCCGCGCCGTCGAGCCGGTCCACCATCGCGCCAGTCGGCCCGAACGTCTCGGCCAGCCACGCCAGCAGTCCCCTTCGCTCCGGCTCCCGCAGGTCGGCCAGGCATTGCCGGGCTCCCGGCAGGGCGCTCCACCTCAGCAGCACGGCGGCGTCGATGTCATCCGGAGAGACGTCGAGGCGGTGCAGGCGCAGGCGCTCGGCGGTCAGATGGCGGAGAGCGAGATCGCGCTGGAGCACTGTCCCGGCCAGTGGCGGCCAGCCTTTCGAGGGGATGGCTTCCAGCAACGCGGTCCCGGCCCAGGACAGCTCCTCAAGACGCGGGTCGAGGCGTTGGACGCCGAACGAGTCGGCGATCAGCGGCCACGGCTCCATGCGCAGGACACAACGCCGAGCGACCCGGCTCAACAAACCGGTGCCCAGCGCGTCCTCCGGCACCGGCGTCAGCACCACGCAGGGCAGATCGTGGTCCGCGACCACCTGTTCCCACACGGCCAGCACGGAGGCTGCCGGGACCACGGTGAAGCGGGCGCCGTCACGGGTGGTCTGGACGGGGTCGTGTTGCCAGATGGGCGCGCCCGCCACCACCATGATCGTCGGCTCGGTGGCTGGCCGGCCACGCAGGACCCGGGCGACGCGCTGGCCCAGCGCGGCCGGACTGACCGGTAGAGAGCTCGCGGCATCGACCGTGACGGTCACGGCAGCACCCGCCACGAGACCTCGATCCGGCGCCCGGGATGCCGCTCGGCCGCGGCGCGTAGGTCTGCCAAGGCCGACTCCAGCTCCGCGGCAGTCGCGACGAACGCGCCGTCGGCGTCCTTTGGCCTGGACTCGCCGCCGGGCGAGCTCGTGCCGGTAACTGGCCGGGGACCACTCTCCGGGGGGCGCCCCAGCGGCTCGGGCTTGCGCCGGGTCGCGCGCCGCAGCAGATCCGTCGCCCGGCTGCGGCACTTCTGCAGGACGGGCACAAGTGCGGTGGTCAGCTCGTCGTCTCGGGCGGCACGTCGCAGCGTTTCGAGAATCTCGTCGACCTCGGGCCGCCACTGCTCGTCGAGCCCACCGATGAGATCGAGAGTGTCCCAGCCCGCCGAACGCAGCGCCGAGCTGATCTCCTCGGCGCTGCGGATGCTCTTGCCGGCTCGTTCGGCGGGGCCGCCGAGATCTGCTCGGGCCAGGTGCCGGACTATCTCGATGTCGTTGTATCGCGAGTCGAGACCGTCGAGCAGGTCTGCTGCGGCCTGAGCGGTGTGCAGCCGGCCGGATGTGGCGCGCGGGTCGAGAGCGAGCCGGTCGGAATGGCGCTCGAGCAGGTCGACGAGGTCGTGCGCGGCCGGGCGGTAACGCCGGGCCTGCCGCGACAGGTCCTGCACGAACAGGGCGACGAGCCGGCCCCGGGCCAGCACCGGAGGCATGAAACCGAACAGGTGCATGACGCGTTCCCGGGCCAGCGCCCAGTCCTTTTCCTCCGGGCGCTCGGGTGTCCGCAGGGTCATGTCGTCGGTGATCGCGGTCAACTCGGGTTGTGGCGTGATCACCGAACCGTGCCGCATCCAGGTACGGTCGGTCTGCTCGGCGAAAGCCGCGACGACGAGCCGGGCGACCAGCGGATCGAGGCCTTGCGGTTGCGGCTCGTCGAGCCACCCGAACAGATCCCCGGCGCGCAGGTCCCCGGTGATGCCCTCCTGCCCGGCGCGGCGGTGGAAGTGCTCGACCCAGTGCCGGCCCAGGATGAACGGGGCCTCGTGCATCTCGCCCAGCCGCAGCGGGTTCGCGATCCGGCGCATCACCTGCCGGTCCTTGCGGTCGACCTCCACCCGGTTCTCCGGCGCCTCGACGGCGCGGCGCACCCAGTCGAGGACAGTGCGGATCTCCGCGGGCCGCAGAGCCTCGCCCTTGCGGTCGGGGTCGAAGTCGGGATGGGCTGGGTACTGCCGCTGCAGGAGCTGATCGGCGATGCTGCGCAACGCGTCGTTGAACCGCGCGCCGACCGGCAGGGTGAGCGGCGGACCGCCGGCGAGGTTGATCAGATGCTCGTCGTACGTGGTCAGCACATCGGCCGACTTTTTCGTGGCCACACCGTAGGCCTGCCGGAGCACGCCGCGCATCGCCACCATCAGGGCGTCGCGTTGACTGGTGAGGGCGGCGTGGGCCCGGCGCCGATCGTCCTCACTCAGGTGCTTGGCGTGCGACGCGAAACGCTGGCCGCTGAGCAGCGCGTCCAGGATGACGAGCCGCCCGAGGTCGGCCTGCCGGCTGGTGGTGAGCGTCGCCGGGATCCAGCACACCGTACGGTCGCTGATGCCGAGCGACTGCACCCGGTTGCGGTCGTCGGAGGGGTGGAACCGGACGTCGTCGAACGGATAGTCGATCACGAGCCGCCAGGACGGCGGCGCGAACGGGTGGAACACCTCGTCGCGCAGCTCCTGGTCGTCGCGGATGTTGCCGTAGACGACCTCGAGGCTGCGCCTGCTGCCCCGCCACACCACGTGGGCCAGGTCGACGTACTCGTCGGTGGGGGCGATGCCGAGCTCTTCCCAGAGCAGGCGCTTGACCATGGCCTTGCGCGCGCCGAAGCCCTCGGTGTCGAAATGACGGGCGGAGAGCAGCACGCTGTCGACGTCGATGCCGACCAACTCGAGGCGTACGCCAGGGTTGTCGCCCTCGATGATCTTGATTTCACCGAACCGGCCGGCCCAGGCCTCGATCTTCCGGCGGACGACACCGACCTCGCCGCCGGGGATGGTGCTGGTGATGCTGCCGTGGTTGAGCGCCGACAGCTTGCGGGCGGTCAGGTCACGCAGGGCCGGCACCGACGGCGCCAGGGCCGAGAGCAGCAGCGTCTTGATCAGCCGGTCGTCGCCCCGGAACGCCCGGACCCGCGCGGTGGCCTCCGGCGACAGCACCCCGCCGTGGCGGACGGTGTCGAGCTCCTCCTCGGTGAGGTTGTACTGCTCCAGCAGGTATGGCCGGAGCTTGCCCTCGTACAGCTTCTGCGCGGTCTCGAACTCGGCTTTGAGCTTTTCGGTGAAAGGCTGGTCGCCGCCGCGGCTGAGCACGTCGTAGAGGTCGCCGAGCGGGACGAGCTGGCCGAGCCGGAACTCGTCACGGCGCTCCACCAGGAGCTGGCGCATGAGTTTGAGCGCCGTCCGGGAACGCTGCAGCGCGCTCGACACGTGCACCAGAGTGGAGAGGAAAGCCGGACTGAACGGATAGGACTGGCGGAACGACTCCAGGTCGGCGCCGCTGCCCGTGTCGACGCCGAGCAGCGTGTCCCACACGTCGGCGCGGACCCGCTGGACGTTCTCGAACGCTCTGGTGATGGCCTGATCGGCCGGGCTGCCGTCACCGCCGACCCGCTTGAGCAGGCGCTTGCGGGTGATCTCCGGAAGGTTGCGGTCCTCCAGCGTGATCAGATCGAACCGGCCCTTGGCCAGGTCGAGGGTGTCCTGGAAGCCGAGCTCGCTCGCCCCGGTGACGCCCTCGCCCACCAGCTCGCGCAGGTCACGCTGGCGCGCGATGAAGGTGATCACCGGGATCGGCCGTCGCGCGTCAGACCCCTCGACGAAGTTGGTGATCTTCTGGACCTCGCGGGCGACGAAACGCTGGTCGCCGATGGAGTTGGCCAGCCAGAGGATCAGCTCGTCGAGGAAGAGGACCAGGGCGTCGAAGCCGAGGCTCTGCGCGTGCCGAGCGATCTCCGTCAACCCCCGGTCGAGGGCGACGAACCCCTCCGCGTCCTCCAGCGCGTTGCGGAAGAAGCCCTGCTGCCAGGTGCTGAGCAGGTCACTGACCAGCTTGCGGCGGGCGTCGTCGTCCGGCGCCGCGGCGAACGCCGCGTCGAGCGCGGCCGGAGACCACGCGGCGACCGTGTCGTCCTCCCAGTCGTCCTCCTCGCCGGGCAGTCCCGCGATGAACGCCTCGTCACCGATCCGCTCGCGCAGGTGCCGGCTCTGGTCGAGCAGCGCGTCGGTGCGATGCACCGCGGGGATCTCGGTGTCGGGGTAGAGCTTGCGGACGTGCTCCACATAGCCGCCCAGCACGCGCTGCTCCAACGACTGGGCGCCGAGCAGGTGGTAGGGCACCAGCAGGAATTTGCGACGCCCCAGCCACTCGTCGTGCTTGACGAGCAGGGACCCGAACTCGGTCCGGTCGCGGGCGGCCCGCTCGCCGCGCAGCAACGCGTGCAGCACGGCCATGAAGTGCGACTTGCCAGCGCCGAACGAACCGTGCAGGTAGGCGGCCCGCGACGCCCCACTGGACAGGGCCGTCGAGATCAGGCTGAGCGCCTCGTCGAAGTTGGTGACTAGCGACGGCGGGATGATGTAGTCGGCGAGGGTCTTCACGGCGTCGTCGACGCCCTCGGCCAGCTTCAGAACGAAGTCGCTGTCGCTGTTGGCAGAGGCCTCGGGAATGATGATGACATCCCTGAGCAGGGGAGGCAGGCTCTGCGCTGACATGCTCTTACCGTATCGGAATCAGGACCGGCGGCGGCCCCGGCCGGAGGCCAGCGGCCGCCAGACGACGAGGTCCTCGTCGGTCAGATGCAGGGTTGCGAGGCGCTCAGCGAGGAAGCCGTCGTAGATCTCGGCCGGGGCGTCACCCAGCTCCGGGTCGAAGGCGCCGTGCCACTGCCGCACCCACGGCATGACCTCCCGCAGCCCCGCCAGGATCGGCGTCAGCCGCTCCGCCGGCCAGCCGTCGTGATCACCGCGCTCCACGACGACGAGGGCCAGCGCCTGGGCCTGTTCGCGATGGTCCCAGCCGGCCCAGCCGATCAGCAGCGACCCGTCGCCGTCCCGGGTCGCCAGGGGATAGGAGATGAACCGCTCCTTCGGTACGTCGAGCTTGCCGCGGTTGGACCAGAAGCTCTGCTTGCGGAAGTCGGCCTGCCCATATTTCGGCGGCACCGGAATGCCCCTGCGGATCCGCTGCTTCTCCCGCTCCTCGGTGGCGGCATCCTCCTGCCGCTGCAGGTCCCAGACGTGTTCCCAGTCGGCCCGCTTGTCGAGGCCGGAGTCCTTGTAACGGAGCGCCGCCAGGTAGGGCACGTGCTCAGTGTCGACGAGGTCCGCGACCACGGCGGCCTGGTCGGTGCCCGGCGCGTAGATCTCCGCCACGGCCACGAAGTCGGGATCCTTGCGCAACTCGTCGGTCAGCCGCGCGGTCGACAGCGGACGGGGCTGCTCGATGCCGTTCTCGTCGGGCGCGAACCACAGCTCCCGCGCCTCACACCGGTCGAGCAGCCAGTCGCGCAGCGCCCGCTCCCGCATCTTGTCCCAGCCCTCGGTGGCCCAGCGCCGCTTGCACTCGGGCCGCTCGATCAACGCCAGGTACCTGTTCGACTCGATGACGTCGATCCGCCGCTGCACCACGGCCCGGTACTCCTCCGACCAGTGCGCCGGCAGCTCGGTGATCGGCGTCGACCCGTGCCGCGCGAACCACTGCGTCTCCGCCTCCCCCGCGGCCACCTTGCGAGCCAGCACGATCTCGAACGCCCGCTCACCCAGCTTCAGCTCGGGCACGGAGTCGGCAGGCGCGGTCAACTCATCCGGAAGCAGCCCATAGAGCGAGTAGACCTCCCAGTCCAACTCCATCCTGCAACGCGATCATCCGCCCCCGCGTAGCCAGCCACCCGTCACGAGCCTCCGCCAGCCGCTCCCGGGTGGGCACGGCCTCAGCCGCGACCGAAGCGGGGCTCAAGGCCGTCAGGCGCTGCGCGCCCCCATCCAACAACCGAGCAAACCCCAGCGGGTACGCCGAGGGCAGCGGAAACTCCTCCAGCTTGGTGCCTGTGAATTCGTAGCGTTCCATCCACGACTCGGGTTGAATACCGCGCCCAATCCCGCTTCCCGACTTGCTCTGGCTGACCTGTTTGAGCCAGAAGCACGCCGTCGAACTGTTCAACACCCCCAACAACCGCAGATGATCGTCCTCCGAAGCGCCTTCGCCGAGCTTGATCACCGGCGCAGACTGCTTGAAAACCTTCCCGCCCCGATCAAGCACGAAGTGATTGTGTGTAGCCACGAATGCGAATGATATGAACCATGGATGGGCACTCTCATCCCTCGTGATCTGGTGCCATTCATGCCATGGCCTCCCCTCCTCGAAGTACGTCTTCTTTGAAAACGTCGCACGATTTCCCATGACGGTGCGATGAGGCCATAAAGTCTGATACGTCCTGGATTCCGCGTCCAGCGGCAACAATTCAAACTTTTCAGAGTAAGGGAAGAATCCCCATTCACCTCCGAGATCCGACCAATCTCGAAGCTCGTCGCCAACGACGAGGCGTCGACTAACCTCCGTCGTGGCTGCCTGTCTCCACCAGACATTCTTGTCAAGTAGCATAATGTCGTCTGCATTTGTCATGCCCAGAATGCCAAGGCGCCGCACAACACTGCGGAGCTTCGGCCTTTCTTCGACAATTGAAGCGAGTACGTCCTCAGCGCCGCCGCCGGAGAGGCTCCATGGAAACAATGCAAGTTGCCGGCGTGATGTATCAGCAGTTGATACCCAATCACTTTGGGTGTTCGGCTGCTTGATCTGGCTGCGAATAGCTGACCAGACACGGCCCTCAGCGGGATTGTCCGGGACGTTTGGCTCGCCACGGATGCCCATAACGGTGCGGATAGTGTCGGCCCGATTCGTGCGGCTATGGCGGCCTACCAGAATGACGGTCGGAGTGCCGTGGCCGGGGATGTAGGCGCCCGAGGTGTCGATTACGTGGGTGAGGTCGACCTTGGTGGCGAAGAATTCAGTGATCAGCTTTTTACCGAACTCTCGTTTCATGAACGAGTTGGCGGTGATCTGGCCGACGAAGCCGGCGCCCCGGTCATCGACCTCCGGAGCCTTCGCCAACTCGAAGAAGAGCTGCGCGAAGGGCACCGACAGGGCGTACTTGCCGGAGCAGACGTCCTTGTATTCCTTGCGGTAGATCTCGTTGAGGTTCTTGTCCTTCGGGGTGATGTAGGGCGGATTGCCGACGACCACGTGATACCGGCCGTCGCGGAGGATGTCGGGGTGCTCGTCGAGGTCCTCCACTGCGTAGGAGAACGCGGCGAGTTGTTCGATTTCGCTCAGGCCGGTGATGGTGGGCTGGCGCACCCGGATCAGCGAGTCGCCGATGGCGAGGTTGAGCGGGAAGGAGTAGCGGGCCACCGCGTCGAAGGTCTTGAACTCGGCGACCTTGAGGGCGGCGATCAGGAGGCGGAAGCGGGCGACGGCGACCGCGAACGGGTTGATGTCCACGCCGTGCACGGCTTCCAGGGCCAGCTTTGCGACCTCCTGCCGGTCTCGGCCGGGGGCGTGCTCGTCCCACTGGTCGACGAGGCGGTGGAAGGCGCCCAGCACGAAGTGGCCCGAGCCGCAGGTGGGGTCGATCATCTTGACGACGTCGTGGCCGAACTGGTCGATGGCCGGCTTCAGGGTCAGGTCGAGGATGAACTTCTCGACGAACTCCGGCGTCTGCAGCAGGGCGTACGTCTTGCGGGTGGCCTCGGACAGGTCCTGGTAGAGGTCGCCGAGGAAGCGGGTGTCCCAGTCGGGGTCGGTGAAGTCGTGCACCAGGACGCCGTCCGCGTCGGTGCGCCGCCAGAAGGCGATCAGGTCCTTTGCGCCGTCGTGACTGATCGGCAACTGGTAGGCCGCGTTGTGCGCCGGGTCGAACAGGGTGCGGCCGGCCTGGGTGCGGCCGATGTGCTCGAAGGCGGCGAGCACCCAGTCCCGGTCGGTCTGTGCCGGGTTGACCCGGAAATACTCCTCCTGGGACTCCTCGGCCCACACCGCCCGGTCCTTCGTCGGCCCGGCCAGATAGCAGGAGCCGCCGAACAGGCCGTTGTCCTCGCAGAACCGGACGAAGACCGTGCCGAGCACCCACGCGACCGCCGCCTGGGTGACCCGCTCGTTACGCCACACAGCCCAGGTCGAAGCGGTGCGCTTGAGCCGGAACGCCGCGTCGTACTCGGCGTGTAGCTCGCTGTAGATCGACCCGGTGTCGCCCACCTGCTCGACCAGATCTGTCTCCAGGATCTTGACCTTGGCCTGAAGATCCTTCAACAACGCTCGCCGGTCGATCAAGATGTCCACCCTCGTTCCCCGCGCGAACCGGTATCCCGGTCGCAAACCCGGGTCTCACCGTACCGGTTGAAATTCCTTCACCGGTGCGTCCGTAGCGGACCGCATGGGCGCGGTCACTCCACTATGGTTTCCGCCATGGCTCTCGTCCGGATGGCGCTCGGCAATTATCGTGGTTTCGCCAAGCGCCAGGCCATCGAGCTGCGACCGATCACGGTCGTGCTGGGTCGCAACAACGCCGGCAAGAGCGCCCTGGTGCGCGCCCCGGTCGTTCTCGGCACGGGGATCGGCGTCGACACGCCGGAGCCCTTCGACCTGGACCGACTCACCGAGGACCTGGTCGACTCGTTCGCCGACCTGGTCCACGGTAGCCGCCCCCATCGCCGCAGCATCGAGGTCGAGTTGGGCGTGGACACGGCGATCGGTCACGTCCGGGTCGCCGCCGTCGTGCAGGACCTCCCCGCCGAACACACCCAGGTCATCGACACCCTGGAGTTGACCGTCGACGGAGCCCGGGTCTGCTTGCTCGAGTGGGAAGTCGACAACCCGGTCCGAGGGGACGAGGTTTCCTACACTCTCACGACGGCGGACGGCCGTGAGTGGATCAGCAGGTCGGTCACGTTCGAGGGCCTGTTGCCGATCGAGATCGACGGTCCGCCAGGGGAGGAGGTGCCCGTCGATCAGCTCGATCCGATCTTTACGGCCGCCGACTCTGTAACCCTTTCGTTTCCGACCGTGCGCTACCTCGGCCCGTTCCGGGACCGACCGCACCGCCGCTACCGGCTGCCGGGGCGGATGCGCACCGAGGTGGGCACGGCCGGCGAGCACGCAGCCGGGATGCTCGCCAGCGATCTGGCCCGCGGCGACGGCAAGCTACTCCGGCACGTCAACGGCGACCTGGCCGTGCACCTGCCCGACTGGCAGCTGGCCGTCGACCGGGACGGCGGCACCTGGTCGGTCGTGCTGGTGGCGACCCACGACGACACGATCCGGGTCAACCTGGCCGACACCGGCACCGGCGTCGCGCAGGTGCTGCCGATCTTCGTCCAGCGGGCGATCGACGTGATCCACCCGTCGGGGCGGCCGGTGCTGGAGATCATCGAGCAGCCCGAGCTGCACCTGCACCCGGCCGCGCATGCCGAGCTCGCCGAGCTCTTCCTGACGGCGGTCAAGACCACGTCGACCCGGTTCCTCATCGAGACGCACAGCGAAACGTTGCTGCTGCGGCTGCGGCGGCACATCGCGCAGGGACTCGACCCGTCCACCGTGGCGGTGTATTTCGTCGACCGGGCCGACGGTGTGTCC
>Ga0307508_10001380_pt1 | contig 27362 bp, 25 predicted proteins | sample 9_EM_MG_FD_203089 | JGI IMG/M metagenome (GOLD analysis project Ga0307508, IMG submission 203089) | Populus trichocarpa ectomycorrhiza microbial communities from riparian zone in the Pacific Northwest, United States - 9_EM | ecosystem: Host-associated > Plants > Roots > Unclassified | place...
ACTATTGGCATCAACTTGCTCAATCAGCCCTTCCTCGTCACCCTTACCTGTTCGGCGAGATTCCCAGCGGACTTTGTGTGCCTACCGATCCTTTTGTGCGCTACCCGGGCAGAGCATTCCCTGATTTTGGCTATGCCAGTTCACCATTGACCGTGATGCTTATAAACGGAGTGCCGATGAACATGAAACGTATGATGATGAATGTGAACCGCGTGATGAGCATGAACAATTTGCCTGTTTTAAGACCGGATGACGCCCTTTTAATGGGAAAAAATCAAATGGCCACCATTGGCCATACAAACGATTATTCCAACGCCTAAAAAAATGATGACTGATACGCAAACGATACGGTTTGGATGGTATAAAATAGTGACAGATGAATTTGCGATGACGGAGGAAAAATATGCGCCGTCAGATCCTGCACAAATGCGGATTGACTTACTTTTTAATACGATAGAAGCAGAGAAGTTGGTAACGGTAAAAGTAAAATGCCTGTTTTACCAGGAAGACAAATTATTGTTGATAATAACCGTTTCCTGTCTGTTTAACATCTATCCGGAAGATTGGGAAAAAATTTTTGATGCAAAAGCGAGGATACTTACCCTTTCATTGTCTTCTGCCCTGCAGTTTGCCAGCCTTTCGATCAGCACGACCAGGGGGGTATTACATGCACTGACGGAAAGCGCGCCCCTCAATTCCATTATTTTGCCTCCCGTTAACCTAAATGAACTGGTAAAAGAACAGATTTCCATTATAGTTCAATAAAATTTAGTCCCGCTGATTTTCAGTATCGGATTGTTTTGGGATAAAGCTGGTTTGTTTTAAGACTTTATTTCCTTCCTCCTGGTCAGGGTATTGACGGTGTTCGCCATCAGTAATACCTAACGCTGTAGTGCAAAAGGTAAAGTATTTAGCGCCCAGTTCATTCACGAACTGCTGTAAACCTTCCTTTGATTCTCTTGCATAGCTTGGTAACCAAACAATCCATTCCAGCTCGCTACCTTCTATTTTGGATAATTGGTTCAGCGTAAAATAAATCAGGCAGTCAATATGAATTTCTTTTCGGTCGGAGAGTAAGTTCTCAAGCGTTGAAAACAACACATCATGAGATAGAAAATAATTGCCGTCATTGCAGACAATTAGCATAGTCTTGGTTTGATCATTACCAAGCACTTTTTTCGTTTCAATCAGTTGTTTGTGGGCTTTGCCAACAATTCTTTGCAGGGTCTTTCGGACAGCGCCGAAGACATCAAGATAACATGCTTCCGGCAGCTCCTTTAGTCCAATGAGGACGGGAATAATATCAGCTTTTGCCAGTTTTTTTTCGCTTAACCAAGTGTCTATCATTTTTTCATTTCGAGCCAGATCTTCTTCAGCAAACAAATCTTTTTGCAAGGCCTTAAGTTCTATCAGTATGTTTTCGTCCGGGAAATAATAGTCTGCATTTGCGAAGGTGGGTTTGCCTGATAGTAAATCAGTTACACGCTTACCCTCAAAGGAAAGTATAAATTCGGTAATAATCTCTTCTGTTAGCATTAAAGGAGGCGTTTTCAGATTTCAGCAATTTAGATAAAAAAAGATAATTAATTACTCACTCACGTGGGCTCTTTGGATGCAAGCGTAAATGATTTATCGGCATCAAAGAATCATCGTTTTAATCAACACTAAAAACTACCATCCGATTTTTTTATTGTCGAAGTTTATTGTCTTAGCCTCTTTCAATGCTATTTCCTCAAAAGACGGTACCGACGTCGCATCCACCCTTTTGAAAGTGTTCCTGGCTACTAATTCAAGCTGCAGGTTGTTTTCGAAATCATAACCCATTTTAATAGCCAAATTAAGCCCTTCGCCATCAAAAGGCACACTGGGGTAAAATATCGCGTCAACTGGAAATTTATTTTGCTCAAATGCCAAGTTACAATACGCAGAAGTAATAATATAAGTCTGCAGATCGTTTTTTGCGGGCTTTCTAAACCTGTCAAATAGAAATTTATAAAAAATCTCCAATGCTGAACGGGTTTCATTTGGGTTATTCTGAATAAAACGATCCAACTTCTCTCCATGTGAGCGGTCGTAAGGAGATATTCTTTCTTGAACAAATGGGCTTGTAACAATCAAAACACGAAGGGAATTATTGATATTCCACTTACTGATCGTTGCATGTAGATATTCGCCCTTTTTTTCAGTAACCCAATACTCTAATAACTCCATGTACGAGGTTGGCCGGAAATCCGAGCAATAAAATACAGGCTGCCCGGGAATATTACACCTCCCGTAATTTGTTGTTACGGCACTAGGCGCGAGTCCAATGTCAGAAAAATTCTCGTACAGTTCGTCATTTTGATGTGTGCGGGTCCTAAATACTTGAATCGGTAAATTTGGAAAATCGAGGATAAAGAAAGGAATATACTTGATCTTCTTATATGCTAATATGGCATCAGTATAAGCATTCGGATCGTCAGGGTTAATATTATTTAGCAGCTCAATACCTTCGTTAATTTGTTGAACAGTCATAATATCTAAGTTTGGATTGAACGTTGCGATCAAGTTAGCACAATAAGTCTTGATATGTAAGTAGTAAAAATAACATTTTAATTGAATGCCCCCTATACGTTATTGACTTTTACCTCTGTCACTCGAACGGACGAAAACCTACAGAAGCATGACAGACGGATGTGTCTAAAATTTGCTACACACAATACTCATCTTACCTTTAGAAGTTTCAAATAAAGCCTACAATGGGCCATTTACTCATCGGGCGTCCGGTCTGTTATTCGCTATAGTTTTTTATTACCTCACGTTTGTGTAGGATTTTTTTCGTAATGTTTACAACATCATAAAAACCATCTCCAAGTTAAAATTTCATCTAATTTCTATAATAGTAAATCGCTTATATGCTATTATTCAGTACCAACAATTTTAAAATAATATCACAAATTAAATGTGTCTCGTAAATGAAAATAAGCCCTTTCGTGGACTCCTTTCCCACCTATTCCTGTTTCCTAAAATCTTTTCGTATATCTTTTATTGAGATAGAAAATTACTATTCAGTCGTGCAATGTCCTATAATAATTACCCACTAAATCAATACTTATGGCATCTGTCAAAGTATTTCCCCGCATTGATAAAGTGAATAAGAGCGGAGAAGTCCCGATCTACCTACGCCTGACCAAGCATAGAAAATCAAAATATATAGCATTAGACGTGTACATACTTCCGGGAGATTGGAATACAAGGACCGGAAAAGTAAAACCTGGCTCTAAAAATGCCTCCCACATTAATAGTTATATCGCCACCAAGGAAGCCGAAGCGGAAGCCATTGCTCTTGAACTGGAAACCAAATCCAAGCACATTACCGCATCGGACATCAAGTTCAAGCTGATGGGGAAAGCGCCAGCCGATTTCTTCGCTTTCGGTGAGAAAAAATGCAAAGCCATGTATGAAGAAGTGAGTATTGGCACAACCAGGCGATATAAAGGTATTCTGAAAAAGCTAAAACTGTTTTGTGGCAGAGAAAGGCTCTACTTTGACGAATTAAATGTTGCGTTTATCCGGGAATACCAACGTTATATGTCCGAAGATCTTCAAAACAATCCCAACACCATTCATTCCAATTTAAAGGGCATCCGGAAAATAATTAATGAAGCGGTAGCAGAAGAGTTAATCCCAGCAGAAAAGAACCCATTTAACAAGATTAAACTAAAAGGACAAAAGACTTCCCGCCTATTTCTGGTAGATAACGAAATCGAACGGATGATAAATCTCCACTTGGACGAAAATACACTCATGAATCACCACCGGAACATATATGTATTCAGTGCGTTCACGGGTGGTATTCGCGTATCCGATCTGCTCCTTATGCGGTGGAGACACTTTGATGGGAAACACCTTTGTTTCCAAATAAAGAAAACAAAGGATGACATTAGCATCAAACTACCAGATACATCCCTGGAAATTCTGCTGTTCTATAAAAAGCTGGCGCAAAAAAAGCATGGCAACTTCAAAATCGATCCCGAATCCTTTATTTTCCCATTGCTGCATATTTCAGTCACAGAAACTGACCGGGTGAAAATCTACAACGCCATTTCCTCAGCAAACGCATACATTAATAAAGATTTACGAAAACTGGCCAAACTCGCCGGCATTGACAAAAAAATATCCTTTCATTCTGCGCGGCATAGCTGGGCGGTACGGGCGCTGCAAAGAGGAATGCGTATTGAGTATGTCTCGAAGATTATGGGCCATGCATCGGTCAGACAAACTGAAGTGTATGCAAAAATATTGAACGAAGAACTGGATAAAGCGATGGACGTATTCAATAAAAAGCAATCATCAAACGATACTGCACTCTAGGACTCCCTGCAACCTGTTTTTTTACTCCAACAGGTACGCCAACACGTAAATAAAAGTATAGAAATCATTGAACAAGGAGAAAAAATGCAGGGAGTACAAATGTTTCACCTATGTTGTACCTAAACGAAAAAACGCCTTGTAATCAGTTGATTTACAAAGCGCTACATATTAAAAAGTGATCCCGCTGGGACTCGAACCCAGGACCCATACATTAAAAGTGTATTGCTCTACCAACTGAGCTACGGAATCCTTCCAACCCAATCACCAGGGGCGCGCCCTCGTTTTTGGGAGTGCAAAAATACACATTAAACAGTTCAAACCAAATTTTATGTGTTTTTTTATTCCAGCCCTTTTCCACACCTGTGGATTCGTGTTGAAACGCCGAAACGGGAATTTCACTTTTGCAATAGCCTTAATTACAGTAGGTTTGCTAAAAGATTACACAACGACATGCCCTCCTTTTTTACCAATAAAGTAGTAGCCATCACCGGCGGTACAGATGGTATCGGCAAAGCGCTGGTAGACGCCATGATCCGCGCCGGCGCCAAAGTAGCCACCTGCGGCCGCCACCACGACAAACTATACAACCTGCAGCTCGAATACACCAGCGTACTGCTGCATACCGTTATGTGCGACGTAAGCCAGGAACACGACTGCAAACGCTTTATCGAATCCACCATCGAGACCTTCGGCGGCATCGATATTCTTATAAACAACGCCGGCATTTCGATGCACGCCCTGGTTCAGGATACCGACGTAGACGTTATCCGCAAGGTCATGGACGTTAATTTCTTTGGCTCCGTGTATTGCACCAAGCTGGCCCTGCCCAGCATCCTGGAGCGAAAAGGCATTATCGTGGGCGTGTCCTCCCCCGCCGGCTATCGCGGACTGCCCGGCCGCAGCGGCTATTCGGCCTCCAAATTCGCCCTGCAGGGATGGCTCGAATCACTGCGCACCGAACTGTTTACAAAAGACGTGCACGTAATGTGGGTAGCCCCCGGTTTTACCACCTCCAATATCCGCCACACCGCCCTCGACGCCCATGGCAAAAGCCTCGGCGAAGGCAAGATGGACGAAGGCAGCATGATGAGCGCCCCGGAATGCGCCGAACACATCCTCCGCGCCATCGAAAAAAAGAAACGCACGCTGGTGCTGACTTTTACCGGCAAACGAACCGTGTTTATGAACAAGTTTTTCCCCGGCCTGGCAGACAAGCTGGCCTATAATTTTTTCTTTAAAGACGGCAAACTGGTGAAATAGCACCTAAATGGCTTTACTGACCCTTACATCGGATATTGGTTTGCAGGATTACCTGGTAGGTGCCATCAAAGGCCAGCTATGGCAGGCCAACCCCGGCTTTACCATTGCCGATATCACCCACCAGCTGCCCCCGTTCAACTATCCCCAGGCGGCCTATATCTGCCGTAATGCCATCAAAAATTTTCCCGATTTTACCTTTCATATCGTATTGGTCAACCTCTTTGAGCGCAAACCAGACCGCCTGCTGCTGGCCTTTCACAATAACCAGTACATCCTTTGTGCCGACAATGGCCTGCTTACCATGATCATAGAGGGAAAACCCGAACTCGTCATCGGCCTGCCGGTAGACAAGCTGCACACCAAAAACACCCTCTACTGCGCCCAGGTATTTGCCCGCGCCATCCAGGCCATCAACCAGGGACAGCGCCTGCAGGATATCGGCGAGCCCGATGTACCCATCCTCGAAAAAAACCACCTCCGCCCCCTGCTCACCAGCGATGCCATCGAAGGCCAGATCATCTTTATCGACAATTTTGAAAACGTCATTATCAATATCACCCGCGAACAATTTGAGGACCAGCGCCGCGGGCGCAGCTTTCATATCGAATTCCGCCGCAACGAGCATATCGAGCGCATCAGCGAAACCTATGCCGACGTGCCCGAGGGCGAAAAACTGGCCCTGTTTAACTCTTCCGGCTACCTCGAAATAGCCATTAACAAGGGCAATGCCGCCGGGCTCCTCTTCGGCCTGCACGGCTATAAAGAGCAGGCAGACAATGCCTACCTGCAAAACCGGCTGTTTTACCAGACCGTAAAAGTGTATTTTGCCTGATCGCTCTACAGAGGGCCGCCTATTCGGAGCGAATCCGTATCTTCGCCCCCTTAAATAAGTTCTTAGCAGATGATTAGCAGAAGAAACATCCGGGTGAAGGTTATGCAGACGCTGTACGCCGTTGAAACGATGGAAGGCGGAGTGAAACCCGGGGAGCCGCAGAAGATTTTACAACGCTACTTTGATCAAACCCGTGCCCTGCTCGTGTACATGGTATTTATCCTGACCGAAACCGCACGCTATGCAGAAACCTCGGCCCGCAACCGCGCCTCCAAACACCTCCCTACTGAAGCAGATCTGAACGTAAATATTAAACTGGCCGGCAACGAATTACTGTGGAAAATACTCGAAGACCCCTCCTACCAGCAGGCGGTAAAAGACTGTAAGCCACAACTGCTGCTGGACGGTGAGCTGGTTAAAAAATTATACATCGAGCTGACGGCGACCACCGAATACCGGGAGTACATCGCCGTACAGGGACGCGACCCTAAATCGGAGCGCCAGATACTCGAATATATTTTCGGCACCCTCATGCTGCCCAACGAAGACTATACCGGTCATATAGAAGAGCTGTTTACCAACTGGGACGACGACTGCGAAATGATGAACCTGCTGGTGCTGAACTACCTGCAAAAACCGGGTTCATTTAATTTTACCGAACTGCTCAGCAAGGAAAAATGGACCTTTTCCAAAGACCTGCTGCAGGCCGTGCTGGACAAGAAAGAAGTGACCCTGGATCTGATAAAACCCAAGCTGAAAAACTGGGACGCCGACCGGATAGCCGTGCTGGATATGATACTGATGCAAATGGGCGTTTGCGAATTTTTGTATTTCGAAACCATCCCGCCCAAAGTGACCATCAACGAATACATCGACCTGGCCAAGGAATACAGCACGCCGCAAAGCGGGCAATTCATCAATGGCCTGCTGGACAATATTCATAAAGATTTGCTGAAAGACGAAAAGATGCACAAAGTGGCTTTTAAAAAGAAATAATTCAATCCTTACATTTGTAAAAAACGAGCTATGCGATTCATTGTTTTACTGGCGGCAACAGCCCTCACATTCGCTTCCTGCCAGGGCGGTGCTGCAAAAGATACCCAGGCGGCCACCACACCGGGCGCCATTCCCGAACAGGTAGACAGCAGCAAGTTTACCTCCATCGAATGGATAGAACAAACAAAAGACTACGGCAAAATAACCCAGGGACAAAAACTGGAAGTGTCCTTCCGCTTTAAGAATACCGGCGATAAGCCGCTTGTCATCGAAAGCGTACATCCCAGCTGCGGCTGCACCGTGGCCGACCCGCCCAAAGAACCCATTGCGCCCGGCAACGAAGGCGAAATCAAAGGCTCTTTTGACAGCAACGGCAAAGAAGGCGATCAGCATAAAACACTGGTGGTAACCGCCAATACCAAAGGCGGCCAAACCCATGACCTGGCTTTTACGGTCAACGTGCAGAAGAAATAACCCGTACAACCGAAAACAAGAAAACAAACTTTTTAAAATAGAAACCTACAGTACAATGACACAAGCAATGATTCTCTTACAGGCAGGCGGCGGTTTGGGCGGCGCACAACCCCTGATTTTGCTGGGCGGCATGATCCTCGTTTTCTGGTTATTTATGATCCGCCCCCAGGCCAAAAAAGCCAAACAGGCGAAAGAATTCCAGACCAACCTGCAAAAAGGCGATAAAATAGTCACCATCGCAGGTATTCATGGTACGGTTAATAAAGTAAATGAAGACGCTACCATCATGCTCGAAACAAGCCCCGGCAGCTATATGAAGATCGAAAAAAGCGCCATCAGCATCGAATGGAGCCAGGCACTGAACAAGCCTGCTGCAGCAGAGAAGAAATAAATGCCGTTACATACCATTCCATCCGGGCCCCGCGCCCGGATTTTTTTATTTTTGGGGTATCGGCGCATTTGTTGGATATCGACGCCTCGTTAAACACGATTATGCTTAAAATAGGACTTACAGGCGGCATCGGCAGCGGCAAGAGCACCGTGGCCAAAGTATTTGAAGTGCTGGGCATCCCTGTATACTATGCCGATGAAGCGGCTAAACGCATCATGAATGAAAATGAAGCGCTGAAAGCACAGATCATCGATGCATTCGGGCCGGAATCCTATTCCGGCGGCACGCTCAACCGCGCTTACCTCGCTTCCCGGGTTTTTACTAACAAGCAACAGTTGGAACGCCTCAACGCGCTGGTCCATCCCGTTACCATCGCCGACAGCCAACAATGGATGCAACGGCAAACCACGCCCTATGCCATCAAAGAAGCGGCGCTCACCTTCGAATCGGGCACGCAGCGCTACCTGGATTATGTTATCGGCGTCAGCGCCCCTGTTTCCCTCCGCATCCTGCGGGCCACGAGAAGAGACAATTCCACCAAAGAAAAAGTACAGGCTGTTATCGACCGCCAGCTCGATGAATCCATCAAAATGAAGCTCTGCGATTTTGTGATCGCCAACAACGAACAACAGGCCATCCTGCCGCAGGTGATGAACATTCACCAAGTCTTATTGGAGAAAACAAAATAATTAAAACGCTTTCTTAGCCTCTTCACTTATCCCCCAGTCTATCCCCTTCTTCACCGCCGGTACTCCATCAGTAATCCATCGCGCAGGTTTTTCGCCTTTCAGGTAATAACCAAAAAACTGCGCCAGCCGTATCGATAAATCCTTCCGGTTCCTGCGCTCCACCAGGTTATGATCTTCCCCGTTATATTCCAGCAGCCAAACCTTTTTGCCCAACCGCTTGAGCGCCGAAAAATATTCGATACCCTGGTACCAGGGCACGGCCCCATCGGCATCGTTGTGTGTAATCAGCAGCGGTGTCGTTACCTTATCTGCATGAAACAACGGCGAGTTCTTTATATATAAATCCGGGCGCTGCCAGAGATTATAGCCGATACGCGTTTGCGTTTTTTCATACTGGAACTGCCGGCTGATGCCCGTGCCCCAGCGAATGCCGCCGTAAGCGCTGGTCATATTGCTCACCGGCGCCCCGGCGCCCGCCGCGGCAAACATGCCCGTACGGGTAATAAGATAGGCCACCTGGTAACCGCCCCAGCTTTGCCCCTGCAGCGCCAGTTTCGTGGAGTCGACCCATTTATTTTTTTTCAGATAGCCGGCAGCAGAAACAACGGAATTATAAGCGCTCTGTCCCGGCTCACCGTTTTTATAATGAATGTCGGGGTCAAACACCAGGTAGCCATTGCTCGTAAAATAAGCGATATTGATGGTGGAAGCGCTCGGCGCCGGCGCCCGGTAGCGGTAGCGTGTATCCGCATCGCGTTCATAAAAATAAAAAATAAGCGGGTACTTCCTGCTGCTGTCGAAGTTTTCGGGCTTAAACAGCAAGCCCTCGCTCATCTGGCCATCGCCCATCTTCCATTTGCGCAGCTCTACCGTATACCAGTTATAATTTTTTTGCTGCGGGTTGGTATTCGACAACCGCACAAACGCCAGTGTATCTTTTTTACCGGCGTCGCCGCCTGCGGCATGCCCTGCAAACACATTGGGCGATTCGTTATAGGTTTCACGCGTATACAATATTTCATTGCCTTTCTTCGCTTTGATAAGGCCGTCGTACTGGTGCGGCGACAAACTAAGATAACCGGGATCGCCTGTCCCGTCAAGCCGGTATTGTGCAAAGCCGCCTGCTTTTGTCGTTTCATCGAATACGGAAAAGTACAGCGTCTCGTCGCCCTTTATCGGCTTTTCTTCCCTGTCGGCGCCCGGCTCGGCACGCAGAAAGAGCGGGCGGGCTCTTTCGGTTGGAATATACCGGTATACCAGCTTATGCTTCCTGCCATAGCCATTGGTGAGGTTGCGGACGGCCTTGCCGTCGGGATTACATTCCCATATATCGTACCGGTCATATACATACACATGCTTATCGCCTTCATCCCAGCCCATCTGGCCATGTGCCGGCGGATCATCGGGGTGGTCGTCGTCTTCCTCGTACAATGGCGCTTTGATATCACGGGTGATATTGGCCACCATACCGGTTGCCACCGAATACGTAAACCAGTTACGCTGCTTCCAGTCGTACCATAAAATATAGCGGCCGCCGGGCGATAGCACGGCGCGACCCCTTACCCTGTCCTGCACCAATTTGCGCTCACCCGTCTGCGTATTCACCAGGTATAGTTTCGTGGCGGCGCTCCCCTCCCATTGCTGGCGGATGCGGTATCCCTTGCTGCTGGTGCCCAGCGCATACAGGGCATTTCCTTCGTCGGCCAGGAAAACATTTTCACAGCTGTCGTCTGCCAGCGGCACAATAGCACCCGCCCCTTCCGGCAATACCGCCAGCCAGCTTCTACGCATTTCATTGAGCGCCTGCAGCAGCTGCTGCGGTTGCAGGTAATCGTCATTGTAATGCCACACGTCCAGCCGCGCCGTTTCAAAATCCACCAGCCCGGTATCTTTTACCGGCCGGATGGGCGACAGCCCTATAAACAGGCGCTTGCCATCCTTACTAAACACATTATTATAATCAGGACTGATGGTCAACCCTTTTGCCACGCCCGCCGTATGGCGGTCGCCGCGCAGCTGCGCACTGTCCATGCCCGGCCTGTAATACCATAGCTTGTAAAACTTTTGGAGGGCCTTAGCCACACTGTCCCTTTCCGCCACAAAAGCCAGCTGCCGGCCATCTTCGTCCAGCGCATAATTTTTCGCATCGTTAAATGATTGCAGGATCGTATCCACCTTGCCGCTGGCCGTATTTACCCAGAGCAGTGCGGCGCGGCTGGCGGAATCATTGTTCTTTCGCGTCGTCTCTATCACCAGCACGTTTCCTTTCTTCCCAAACACATATTCGCTCACCAGCTTGTATTTCTTTTCTGCACCCGTCGCCAGGTTTTTAAGCACCAGGTCGGTGCCTTCCTCTATCACCTCATCGGTAGGCCCGGCCCCTTTTTTTGCGGGAGCCGGGGGCTGCAGTACGCCCATTCCCTTCAGCTTTGCTTCGCCCGCCTTGTTACGCAGGCTGTCGGCCACCCGTACCAGACTATCGGCCATGCGCAGCAGGTGATTAAGACGTGTAAGCGAATCCGTTCTTGCGGCGCCCCGGGTATCAGCCGCCGGCTTATCCAGCTGGTACGCCAGCCATCCGCCTTCCTTTTCGGGTATCTTATAAGATCTTACCCGCGGTATTGTCAGCAGGCTGTCGCGCGCCGGCTCCAGGATGCCAAGACTGTCTTTGGGCATCTGGTCGGGCGTCTTCTTTTTTATACGCGCCTCGCGCGTGTCTTTGAAAAAAGGGCGGATGCGAAAAACAACAAAGCGGCTATCTTCGGTAATAGCCGCATTATAACCACGGGGGATTTCCCTTTTATACGAATTATCCGTGGCCTGTACCACCAGCATGCCATCCCCTTCCTGGGGCGTAACGGTATACACGGCCCATTTTCCATCGTTGCTGATGTACTTGTCGCCGATGCTTTGCCAGCCATCGTACACGGAATGATCCAACGGTTTTTTTTGTGAAAAAGCGAGGAAGGAGCCGGCCATCGCTGCCAGCAGTAATACAAGCTGCTTCATACAGTAGTACTTGGTTTGCACTAAAGTTACTGGATTTTACGGCGCAAGTTTTCAAGTGGCCTCCTATTTTGATGAAAGGCAGAGCCCCCAGGCCTCACGACGCCTTTTTCATATATACACGCACCGATTGCAGCAGCACCGCCAGCAGGATTAAACCAAGACCGGCATAAAAAGAAGCGTCCAGGTAAGCATTTTCGCCATAAACCACAAAGGCCAGCACAATGCCATACAAGGGCTCCAGCTGGTAGGTAAGATTGACCGTAAAAGCAGATATTTTTTGTAAGGCGTTGGCCGAAAGCTGGAAAGCCCATACCGAGCAAAGCCACGATAATACCAGCAGCCACATCAAATCCGACAGACCCGGCAGTACCGTCTGCACCGGAAAATATTTTAAATACAGCGGCAGCGCCATCGACAGGCTTATAAAGCCTGCGCTGATTTCCCAGCTCATCAGCGTTTCGGCATTCATGCGCTGCAGCAGTCCGCGGTTGAGCACCGGGAAGATGGAGCCCAGCATGGCCGAAAATACACCGGCCACAATACCTGTTTTATACCGTGCGTCGAAATGAAAAATAATATAAATGCCCGCCATGGCCAGCAATCCCAGGCAAAGCTCGATAAGCACAAATGGCCGCTTCGTCAATAAAGGCTCAAACAACGCGGTGAAAAAACCTACCGATGAAAAACATACCAGCGCCACCGATACATTGGCGTATTTAATGGCGCCGTAAAAACTTACCCAGTGCAGGGCGGCGATAAAACCTACCCCCGCAATCCGCCATTTATCCCTGGAGGAAATGGTATGGATTCTTTTGCGGAGTGAAAACACCAGCCACATGCTTACGGCCGTAATCATCAGCCGCCACCATACCAGCAGGCCTTCATTGAGCGTAATGAGGCGGCCCAGGATTCCGGTAAATCCTGCCAGGAAAACGGCGATGTGCAACTGGATAAATGCTTTTTTCATGCGGTGATGAATGCGGGGGCGATGTTGTAGCAAAAAAAATGTAGCAAATATATTTGCTACATTTTTTTTGCTACAATTCTATGTAAAAGAAATTATTGTTTCGTTTTTGCAAACACATCATTGCCCACAGAAGGGAAGCGCCCGTTGTCGGGCATTTTTACCCGGCGGCGGTAATCTTTAAAAAGGCTTAGCCAGCGCAGGTACAATACGCCCAGTATGCCTTCTTTTACGATGCCTTTGTTCATTTTGGAAGCGCCGTAGGTACGATCCTGGAAAATAATAGGCACTTCCTTAATGCGGAAGCCCAGCTTCCAGGCGGCAAATTTCATTTCTATCTGGAAGGCATAGCCAACGAACTTGATGGCGTCGAGGTTGATGGCTTCCAGCACGTCTTTTTTATAACATACAAAACCCGCGGTGGGGTCCTGTACCGGCATCCAGGTAATCAGCCGGGTATAAATAGAAGCGCCCTTGGACAGCATCACACGGTCCCTTGGCCAGTTCACGTTTCCCCCGCCCTTTACATACCTCGAGCCCACGGCCACATCGGCGCCGTTGCGGCAGGCCTCGTACAGGCGATCCAGGTCCTTCGGATTGTGGGAAAAATCGGCATCCATCTCAAAAATATACTGGTATCCCCTCGTCACGGCCCATTTAAACCCGTGAATATAGGCAGTGCCCAGGCCCAGCTTACCTTTGCGCTCTTCTATAAAAAGCTGGCCGGGATAAGTGCGCTTCATTTTCTTTACAATTTCGGCAGTACCATCGGGGGAACCATCATCAATAACAAGCACATGGAAGCCTTGTTCCAGGGAGAATACGGCGACGAGAATATGGGAGATATTTTCCTTCTCGTTATACGTTGGTATAATAACAATCTTTTCCAGAGATTTCTACGTTGCGTTGCAAAAATACGGCTTTTCCCTTTCAGGATAAACCCATTAGCCCTTTTTTAACAAGGTCCGGTTAAAAATCTCCGTTAGCTTTTGCTTGGTATGCAGGGGAAAATCGCCCCGCATCATCCAGTCGTAATACTGGGGCTCAGCTTTAAGCACATCGGATACCGCCCGGCCCTTGTGCTTACCGAAATTAAACACTTCCACACCCTTATCCATAATAAACCGGCGGGCAAAATCGACAATCACGTCTTCGCCCGTGAATTTCAGGATGCTTTCTATCGTATTGCCTATCTGCGGGTACCGCACTATCTGGGCCTCCAGGATTTCCATCGTTGCCCGGGCGTCGGCCTCGGCGCTGTGGGCCCCGTCCAGCATTTTTTCGCAGTAAAACTTATAGGCGGCGCCCAGGGTGCGCTGCTCCATCATATGAAATATCTTCTGCACATCTACCAGCTTGCGCCCCTTCATGTCAAATTCCACTTCCGCCCGTAAAAACTCCTCCATCAGCATCGGGATATCAAACCGGTTGGAATTATATCCCCCCAGGTCGCAGGCGTCCAGGAACTGCTTTATTTCGTTGGCCGCCTGCTTAAAAGTAGGCGCGTCCTTCACCATTTCGTTGGTAATACCGTGTAAATCAGTGGTTACCTGCGGTATGGGCATTTCGGGGTTTATCAGCTTCCTTTTTACCGATTTATTGCCGTCCGGCAGGAGCTTCACCATACCTATCTCTATGATGCGGTCCACACCCAGGTTTATCCCCGTTGTTTCAAGGTCTATAATAGCCAGGGGCTTGATTAGTCGTAACATGCTGTTAATTGCTTAGATTTTGGATAAAGTTTAATTTTTTGTGTTTTCAGGGACAGGAGGCTCGATTACATTCCATCATTTTTACAAATGTAAATATATCTGCCGCAACATAATTCATGGAGATTCCCACTTTTTCATCCCAGCTTCCCCTATTTTGCAAAATTTTGCATTCCGGGGCTTGCAAAACCCGGAAATTAATTGTTCCTTTGTCTTCTCAACACTACTCCGCTATCCTCTTTAAAATCTGAGTTTACCGCGTTTTTATCCGTTTCCTTCGAACAGGCCAATCAAACAGTATCCGCTTAACCACCTCACTGTTTGCATTGTTTAACTTTAAATACCACCACAAAATGAAAACTAAAGTAGTACTCTTCGTTGCATTAATCGCTGCCTGTATGGCCATCACTTCATGCGCTTCTTCTAAGGGAGGTTGCAAAATGACGGCTGGATACGTAGGATACGGTACACGTTAATACCCATTTACATCATTTGATATAGGCAGGTCATCGTCAGGGTGACCTTTTTTTATGCCCGGAAATGAGTTGGCCGTTGTTTGTTGGTCGTTGTCCGGAACGCGAACAACGACCAACAAACAACGGCCAACAAACTTTTTTTCTATTCGACGATTAAAATACTGTCAAATCCATTTCTTCCATCCGGCTCGCGGTTGGGATTGTCGATGTCTTCCGTCCACATCTGGCCGTCGATAAAAAACTTGTACCGGTATTTTCCGGCGGGCAGCAGGGGGATGACAATTTTCCAGCGCCCGTCTTTATCGTGTTCCAGGGGCAGTACATTCTGCGCCCAGTGATTGAAGCTGCCTGCCAGGCAGATTTGGGAAGCGCAATCGTTGTGCATGTAAAATTCGATGGTCTTGTGCCTGTTGTCGATGTGAGGGGATGATGTAAGCGTCTTCATATGACCTCCTTTTATTTAACCTGGTTATATAGAATTATCGGCAATTTTAAAACAGCAAACAAAATGCCACGACCAGAAATACCGTATGGTACAGTAACCTATAACCTGTCCGTTGATGAAGCCCTTGTGTTGTTAGAATAAATCGTGCGTGAGTAGGCTGCAAAGCTAGCAATTCTTTTGATTTTCCAAATAAATAAAACCATTACTGCTACCTTCGTCACCGGCAAAAACAACCCGATGCAAATACTCGCCATTTCCGGCAGCCTTCGCGCCGGTTCTTCCAATAATACGATTCTACAAGCTGCCGCCGCCATGACGCCCCCTGGCGTAACTTTTACCACTTACACGGAACTGGCCCAAATCCCGCCCTTCGACGATAACCCGGACACTCCGCCCGCCGTTGCCCGCTTTCGCCGGCAGCTGCAAAACGCCGATGGCATTTTTATCTGTACGCCCGAATATGCATTCGGCGTATCGGGCGTGTTAAAAAACGCGCTCGACTGGACCGTTTCCTCCGGTGAGCTCGTTCACAAACCCCTGGCCCTTGTTACCGCCGCCACCGGCGGCGAAAAAGCCCATGCCGCCTTACTGCTCACCTTTACCGCGCTGTCTGCCGCCATTCCTCCCGGCGGCGACCTCGTGATATCATACGTAAAAAGCAAGCTCGATGGCAATAGCGGCATTAAAGACCCGGCAACGGCCACGCAGCTGCAGCAGGTGATCGATGCCCTGGTTGCAGCGGTTCGTGCGGCCGCTTTATAATAGCCCTGTTAATTGTATAGTTGAAATATTTCCCCGGTATGGGTCTGGCGCGGGTTTTTCATATTCCATTTTTGTACCGCTAAATTTTTCATGCATATGACAAACACCAACATCTCTCCGAAAGCAGCACCCGCTCAGAAGAAAAATAATTTCTTCGAGCAATTTGCGGTCAAAGTAACAAAAGCCGCCGGCAGCACCGTCGCTTTTATCAGCGCCTTTGTGCTTGTTATCCTGTGGGCCGTAACAGGGCCTTTTTTTAACTTTTCAGAAACCTGGCAGCTGGTCATCAATACCGGCACCACGATTATTACGTTTCTCATGGTGTTCCTCATTCAGAAAGCGCAGAACAAGGATTCGCTGGCCATTCAGCTTAAATTAAATGAGCTGGTAGCAGCCCATAAAGCCGCCAGCAACCGCCTGGTGGATGTAGAAAACATGACGGAGGATGAGCTGAAAGTGATCCAGAAATATTACCGTGAGCTAAGCATGTTCTCCCAAAAAGAAGAAAACCTGCAACAATCGCACTCCATCGAAGAAGCCCGCGGCGTGCATGAAAAGAAATCGCGCATAAAAAAAGACGACAACCTCGAATGAGAATATAATGGTGCTGAAAAAATAATCCCTACCTTTCCCGTAAAACCTTACCTCCTGTATGACAGCTATTCCAACCCTCTACGACTGGGCCGGCGGCATGCCTGCCTTTGAACGCCTCACCGATGTTTTTTATAAGAAAGTGCTGCACGATGAATTACTGGAACCGGTATTCAGGCATATGTCGCCGGAACACCAGCTTCACGTCGCCCATTTCATCGCAGAAGTCTTTGGCGGGCCCCGCACCTACAGCAATGGCGAAGGCAGTCATTTCGCCATGATACAAAAACATTTTTCCAAACGCCTTACAGAACCGATGCGCCAGCGCTGGGTACAGCTGCTGCTTGCCTCCACCGATGAAGTCAGGCTGCCCGACGATCCCGAATTCCGCTCCGCATTCGTGGCCTATATCGAATGGGGCACCCGCATCGCCGTTATAAACTCCAATGCGGCCGAACTACTCATCGCACCCGATGAGCCCATGCCCGCATGGGGCTGGGGCGTGCCGGGAAAACCCTGGCAGCCCTGATAAGTTTTATTGGAAGAAAGCGCTTTTTTACGTACATTCATTAAGAAAGCTCTTTGGATATACCGCACGGAAATTAGCGGAAATTTGAACTCCGGTCTAAGTCCGGTCAAACCCCGGTGGTACTCCGGTCAGGCTCCGGTCTCCCTTTTGGGACGCTTGTGGGACCCTATAGGGACCCTCGCCCTTCCCCCGCCTCCGGGTAGCCTATTCATACTGCCGGCATAGGCCCGTTAAGCATCCCGCATTAATACATGTTGCCGTCTTTTTATGCAGCACAGAGCACTATCTTTGCCCGCACTTTGTAATTGTATACCCAATACCTGGCCGGTATTTGATCCGGCCGAAAATTTATTTTTTTTAAACCAGGTATTAACGGATGAATATTATACGTAAGAGCAGGTTCTGGCTGAAAAACGTTTTCGACAGGATACGCAACGAACGCCTCAAAAAAAACCTACTGCAGGCACTCCCCTTCTGGGTAGCCTCACTCGTCACCGGCCTCGTAGCCGTATTGTATGCGCGGCTCTTCGTCATTGCCGAAAAAGGCACCGCCTGGGTTATGCATGCCCATGCGGGCTGGCTGTTTATCATCACCCCGCTTTGCTTTATCATCGCCTGGTGGCTCGTACAGCGTTTCGCTCCTTACGCGCGCGGCAGTGGCATACCACAGGTCATGGCGGCCATTGAGCTGGCCACCCCCAAATACAATGAAAAAGTCGGCAGGTTGCTCAGCCTGCGCATTCTCATCGTAAAAATCATATCCAGTCTCGTAATGGTGCTCGGCGGCGGCGTTATCGGGCGCGAAGGGCCCACCATACAAATCGCGGGTTCCATATTCCGAAAAATAAACCAATGGCTTCCCGCCTGGTGGCCCAAAATTTCGAAGCGCAATATGATCATGACCGGTGCCGCCGCAGGCCTCGCCGCCGCCTTCAACACACCATTGGGAGGGATTGTATTTGCCGTGGAAGAGCTCACCAAAACACATATCAGCTATTTCAAAACCGCCCTGTTTACTGCCGTTATCATCGCAGGCTTAACCGCGCAGGCATTGCTCGGCCCCTATCTGTACCTCGGCTACCCCGATGTAGGCAACCTGTCGGGCTATATTTTTTTCGGCGTCATACTCGTCGCCACCCTCGCAGGCATAACGGGCAGCGCCATGGCGAAACTTATCCTCCTGCTTTTCCGGTGGAAAGCCTCTTTTACCCGCACCCGCCAGCATATAACCTACCTGGTTGCCTGCGCGCTGGCCATCACCGCTATTGCTTTTTTTGTCAACGAACGCATACTCGGCTCCGGCAAGGAACTAATGACCACCACCCTGTTTACCCCCGATAAATATTCTGCCTGGTATATGCCCCTGCTCAGGATCATTGGTCCCGTGCTTTCCTTTACCTCGGGCGCCGCAGGCGGCATTTTTGCACCCGCACTCAGCGCAGGCGCCACCATCGGCTCTACCCTCGCCGGCTGGATGCACCTTTCCGGCCCCAATACCAATCTTATCATCCTGTCGGGTATGGTGGCTTTTCTTACCGGCGTCACCCGCACTCCCTTCACCTCCGCCATCCTGGTACTCGAGATGACCGACCGCCACAATGTTATTTTTCACCTGATGCTGGCTGGTATGGTATCCAGCCTCGTGTCTATCCTTATCGATAAACATTCTTTTTACGACCACCTCAAACACCAGTATATGCGTGAGCTGGTGCATGAAGAAGCCGCCAAGCCCTGCCAGCCCTGACAAGTAAAAAACCATAGTTAAAGAAAATCGGTTTCTCTTAACTATGACTGTTTATGATTAAGGAGGTGAAAAATGCACTGCCGCACTATTGAGAGAATCGCTTATTCCTGAAGTGGTATATTAGTCGGCTATTATCAGGTGATTCACCAAATCATGAAAATAATGTGCCGACCAGATATTCAGTTTTTCGGGATGAGGAATAAACCGGCTGATATCTTTTTTTACATGATCCATATTAACGGCATCGATACGTGCATGTAACAGTTTGTTAAATTCGTCAGAAGTAATGTTATCTTTTTGCCAGTCGCCACTATCTTTTGCCCTTAACAGGAAATGGTTCAGGTGTAGGGCAACGCCTTTTTTAATATACCACTCCATATCATACCAATCGCGCCCTTTCACATTGTTCTTCCATTTACGAAACAACAACGCATGCATCTTTCCAGCAAACAAATCTGGCAGACTGAAGCATTTCACATAGAAGGAAAAGGGTTTCAATAATAGTTTTTCTTCCGTTTCAAATCCTGGCGGCGGTTCAGTATCCACCTCCAGTTTTATTTTAATATTAGCTGTTTGGTTTATCCCATTTTGAGGAATGACATGTTCCAGTACCAGTTCTTTCCAAATAGTTTCAGATTTTAAGAAAGCTGATTCAATATTATTCTGATTTGTCTTGTGTTTTTCCCTTACTGAAACCCGCATCCCCAGCGAAGCAAATTCAGTTCTTATTGCTTCCAGGTATCTATCCAGCGAAAAATCGGGGTTTATTTCCAAAAGCGAAAAATCCAGGTCTTCTGAAAACCGGTCCAGATCATAAAATATCCGAAGCGCTGTTCCGCCGTAAAAGGCGGCCTTTTCAAAAAACCCCGCCCGCTGCAAACCGGCCAGGGCAATTTCCTGCATCATCTCCCGCAACGCCTGCAAGGCTTCTTCTTTGTTCGCTGGCTTATACTCTGCAAGCCATTCTTTTATCATAATGTGGTAATTGTTTTTATCATCATTTGCAGGCTATCTTTTTTCGGAGCATCCGAGAGCCATTCAGCCATGGCTTTCAAGTCAAGGCTTTTCAGGTTGTCTTCATCCATCCTTAAATTATCAATTAAATAATCAGTCACTTCCTTTTTACTCCTGAACAACAACCCGGCTGTAGTAACCACTTTGTCAAACAAGGCTTTCCCGGGTGAAGCTACCAGCGCATATTGATTATCGGATAATTTTAGTTGCCGGATGCCAAAGGCATAATACGGCAAAGGTAGCCGTGTATAGCTGAATATACCCATTGGCGTATCAAATTGGCGGGATGCTTTTGTAGTCATAGAAGAAATCTCATATACCCGCTCGGGAATGAGTCCATAATGCGATAGTGCTGTATCCATCGACACGTAGCTGGGGCCTAAAATATGATTGGCCAACAGGAACGGCTCCGGCTTACCTGCCTTCAGCGCCGGACCTGCGATGTATAATCCTTTTTTGATCGCCTCCAGCACATTATCCTTCAACAGGGCATGCAATTTATCATTCGGCCGCTTGTATTCTTTCAATAAGGATAAAAGTAACTGGTGAGTTAAAGGCTGGGAAGCATGAGATTGTATTTCAGCCCGGATATCCATATACGAATGTAATAATTTTACAAGATAATCGGAAAAAATTCGATTATCTTGCTCATAAATAACATAAAATCAACGGATTTTCCCTAAAAAAAGCAGAATAACCAACTCCCACCAGAGCTACAGCCTTGCTTTCGGACTTCCGGACTTTACCAACTTCCCGGCTTTCCGTCTTCTTAACCCATATTCTTCCACCACCCTTATTATTTCCGCCACACCCCAGGCCTGCGCCACGCAGCCGCCCGGCAGGTGCGGGGCATCGCCATCGAAGATTTCGGATACGCTGCCGATACAGGCTTCTTCCAGGTGATAACGGAACGCCTTGATGATTTTTTTCGCGGCCGCTTTTCCCTTCGCACCCTTCACACGCATAATAGCATCTATATAGGGACCCAGCAGCCAGCTCCACGCCGTACCCTGGTGATAGGCATTGTCGCGGCTCCATACATCCCCCTCGCATTGACCGCGGTAAGCAGGATCGTCGGGATCAAGAGTTCTCAGTCCCACCGGCGTATATAGTTTTTTGGTGACTGCCTTCACAATGGCTTCCGCCGTCCTGCCCTTAATAATCGGGTAAGGCAGGCTGATAGCCAGGAGCTGGTTGGGGCGCAGGCTTGCGTCCTTATCTGCGCCATCTATTACATCATACAGCCAGCCGGTGGCTTTATTCACAAACTGTTGCCTGAAATGTTTTTTCACCCGCTTTGCCTGGTCTTCTATTATGTCTGCGGTGGCGGCCTCGTCGTTCAGCAAAAGAAATACGGCATAAATGCGCAGCGCATTGTACCAGAGCGCCTGTACCTCCACCGCCTTGCCCGTTCGCGGCGTTATTACCCTGTCGCCCACTTTCGCATCCATCCAGGTGAGCTGCACACCCGGTTCGCCGGCATATAACAGGCCGTCCGCATCCTCGTGTATATTATATTTTGTGCCGGTGCGGTGGCGGTCGATGATATCTTTTAATACCGGCAACATCTTCTCTACGATAAACGCCTTATCGCCTGTTGCCAGCCAATACTTATAAATCGCTATAAAATACCACAACGTTCCATCCACCGTATTATATTCCGGCGCCTGCCCATTGTCCATAAAACGATTGGGCAACAGCCCCTCGCTCACATGCTGCGAAAAAGCTTCCAGTATCCGGGCCGCGGTCGAAAAACGCCCGGTGCACAGGCACAAGCCCGGCAGGGAAATCATGGTATCCCTTGTCCAGTCGGTAAACCAATGATAACCCGCTATCACCGTTGTTAACGTTCCCGCCCTTTGCACAATAAACTGGTCGGCAGCCATTAGCAGCTGTCGCCACCAGTTGTCTGCTGCAACGCCTTCTGTAACCTGCAGCTTCCGGCTTTTCTCAGCGGCATACAATTGCTGCGCATCCTGCGTCCCCGGGTCGCCGGTAGAAATAATAACCCCGATAATATCATTTTGCTTTGCCGTGATGGAAAAATGCCCGTGCGAAAACAGGTCCTCTTCAAAACCAAGCCCGCGCATTTTTTCTTTCGGGTAATAATAATTGCGGTACCAGTCGGGATGCGCTTCAAAATGACTGCCCGGTATCTTAATGTATATGCCCGGTGTTCCCTCGTAGACTTTGGTATAAAACAGGCCGTCGTCAAATGAGGCCGCCGGGTTAACCGCATTGTTTTCATGCACCAGCGCATGGTAGTCACGCACAGATAAAAACGGCTGCAGCTCCAGCACAAAGGGTTGTTCCGCCTGCAGCACATGGTAGAGCACCACCGTGGTATTTTCGCCCTGTACCATTGCAACGGTTTTAACCAGCGTTATGCCCGGCAGCTCATACTGCCATTCGGGAAGCAGGTCTTTGCTGAACTGCGACAGCCAGCTGTATCCCGAAGGATGGATGGCTTCCTGCTGGTATACATTCGTGCCGAGCGCATAATGCTGACCGCCGGATATTATCGTTTCATCCAGTTTCGATACCAGCACCATGCGCTGTGCCGGCGGCGCCACAGCCGCTACCAGCAGCCCATGGTAACGCCGCGTATTGGCCCCCGGAACGGTTGCGCCCGCCCATCCGCCCAACCCGTTCGTTTCAAGCCATTCATACTGCAGCGATGCGGCAATATTTTGCAGGGCAGCCTTGTCTTTTTGCAACATAGACATTGTATTGAAATTGCCTGCTAAAAAAATCATTCCCCCGCCGGCTTCCCGTCTTTCGCCTTGTTCTGCTTCACCCCAGGCCAGGGATTCGGGCGCGGTTGCAGCAGGCGTGCTACCAGCCCCGTCCATCCCGTTTGGTGCGAGGCGCCCATACCGCGGCCGCTATCGCCATGAAAATATTCGTGAAACAAGATATAGTTCATAAAATGAGGGTCCCGTTGCATTAGTTCATTATCGCCAAACACCGGCCGCCGCCCATCCGCGCCGCGCAGGAAGAGGCGTGAAAGACGACACGATAATTCATCGGCCACCTCGTTGAGCGACATATACACCCCGCTGCCCGTAGGACATTCCACTTTAAAATCGTCGCCGTAATAATAATGGAACCGCTGCAGGCTTTCCACCAGCAGGTAGTTCACCGGCATCCATACCGGTCCCCGCCAGTTGCTGTTACCGCCAAACATACCATTGGTCGATTCGCCCGGCGTATATACTACGCTGAACGACTCCCCGTTCACGGGCATTTCAAACGGGTGCGCTTCGTGGTACTTCGATAAGGCGCGCACACCATAATCGCTGAAAAATTCCTTTTCATCCAGCATCCGCTCCAGCAGCTTCCGCACGCGATGGCCGCGCAGCAAGCTAAGCAGGTGCTTCTCGCCCTCGTTGCGCTCCTGCCAGCGCGATACCAGCGCCGCCAAATCGGGCCGGTGTTCCAAAAACCACCGCAGCCGGGCTGTAAATGCCGGCAACCGCTGCAATATATCATGGTCCAGCACCTCCACCGCAAACAGGGGTATCAGCCCTACCATGCTGTGCAGCTTCATCTGCCGGCTATCGCCGTTGGGCAACCGCAGCACGTCGTAAAAAAACTCGTCACCCTCGTCCCAAAGAGGGGTACCCTCCTCGCCTATATTGGTAAGCGCACCGGCTATATAAAGAAAATGCTCGAAGAACTTGGTCGCCATATCCTCGTATACATTATTCTCCCCCGCCAGCTCCAGCGAAATGCGCAGCAGGTTGAGCGAGTACATGGCCATCCAGCTGGTGCCGTCGGCCTGCTCTATAAAACCGCCCGTAGGCAAGGCCGTACTCCTGTCAAACACACCAATATTATCCAACCCCAGGAAACCACCTTCAAAAATATTATTGCCCTGCGCATCCTTACGGTTTACCCACCACGTAAAATTGAGCAGCAGCTTATGAAAGACCGATTCAAGAAACCGTGTATCGCCCCTGCCGTTATTATTTTTTTGGTCTATCTGGTATACCCGCCACGCCGCCCATGCATGCACCGGCGGGTTTACATCGCCAAAGGTCCATTCATAAGCCGGCAGCTGCCCGTTGGGATGCATGTACCACTCGCGTGTCAGCAGCGATAGCTGCGCCTTTGCAAAATCGGGATCTATCACGGCAAAAGGGATACAGTGAAAGGCCAGGTCCCATGCCGCAAACCAGGGAAACTCCCATTTATCCGGCATCGAAATGATGTCGCCGCCATTGAAATGCTTCCACTCGTGGTTGCGCCCCGCCCGCCGCCCTTCGGGCGGCGGCGATTGTCCCGGATCGCCCTTCAGCCATTTGTCTACGTTATAATCGTACAGCTGCTTGCTCCACAACATACCCGCAAAAGCCTGCCGCTGCACCAGCTTCTCATCCTCCTGCTGCATATCTTTTTGCAGCCCGGCATAGAATTCATCCGCCTCCGCCAGGCGCCGCTCAAACAAGTCATCAAAACCATGAAAGCTGCTTGTTTTGCCGTTCGCTTCCAGCCGAAACCTCAATACGGCGCTGCCGCCGCCTTCCATGAGCAGATCATAGTTGATCGCCGCTTTTGTACCCCTCCCTTCGGGGTTCACCGCCTGCGCATCGCCCTGCAGCAGCCATTCATTGATGCCGTCCTTGCAGAACGGCGTTTTATTCGGTATGCCATAGAGGCGCTGTGTATTCGTCTCGTTATCGCAAAACAGCACCGGCGCCGGCCGCTCGGGGTGCAGCTTGTAAAAACCAAGGTCCTGGTGACTGATAAGAATATCGCCCTCGTTGGAGCTAATCATATGCGGCTGGTAATCGTGATAGCCCCAGGCCCAGGTATTCCTGAACCACAGCGTGGGCAGCACATGCAGCGCAGCTTGTTCCGTACCGCGATTATGCACGGTTATTTTTATCAGCACATCGTCTGCCGCCGCCTTGGCATACTCAACAAATACATCAAAATAGGCGTTGCCGGTAAAAATGCCCGTATCGGTCAGCTCAAATTCCGGCTCCTCCCGGCTCCGCTTCCTGTTCTCCTCTACCAGCCATGCATAGGGATAGGCTGCCTGTGGATACTTATACAGCATCTTCATATAGGAATGCGTGGGCGTGGAATCGAGGTAGTAATACAATTCCTTTACATCCTCGCCGTGGTTGCCTTCCTTGCCCGTAAGCCCAAAATACCGCTCCTTGATGATCGGGTCTTTTTTATTCCACAGCCCGATGGCAAAGCAAAGCAGCTGCCGGTCGTCGCACAATCCCGCTATCCCCTCCTCGCCCCAGCGCCAGGCCCTGCTGCGCGCCGCATCGTGCGTGGTATATGCCCAGGCATCGCCATCGGCGCTGTAATCCTCGCGCACCGTGCCCCATTGCCGGTCACTCACATAAGGGCCCCATTTCTTCCATTTTATTGCTCCCCTGTGCTCTTCCAGTAAACGTTGCTGCTCTGTTGTTGCCTTGCTCATGTTATACAGTTGATCAATTAGATACAGGGCTAATAAGTATACCTACTTCACAAAGTTTTAACGATGGCTCCGGCCGTCTGTCGCCTGCGCGACACAATCCGGCACAGCGGCCGGCTATCTTTGGTAAGCTGTAACACCCTCTTAATTACGACGATATGAAACAATACACTTTATGGGCAATACTATTGCTTTTATTTGTTAACGGCCTGCAGGCCCAGCAAAAAAATTTACCCCGTTCCGGGCAGCTGGTTGATCTCACTGCTACCCTCGGCAACTCGCAGGGATTGATAGCCGCTTCCTATGTGTACAACCGGCGACTGGGAAAACGGCGGAAATGGGAAATAGGCATCGGGGCGCGGTGGACTTCCTACACCGGCGCCAACAGCGGGTTTACCACAGCCCCCGCAAAACTGTCGAGGAGCAACACCACGCCTTTTATTATCGTATTTGCCGGGCAGAAAACGGAGAACTGGGATACGCTCAGCGTGCACCGCCCCTTTGTCAATGCCCTCAATGCATCCATCAATTTCGGCTACCACTTTTCTGAGCAATGGCTGGCGGGATTCAATATAGACCTTATCGGTTTTTCTTTCGGTCCCGCCCGCAGCGCCATTCTTACCAGCCAGGCCACCCCCATCAATGAACCGCGGGCCAAACCCGCAGCCTTTAATATATTGCTGACTGGCGACAACGATTACGGCAGTCTCGACTCGGAGTTTTTCCTGGCATACAGTTTCCCCGGCCATTGGTCCCTCAAAGCCGTATACAGTTTCTATTTTGCAGAATACAAAACCACCACCATACACCAAACCGCGCCCGACGGCACCATCGTAACCCGTTTTCGCAATAAGGTAAACAGCCTCGGACTGGGACTGGCTTATCATTTTTGATCAACCTCTTCAAATTATACAGGATAAACAAACCCTGGCCGTAACGGCCGCCGGCCGAAGCGTCGATAGCGAAAGGTGAATAGTGGATGTATGCTAACAGTTAGCGTAGCCCAGCAGCCAGTAAAATATAAAAAACAATACAACCGTCCCCAGGCATCCCCCGCCCCATTTCCAGGCGCCATACCCCGCCAGCAGGGTCCTTAACCAGTCTCTCATAATAAATTTTATATAGGGGATTAAAATATTATGCCAGCCCAAAAACATCCTGACATAGGGTTGACACTACCCGTCCGTTTATTTGTATTCTAAATCAAACACGATGTCAATTATCCAATCACTTACCAGGGAAATGGACCAGGAAGCCAAAGCGACTTACAAAATGCTCGAACGTGTGCCCACCGATAAATTCGACTGGCAGCCGCATCCCAAAAGCATGACCATTCGCCGCCTTGCCACGCACATAGCTAACCTGCCCACCTGGGTAAGCATGACGCTTGCCACCGACGAGCTCGATTTTGCCAATAACCCGTACACGGAAGATGTTATCGACACGACACCCGACTTACTGGCTTATTTCAAAAAATGCCTCGCCGAAGGCCGCGCAGCGCTGGAGAAGGCCACGGATGCCGACCTGCTGCCGCTCTGGACACTTCGCAACGGCACGGAGATATACAGTGTAACCGCAAAGGGAGAAGTGATACGGATGAGCTATTGCCAGATAGTGCACCACCGCGCCCAGCTCGGCGTTTTTCTGCGCCTGCTCGACGTGCCTATTCCCGGCAGCTACGGCC
>Ga0307508_10001381_pt1 | contig 27348 bp, 25 predicted proteins | sample 9_EM_MG_FD_203089 | JGI IMG/M metagenome (GOLD analysis project Ga0307508, IMG submission 203089) | Populus trichocarpa ectomycorrhiza microbial communities from riparian zone in the Pacific Northwest, United States - 9_EM | ecosystem: Host-associated > Plants > Roots > Unclassified | place...
CAAGTCCGACGCGAGCCCGATGCTGCCCAAGTTAGCAAATACCTATAGAGAGATGCTTTACGAATGGAGAAACCTGTCCGTTGATCGACAAGTTATTGGACCAAGGTAGGTGGAAACACAACTCAACGGCAGGCTGCGGTACAAGTCCAACACTATCGTCTGCGACAGAGCAAAAAGGCCAATATAAATTTTGTAGGAAAGGAGGGGCATGTCGAGAGGCCCGAATGACTGCAGTCTGCGTTGAAGATTTCTGTCAGGTTCGGGTGAAAATGACGCGTGCCTAGTCGTTCCATTATTGGTAACACTGGCACCGGAACAAATTGAGATAGAAACAACAATGGGAACCGCTGTGGCAGTCTTCTCTTTGCTGAGCTTCGTCTTGCCGAGGATGATTCGGGATTCGCCTCGCCGAAGATGTTGGCTGAACTGTCAGTGCCTCATTAGTCATTACAATCTGGAAGAGAGTGCCGACGAGTTCCTCAAAAGGCTTGTGCGCTCTAGCACGCCCAATGCTTGAATCGATCCCAGATATATGTGCCTGTTGGTGTGGCTCGCTGTTCCCACAAGCGAAGGTGGGGACATAAAGCGGCTAGTGTGCGTTTTTGTTGTCATCTCTTGATGCAAAACGACCCCTGGGCATACGCTCAGGCCTGGTACTTTAGCTACGGCACCAGGTACGTATCTCCCTCTATCACAGGCGTGCACCGGGTCATACTCCAGAAGCAAGAAGAGCAACTATCGCTGCGGCGCTGCCGTCATGTCGATTGCCGTGACGGAGACACGCGATACCAAGACGAACACACCCTGGAATGCGACCGAACTGGCTTTTTTTGTTTAATCACTCGCATGCGACCTATCTAGATCATGGTGATGTACACAAGTCCGGGTGCCGTCCACTGTCCTCACGCTCCCCCTGCCCCTGTCCCAAAATTTGTAAAGCGCACCAAAGAAACAACAAAGAGAAGACAAAGGAAAGGATAAAAGAACCGCCTCCTTAATCGCGAGGAATCTGGTTCAAACACATGCGTGTACTAGTTGGCGAGTGATTATCTATGAAACCCCCGTTTCCACTTCTGTGGTGAATTTTTGGGGTTTTTGAAAGTCCTCCCGTCCATGCCATCCGGCTTCGTTCCATCCCGCAGCCACAGGCACAAATCCACAAACTACCTGCCACACATTCTCTTGATTGAGTCAAGATGTGGGCTTGGGGCGTTGTTTATGATATACTTGCTCAATTCAATCGGTCTTGTGTACGAGATCCTATCGAAACGACGTGAGCGGAACTTGAAGACCCGCGCACACATATCGCAGTAAGGTATCAATAAGCTTTAGTAAGTAGATTATATTCTCAATATCCAACCCGTGCACGGGCATTCATGGGCGGGCATCTCTGGGTGACTACCCCTGCAAGTAGCATCACCTGTGGCTGACCCTACTCTCCTCACATTCTTATACTAAATAGATAGTTACATAGTACTACGCGCTGCGGTAGCACACACGACCCTTTAATTAAACTGAGCTCTCCCTCTTCAATCCTTTCACAAACTCCCTCTCTACTTTTGCCATCCTCAAATCGCCCGGATATTTTCTTCACGGCACGACCGACCTATCTCTTCCATCGTCTGCGCATAAATTTCCCTCACCAGTTATGCCGTCGTTCAGTAACCTCCTCAAAGCCGCGCTCCTGGCATTCGCGGTTGCCGCGAAGGCGCAGGGCACTCCCGGAACTCTCGGATTTGCGTTGGGAATTCACAAGATAAATGTCTGAACCCCACAGTCGCATATCTACGGGTATCGGTTAGGGTGGGTTGCATGGTTCATCTGAACGACTAGCTGACGACGACGCGTTTTGTTTTTTTAGGACGATACCTGCAAAACCACGAAAGACTTCGTCGCGGACCTCAAGCTGATCAAGGAGAAGACCGGATCCTCGGTCGTGCGCATCTACACCACTTCGCAATGCGAGGCATTCAAGACGTTGATGCCGGCGCTCAAGGAGACGGGGGCGAAGGCTGTCGTTGGGCTCTGGGCTACTCCTCCGGATCACTTTGTCAAGGAAATCAAGGCGCTTACTGGTGATCTTAAGGAGTACGGCGATCAGGTCGTCGGCATCACCGTCGGCTCTGAGCATCTGTACCGCAAGGAATTGACGGGCCAGGAGTTGGCGGACTTGATCAAGCAGGTTCAGGATGAGGTTAAGAAGCTGGGGCTCGACACACCTGTGGGATTCGCCGACAGCTGGAACTTGATGGCCGATGGTTCTGCGAACCCTGCTATCAAGCAGAGCGACATCATGTAAATCCGCTTTGCTGCTATTTCTTTGTTTGTTTCAATCCCAGGCTAACACAAAATACCACCAGCCTCGCCAATGCCTTTTCCTACTGGCAGGGCAGCAAGATCACCAACTCCACCAAGATGCTCTTCGACGACATCATGCAGGCGCTGCAGCATGTTCAGGACGTCAAGGGCACCATCGACATTCCCTTCTGGGTCGGCGAGACCAACTGGCCGACTGGCGGCAAGAACTTCAAGGACGCCGTCCCCAATAAGGATAACGCCGAGACCTACTGGTACGATGCTGTTTGCGGTATGCTCGGTTGGGGTGTCAACACTTTCGTCTTTGAGGCTTTCGATGAGGTTAGTAGAAGTGTTCCGATCCGATCCGATTGGAACGATACTAACTCGGCTATGCAGCCGTGGAAGCCTGCCGAGAAGAACAACGATGTCGAGCAGCATTGGGGTGTTATGACGGTCAACGGAGACCCCAAGTGGGACCTGGTTTGCCCTCAGCCCGGTAAATAAAGCAGGGGCGAAGCGGGGAACGTCTCTCTAGCTGTCTCTTGATGTGGATCGCATAATTGGTGTTTTTGTTCTTTTTTCGTGACATTGAGATCATCTTAAACACTGCATACGTTTGGCGTTCAGTATGTGATTGAAAAGGAGATTTTGGTGACAGTACATACTTGTTGCGGAGTCCAGGGTGTGACTGCGTTCAGGAAGGATCATGGTAATCAAATGCAAGATGTCTAGAGTAGGCTTTTCACGTTTCTACTTATAGCTTCCGAGCTACCTGACGCCACATAGAAACACCCTATATGTATGTGAGACGTGCGTTCCGCCTACACTAGATAAGAGGTACTTACCTATGTAAGTACATTCAATCATATAGAAGTTTATCCGCTAGCTGGATAGCTCGCTCAAACAACCAAACACTGTCGTCTATGTATTCGTAAAAGGAAGAGAAGCAAAGAGCCCTCGTCTGTCTATCTAGCAATGAGAAGTATGATATGTATAATGAACGTAAGTGCTTTCCAAAGACGCCACAACATACAAGACACCTAAGAACCAAAAAAAAGAACCAAGGACACTGACACCCAAAGCATGAAAATATCGAGTGCTTAACTTATCTAGAACCCCCTGGAAAAAAAACTCCGATTATAAGGAGTATCTATTGACAAACACCCCTCACTCCCTCCAACACGACGCCACCGACTACTCCCCTCGCCATCCCGTCCATCTGCAGAGCGTCAAACACGCTTGCCAGCGCCTCCTCGGTAGCCACAGCGCCCATAACACCCCTCAATGCTTCAGGCACGCCTCGCTGCATCAGCAGCCTTCTCGCCTTCTCCCTTAGCTCGCCGCCCTTGAGGTCCTTGTCAACCCACTTCGCGGTCTCCTCGGGTGTGGGGAAGACGTTCTCGCGGACTTGACGTATGAGCGCGGCGACCGCCTCGTCGGTGGTGTTGGCGTCAATCACTGTCTCTTGTATTATGACCCTGATGTTCTCGAGGGATGCGTTGCCGGGGCGCAGGAGGATGGACTTTGCGACGTTCAAAAGCGAGCGCCGTAGAGTCCAGGCCGATGAGAGCGTATATAGCTCCGATAGGACGGCGAAAACGATGTCAACGATGAATTGCGTTTCCTGGGTGGTTAATGGTTCCGCAGATTTCTTTTCTGGTGGAGGCAGGGGGGGTGGTGTGTGTGCTGCTGGTGCTGGTGACGGCGCTGAGCCAGACTCTGGAATGGAGGGAAAGGGAGTGACGGGCTTCAGGCCGTCGAAATCATCGGGCATGTCGCTTGGAGGCGGAGGAAGAGACATTACGGAAATGCCGTTGCCTTCCTCTGAGGCGGGAAACTCGAGTTGAACGTAGCCTAAGCTGTCGCGGATGCTGGTTGGCCGTTGTGCGTCGGATGGGTGCACGGAGGATGCCCGGGAGGAAGGCGCCGTATAGCCATTTCTGCGAGGTTCTTCTGTGACCGAGCCAGGTCGCGAGTGCGATTGTGGGTAGTCGTAGGTGAGCTCCCCAAAAGGATCTGTCGGTTGCCTCCTCAAGTTGGCCGGTGGTGGCGCAGGTGCTCCATCGTCTCGATTTGCAACGGCGAATGCCTTCTTCATCCCACCGAACAGACCCTTTCCTCCCTCCGCGACTCCCTGTGGCGCTTTGGACAGTACATCAAGTGCACCCTGTCCCATCTTTGCGAATGCGGCGGGATTGGGCCAACCTTTGCCGAGGCCGAAGCCGGTTTTTCCCGGAGTGGCGCTGACATCTTTCTCCAAGAATCTCTTCATGCCTTCGCAATCCGCCAAGCCACGCTCGTGAAGAGCGTCGTTCAGATAACCCTCCAAGTTGAGGCGTAACGTACCAAGCGTTTCCCCGCGCCAGGTCGGCAGGTCGGCATGGTGTCTCCGGAATGTGCCGGCTCCACAGATTGCGGCGATGCGCTTGAGCACCTCGTGTAGGTTCTCGAAGTCGGGGAACTTCCGTACCACCACCCAACCCGGCATTGAAGGAGACGCAGGTTCGATCTCCAGTAGATACTCAGCCGTTGTTGGTTTGGCACGTAGAGACTTTTCGTTTGGGTTCATTGAATACGGGTTGGCAACAGCAGGCTGAGAGAGATTCGAGAGGGAGATGTGAGCTCGGTGGAGTGTATTTGAATTGTGTCCTAGCTGGTCAAATGATGTGAAAGAGTCTCTGGTGGATCGCCGAGACCGCAGGTCCGATGCAGGCTCAGGTATGGGATCCGGTGGGCCCCAGCCGTCCTCTGCATTTGCGCTGTACTCATCGATATACCCTCCCGCACTGTTGTTGTTCCCATTCGCATGCCCATTACGGTGCGCTTCTCCACTTAGTCTCTTCCGCTCACGCTCCTCTTCTACGATCATCCGGTTCATCTCCTTTGCCTCCTCTAAGGCTTTTGTCATCTCTTCCTCTGCCCGGCTGACCCTCTTCGACTTGTCTGTTTGACTGCCGTGGCCGACAGCAGCAGTGGCTTCACCGATGTCAATTTTCTGCAGAACCTCTGGCTGCGTCTCTTCCTCGAGGAGGTATACAAGCCAGTCATTGATCCAATCCGGCTGCGAACACTTGTCTACCGTCATCTCGAGCACCACTCCAGCCAATATCTCCGTCAGAAAGACTCGCACAGGTTCGCACTGCAGGAGATCTCTGCCGACGAAACTCCGCAGCACGTCGTCGGCCGCCATTCGCAACTTGCGTTTTTGCAGGTCGCGATCAAGCATCTGTGCCAGCGCCGACCCAGGGGAGTCTGCCAGGTAGGTCCCGACTGTGGATGATTGCGCCGAAGCAAGCTCGCGAAAGAAGACGATGAAAGTATTACTCGCCGACATCAAGAACAATAGGAACGTGTCCGCGCCGCGCTTGCCAGCGATGCGATTGTACATTGTGAGAAGGGAGCCAACGAGAACATTTCGGGCCGAATTGGGAAAGTTGTCGTCGTTGGGAAGAATGGGAGTATACCACCATCTGCAGATCCGGTCAGCAAATCTTGCGCTGTAGTCGCAGGAACAGCTATTGGAGCGCAAAAAGGATACCGAACGTAGTCTCGCACAACCGCATCCGTCAGCTCCTCCATCGCTTTTGCTGTTTCCGGAGGAAGCGACGAGAAATCTACATCCGTTGTCTAGGGACGCCATCAACACCACCCCGAGACTAGCGAAACCTTCAAATGCGCAAACCTTCGAGCCGACTTTGTCCCCTTCGCCAGCGGCAGCCTTCCGCGCATCCAGCCAATCGTGCAGATCCAGACCGAGCGCGCTTCCGTCCTTCCTCACATGCGTCAAGCTCAAGCTGGCATGTCCGACAGCGCCAGCGATGATGCCGACAAACAGCAATCCGAGCTTTCCGAGAACGACGTACAACACGACGACGCCGCCAACGGACACGGCGACCAACTGCTCCGGCGGCGCGGTCGACAGAAAGTCTATTGCCTTCTTCGTGACGTCCGTAAGCGAGATTGTGGGCGGCGGCGGCGCGACCGCATTCTCCGGTCCAGCTGATGGCGCCCCCTTGCTTTCTTTGGTGGGCGGACTATTAACGGAGATCAACGGCGACGCGGGTGTGGATGGCGACGGCTCTTCGTCCGACGAGTGAGATGTTGCCGAAGGAGGCGGAGATGTAGCGATCACGGGCCGGTCGTCGTCTCCCGTCATGATTGTATGGATCGTGTGGGTATTTGGTGAAGCTTTGTGCGGAGGGATATCTACATGGAGTTGCGACGCCCAACTAATTGAAGCTACGTAAGCATAATAAAACCACCCTAAGCCCGCTTTGTTTTCGCATCGCAGACCAAAACCCAGCACAGAATAAAAAGTATGTATCTACCATTTTTTTTTCCTTGAATGTGGTTTAAAGTCGAATGCACGACACGGTGGGCCACAACGTTTTAGTCGTTCGTTCGATCCTCCGACACGGCGTCGATCACTCGCCAGCTACGCTACGGGAGCGAGCACTTCTACATACTTCTCCTATTCACCTACTTCTGGAGCTTTGGCATGGCATGGTACAAGAACCGCGGTACGGGCCCACTTCCGTCGTCCGGCTCTCCGAATGATGCATGCACAGAACGTTATCACTCGTATCCGCCGCAAGAGTTTGTCTCAGATATGTGGCGTAGTTGTGTTCTGGGTTCCATCGTCGATCACTACAGGTAGGCGTCTCACTCGCAAAGCGTTGTCACAGCTGGCGATCGTGCTCGCTATGCGAGATTTAACACTGCTCCATCCAGCGCGCTCAAGCAAACGCGGCACTTGCCGCATCTCACGATCTGGTCGGAGAAAGGTCTTCACGAGTGATATCTTTGGGACAAGCACGGCGACTGGCCTTGCCGTCTGCGCCGTCACACCGCTCGCCGCCGTGGTAGGTATGACGTGATGACCAGTCGGAACAGAAAGAGAGGGAAAACAAAACTACGGTCGCCCCCCCCCCCCGCCTCTGAATTCTCAACTAGGTAGGGCTGAGCGGACGGGATGCCGTGCGTTCATGGTTCTAAGTTATGGCGTGCAACGAGCCATATGCGGCACCGTGCTCGTACTGATTGGATATTGGGAGCGGCAAGGCGCCTACGTGCGCCTCCGTTCCGACCCGGTTTCCTCCGAGCTGGAGGAGGCGAAATGGCTAAGTTAACCTCCACTGGAATCCTCCCGCTTACGCATTCCGGAGTGGATTGGGCTCGCTTACGCACTGCAACCAGATTTTGCAGATAGATACGGGCACTTAGGGGATATCTATAGTAGATAGGACTGGGGCGGATATGGATTGCGGTTTGGTCGTTCGGTGGAGGCCCCGCGGCGGCGGCTGTTTACCAGCGACGCTGTGTTTGACCCGCCGGCGTTTAGTGCTACGGGTGTTTCGTAGACGATCTGCCTTTGGGAAGTAGCAACCCCTTTCTTTTGAACGTGACCTTTCCAAATTCCCTCTCGTCACGGCGACGCGGGAGCCCCGAAGTTGCTATGTGATGCCTGCGTGCCTCCGGCTGTGCCTTCCGGGATAAAAGAAGCCATCAGCTTCCTCTGCTCTATGGTTCGGATTACACACAAGTATGCGGACGGCGTACAAGACACGGTGGGCAAGGATGCGAGCCCAGTGAACTGTCCGCATGATGCATCACTCGGTATTCAGGGTCGATCACTCGTCGGTTCAGTTGGTCTTGCTGTCAGCTGCGAGTCATGGGAGGCTACTCGGCTCCAGCTGGCCAAGTTGGGAATGCTGAGACGCCCCCTGCTCTCAGAGGAAGCGGGAGCTCGAGCTGTGGATGGGTGCGGATGACAGCCATCCTCGTTATGTATATGTGCGCCCCTTGGCAGTCTTCTGCGCGGGCAGCGGTTTCGGCCACCGTCTCACCGCGCCCGCTACATCCACGTCTGTGCAGTGCAGCTACCGGCCTGTATTCCTACCCAGCAGATTTCCTCGGCACTACGCACCGAACTGCAGGCTCCCGCACACTTGTTTTTCTCATAGATATATTCCGGAAGAGAACCTCCCGCCCTCCGACCCCGTCCCTCGCCAAGAAAGAAAAAGAGAAAGAGAGAAAAAAATGCATCCGCAACTGCGGCGAAAGCGGCTAGAATGAGTCGGAAGCTGGTGAATTATGTATTTATGTAGAGTACTGCCAGAGGTGTTCCGGTTGGGCGCTGCTGCACATCCACATATATACAACTGCGATAGGAAAGTAGATGCACAAGTTCCCGGGTGAAGCCGGGGATTCTGCTAGTGTCTTTGGCTTTTGTATGTATTGGTGCTTGCGGCTGGAGCGTGGTCAGTAGGAATGTGAGCCGTTTCGTGGAGTGCCCCCCCCCCCCAAAATGAGACCTGGGTGCTGAGAGAGAGTTAGAGGACGAGGTGGTTTTCTCTTCACTGCTTGTCCGCGGAGCAATACAACCCATGTAAGAGCATCCGATGTCGGTGTGTATGCGAGGTCGGTGGCAGATGCAACATGGTGACGGAGCGCCTAGTGGTGTTCATAGAGTAGCACGCTATGTGCCTGAGATGAGTATGTAGTAACTAGTGCCGGATCCAGGTCACGGGATATCACCAGCGCCGGGGGAAGATCGAACGGGAGACGAGGGCAGGGGGGCCGGAAACAAGGCTGAGGGAGAGGGCAGAAGAGAGGGTGAAGAACCGGGGGGGTGGGAGGGCCGGGGAGGGGGGGGAGTAGAGAGCGGAGGAGAGGAGTCATTCCTTTGGGGGCGCGGTGCGAAATAGCGGACGTTATTTCTATTTCTTGTCGGTGGGAGTTAGGGGATTGGCCGGGCGGGGGCAGGGGCAGTTGTCACGGGCCGCCGGCGGACTGCTAGGGGTCGCGGCGGACGGCGGACGGGAGAGGACTGCACATAATATCGCCATGATCCAACAGGGTCGCATGCGACCAACGAATCGTCGTCATCATCAGCCACGGAACATGCCGGAGCTGCGGCTTCCTGCGCTGTCGCCGTGGTCTCCGCACCTTGGACGGTAGCCAGGTATCGAATCTGATACTGTCTAACTAGTTCAAGGAATAAGAAACGTCTTTTGACCGTGTTGATGTGTATTATGTCACTACCATTATGTCCAAGATATGATAGCACTACCACAGTTTTTACCACCCCTCCCTCGGACTTTGGAGGATGGATAGGCAGACGGTCAGAGGTCCTACATACATCGTCGAATTGGACCTGTCAGCTTATCTATACGAGCACTCAGTTGGCTAACTAACCATCCGCGCTGCACGAAGACGGACGGTCAAAATACACCCGGCCAGCCTGCAAGTGCTGCATGGGATTCTACATAGCGGTGCTAGGAATTCGAATCACGACACACGGCGCCAAAACAGGGGGAGAGCGATAACTTGCGCGGCTAGGTTTGCCAGAGGCATCCGCGTCCTGGAATATATCTATATGTAGCAGCATATGTGGGAACCAACGAACCACCCAGAGCCGAGGAGAAGACCCGCGCGTCTTGCGGGGGTGCAGAGTTCGAGGGAATTGTGCAGAAAACAAACGGATGGGCGTCTTGTCGAATCGGCGAATCCGGTGGCTGCACACACACAGAGCGAGGATTACCCATTTGCTTCTCTCGCAACCGGGTGCCTGCTACCCAGACGTGTTGGTTTCCGTGTCCGTTTCCGTGTCCGTAGACAACTATGTGTCGCGCAATGGCTGCTTACGTAATCGCAAGCACAACCCCCGGCCGCCCCGCCTTCTCCAACGTGATCGCCGATCCACCAATAGATAGCTGCTGCTAGTCTGCCATGACGTTGAGGACACGGCCCATCCTTCCCCAGCCAAGCCGCTGGCGTTGTTCGTCATCCCAATTGATCGCCGGCACGGATTGTGCGGAGAGACGAAGGGCGAGAGAAATATCCACTCCCGGTAAAGTGGCTTCCGAGCACGCGCTCTCTGTTTTAGTTGCTACTCGGAGTCTCAACCGCAACTGCTCGGGCAGTCTCACTCTCGCTGCGGGCATCGCACCCGAACGCGAAGAGAAGTGGCAGACTGATGCGGATATGTAGGAATGATAAGCGGGAAAAAAATGACTTCGGATACACACACCTACATAGATATCTACACACCTACGTAGAGTACATATCGTATCCAAGACAGCCCTTTCGCCCCCAGTCATCCTGCCCACCACCCCGGTCTCTGCAGTCCTGCAAAGTCCTGCAGGCGGCGCAACAACTAACTACTCTACATATTGAAGCTCGCATTGCGCCCACCCTACAGCCTTCATCACCAACTCACACACCCCACCCGCATATGTACGTACCTCCCCCACACGCACCACCGCCCCCCCCCCCCGCCCAACTCCCAGATCGTTGGGGTACATCCCAGGTCTCGCTTTTCCACCCCTGCCCGAGTTGACACGATAGGCTGAGCGGCTACAAACCTACCCCTTGCCCCCTCTTTCTTCTTCTCCTCTTCTTCTCCTCCGACCCCTCTCTCGGGTCCAAAGCTGCTCACCTCACCTCAATCCCTTCTCCGGCCATCTCCGCAATGTTCGGCGGCTGGTCTTCGTACCCCGTCGACAGCTCTCGCTCCTCGGCCGTCTGCCAGATCTTCAAGTATAAGGGCCCGTTAACCTTTCCTAAATACTCGGCCTCGGCAGTCTCGCAATCGCCGTCGTCCTCGGACTCGGCGTTCGCTATCCCTGATGGCGAAAGGGATTTTTACACCTACTTTGCGAAGATCAAGCGAGCTACCGACGTTACGCCGCAACACCTGGACGTGCTCAATGTCAGCGTGTCGTACGATGTCCCCGTGGAAGAGTTGGTGGGTGGGAAGGAATGGCTCCCAAGAGACGATGACAGTGAGATCTGGATCGAGCGCAAACGAGAGCTCCTGATCGAGAACGACACCGCCTATCAGGTCATGGCTCGCATCCGCAAGGATGTGAAATTGGGCCACATGTACAAATTCTTCCACGCGCTCGAGATGGTGACACCGTACTACGGGATGCCGGACGAGTGTGCTGCTTATGAGGTGGAACAGGCCAGCAGGGCTGGTGAGGATGCCGAGCAGCAGAAATTGAGGCTGAAAAAGAGAGAGGAGGAAGCTGAGGGGGCGGCTTCCATGATGGACATTGATTCACCTTCTCCGCCGAGCAATGACAACGGCAAGCGGCCCGCGTCCGAGGAGGCTGTCGGCACCGCAAAGAAGGATCGGGCTTCCCCCGAATCCGAGATCGTTCCCGAAGATAAGAAGGAGGAAAAGTTCTCAATGCCAGAACGCTTCCGCGACGACCTGGTCAAGAACTTTGTTGAGCCCATATGCTGGGGTCATGGGGTTAGGGTTTAGTGAGTCTCCTTTCCCCGCGCCCAGCCTCTGTCCGCTGTCCCGTCCGAGACTCCCGCTAATGTTGTTCTCAGCGCGCCCAGGGCACCTCCGAAGTTCCACGTCCAGCACTCCAAGTTCTCTGTTTACCTGAACTACCATATCCACTGGACGCCGACAGACTCGAAAGAGGCCCGCAGTGGTCTCGTTGACGGACCAGCACTCGGAATGCAAATCCGCCACGAACATGCCTTTCGCGCTCTGAACGACCCCGCAGCAGCCATTAAGAAGCGCCGCAAGAAACTTATGGCCGCGGCACTCGCCGCGAAAGTACCTCCGACTCCCGAAGAAGAGGAGGCACGCGCAAGGAAGGAAGAAAAGGAAAAGACACGCGCCGAACGTCGCGCCAAGCGGGCTGCATCTTCATCTTCATCTTCGGTAAAGGATCCGGAGAAAGAGAAAGAGGATACGCCGTTGGACGGCGAGATGAAGGAGGAAGTTGAAGATCTTGGCGATGAGGGGATCCTTGTTGTTAGCGAGGACGGGGGTGCCCACGACGTGGTCGGCGTGACGAGGGAGATCGCCGCTTTGCTATCGATAGCACAATTAAGGGCGAAGGAAGGTACCACGGACAAGAAGTTGCGCTACCGTGCGATCGGGAAAGACGAGGGAAGCTACTGGGACGACGTCTTCATGGTGAGCAGCCTACATCACCACATCTCGATCTCGCACCTACGCGTAAGCAAACCGTACCTGAGGTTCCTGAAGACGGGGAAAATGCCCAACAAGAACCATCCGTTCATTGTAGAGGGAGGTTGGGAGAAGCTGCACCTGAACAAGACGAAGTACCACAGTCTGATGGTGCCCGAAGAGCGCGTTGAGGCTGCCAAGGCTCTCGTGGCAGTGCTAAAGTACGTCACGCGGAATGAAAAGAAGTTGTAGCTGACATTTTCCTTTTCTCTTTCCCTCCCATTTTCGTTTATCGCCGGATATCGTTTATTTCATGTGATTCGTTTAGTTACCTTTTTTTTTTTTTGGAAAGAAACCTTGGTGGATGGCTGGACTGGCTGGCTGGGGCGAGGAGTAGGGATGTCGAGGGCTGCTTATATCTAGATGTAAATGGAGACAGTTTTACGGGATACGTGGTCGACCAATGCGCGAGATGGGCGGTTCTCCATCCCTAGTTACCGTTGGCTTTCCAATATATTCTCGATGAGTGACCTATCTAGTTTGGTGTACAGTCTCATCGGTCATTAAGGCCGGAACGTGGGCTTTCATCTCATATACTCTATATAGGTAAGCGGCTGTGCCGCCAGCTCTGTGTCGGGTTATTGCATGTTGACACAAAGCTCGGGATGAACCGCTTTCTGCACTTGCGGCCCCAGGGTTGGTTAGGTACATATGTGTTGAAATCGAAGCATCACTCCGGCCTAGATTCTGCACTTTGTGGATCTGGGAGAGGATGGGATCGGAGAGAGCGGATTATGGCTGTTGATGCCTACTTAGGCACCTACATAGTTGATCGATCGTGTCCACCGAATCGGGCTCAGGCATGTGTGTGGACAGTAAATCCGGTGACCTTTGGCAGTCCTCGTTTCCGTCATTTTGTCTCAGTATATTGATTGATGTGTGTGACAGGCAGGTGTGGACACTTCAGCCGGCCTCGGTTCTCGGCCAGCCATACGGAGTGCGGTAAAGTTGGCAGGTAGACCGCGGAGCTGAATGTCAGTTGCAGATCCCTTGGAGGGGGAGGGGGGGGCTCGGGAGAGACGCAGTGGGGGGGGTTTCACAAAGCACAGGCGGCGCTATTCTTGTGGGTATCTATCCTGCATTTTGGAAGGTGGACAAGTCCCGGAGATGCCTAGAGTACAATAGCATTGAGAACGCTGATTTTGTTTTCGATCTGGGGTTTCAAAATGAAAGACGGAAGGCGAAATCCAGAACTTCAGCCGTAAACTAGGGGATCATACCGCCTCCACTCTGAGTATTTGCGAAAGCAGAAGCGTGAGCTCCGCAAGAGGAGACTGTTCTTCTGGAGAGCCGGTCGCAGAAATCAACATCGGAGGAACATGCAGATGGCGAGGCTTTAGTTCGGCTCATGATAACTGCTTGGAGTGAATCAATGATCAGCAGTCCTGGAAAGTGATTGGAGCATTCGGTTGCAATGCTGCGGCGTGAAGGAAGCGCTGTTGACTTTAAAAAGCAATACCTGTGGCTTGCTCAGACAACCCCGCTCGGATAATGAGAGGTTGGTGGCGCATCTCAGCTCTGGGCGCCAGGGCAGGACAGATTAAGTAGGCCGATACTCCCCTCTCTCTCTCACGAGAGAGAGGAGAGGAGAAGGAGGATTGTTGATTCTCCTGGTGCTCTTACACCTCGGCTTCTGGTTGCCAAGAGCGAATTCGTCGAATGTACCTAGTGCGTACCGCCCAACGACCCCCCCCCTTTATGTTCGACCGGTCCGGACTCCCACCATCTATCACCTCGGCTTCGACACTGACTTCCAATCGACGTCCTGGTGGTTCTCTGAATGTCGAGCAAAATGCCGAACTCGAAAGACTATCTCTCAAGAGTCACAGACAGTGGATCACAACTTATCACTACCGCACATTGTTCGCCTCTTGCCATTGGTTCGTTTATGTGGAGCAGGCACCATGCGTATACCACCTCCCCCGATATATACCTACATATATATAATGGAAAGCTCATAGCTCCCCTCCAAACAGCGTACCTTTGCACGCTACGAAAGCGGCAACATACCGCTCGGCTCACTGTTTTTGACTGCGATAAAGAGGGAGACCTTGAATATTGATCACTGGCAAGGTATATTTCCCTTCGGCAGCTCCCGTTGTTTATATCTTGCGTCCCGAAGCTCCTGCCCTCCTACTCGCTACTATCCTGCTATCCGCTAGCTTATCCAACCTTCCGGCCTTACAAGATCACCGCCTTCTTCCTATTCCTTCACTCGCAGGTTCTGCAGCCTGGGCTCCGATCACATCCTCCCTACAGCCTCACAATTCAACACCTTGGATCATGTCTGAACGAGTTCCACCTTTTGTCTTTGACCCATTTCTCTTTCCACCTCGAGAAAAGGCCACAAGCTGGCATAGAAGTCCATCCGTGCTGACTTTTGTCTGTTCAATAGCGATTGGAGCAATTTGTCAACGAGCCGTCTAATGATTCCGCCGCGAGATCGACATATTCCGTTTGGGATCGATCGTCCAGCGCCTCCACTGGTAGCCATAAATGTCCCGTGTTTTGCAAATCCAAATCCAAGCCCTTGTTTGACAAGAACGCTCCGTGTCGGAAAATCTACCCGGATGCTGCCAGTCTCCTGTAGGTCACTGTCCAGCTTCTCCTGGGAAGATTGTGTCTTCTGGCGTCTGCTTATTGGTCCTCAGAGAACACTGCGTCAAAAATCACGAGTCTATCTGCCCGATTTGTGAGCTCAAATTGCGGGAACCGCAAACAGCAGACCCAAACAACATCTTTTTTAAGGACATAAACTCCGCCAGGTATGAACGTATTTTGCGAACCAAGAATCATGCTAACAAGGGGACCCAGGGCTCACGTGCGGTGCGTCCACTTGAAGCCCTGGTATTGCGGCTGTGGCAAACGGTTCGGCGCCTCCACCAAGTTGAACCAACACGTAAATCGCCCGGGCTGCTCGGCTAGACTAGACGGCCAAGGGAGATTTTTTGACCGGCGATTGAAGATGTTGAACGAAAGATTGGCGGATGCAAAGACGACCAATGATCTACGGTCGATCCTGTTGTGCGATGGCAAACCGATTTACGATTACGCCGGTGGCTCGGATTCTGGCCCTGATGGTATGTCTGTATCTTCGAAAGTCCTGCTCGTATCTAACTGGTGCCTTCCAGTGCCGCAGCCGCAGGCACCAATATCACTCCCAGCCGTGCTCCCGGCCCCTCCCGCGCCCAACCCGGACAGTGGACGCGGTACCGGCGCTCCCACCGGAGATTATGTAATGGACGATATGGAATTCGGCAAGTTTGCTCACCCCCATACATCCATCCTGCTTAGCTACTAACCGTGGCGGTCTATAGATGATCCGAGCGAGAGTGCTTTCCCAGAAGAAATCTGGGACAAATATACCGAGGAGAGCGAGGGCCCGATGGCAGAGGGGATGTTTCAGGAGACTCGCAATAGCGAGCTCGTCCACAACAGCGGCGATTGGGCCCGTCAAGTTTGGGGGCAATTTGGGCCGGTTGAGTGAAGTGGAGGTGGTGCTTGCATGCAGCGGGTGCGCTGCCTCATAGAAAAGTCGACAGTGGGGGATCCGGCGTTGCATGTCCACGGCTCTTCCCCTCGGCTCCGATCACGGCCGGCTACGTTGGTAACCTGGCATTTTGGGTGGGAGGCGTTTATATATCCCTTTTGTTCTTGTTACATTTTTTTTTTTTTATAACTCTACTTCTTTGTTTATTTTTCTGTTTTCACCCTATTGAGTTGTCTCCTTTTGTCTTCGAATTTGGGGGCGGCTGCGGGGCTATGGGATGGATCTTTTACTCGTTTACTTAAGGTCGTGGATATGATAACTAATGATATGACGGTACTCATGCCCGCTCGGCGCCCGGTGAGAGCGCCTGTGACTGATCAAAAATCTCCGTCCGTAGCGATTAGATGCAGAATCAGATATAGTAGCAGTCAGAATATTCCACGACTACATGGGTAGATATCCCGCTGAGTGACCACTCCCAAGCCATCACCCCCCATACCCCTTCACAGCCACTCACTCGAACGCTTGACGGCGTCGTTCGACTTGTCCTGGCAACTGCTGGCAAGGACAGCACCCAACTCGCACCTGACACCTTTCGCATTCAACCTGCTTATCCGGCAGTGGGATGTAACGGACGGGAGGGAGGGAGCGAGTGAGTGGGTGTAAAACCGTAGCACCCCCCCCCCAAGTCCCCAACCGCACCTCGCTCTCCAACGATGCTACCCCTCCTCCCGCTACTCCCACTGATCACCTTCGCCCCAGCGCTGGCACTAGTGTATCCGCCGTGCATGCCGCCAGCGCTGTACCCGTTCTTTCCCGTCGGCCAGCTTGAGAACGTGACGACGATCGTGTTGCTGAACGCCACCACCGACTGCGGCGTCATCTACCATCTCGACTGCGACGCTGGGACGTGGACTGGGCCACTCTTATACGGCAATGGCGATGGTGACGGTGATCACTGTCGCCGCGTGGAGCCGCTGGCAGTCGTCGAGGCTTTCCTTTTGAACGGCCTCGTTGAGACGGCGGTTGGGCTGGGGGAAAGGGAGAGTGAGGTTGTCTGGGACTTGGATCGTGAAAGTAGCTACGAGGATGAGTCGTGGGCTCGGTATATAGGTAAAGAACAGTAGAATAGGTATTCCGATGGATGGCCGCCGGCTGACCATCCATCCATCCATCCATCCATCATGTCTCTATGTGCGCGTTTCTTCCCCCAAAACGTCCTTGATATATTTTTCGTCCATCACATGGCTTATGTATGGTTTCGCAATATTCATCAAGAACCACATCAGCCCCGATTGCGATGGGCTGATCTATATACATCTTAACCCCGCACGAAAAATCTAATCGAAATCCTAGGTAAAAACAAAACTTGGCCCAATCCTGACAGCAAACCACTTATCCAAAAGATTCCCCGCTATAATACAAGTAAGAAAGAACAGGGAAGAAAGTACGAAACAACACAGCAAGCCATATACTCGCATCACAAGGAACTAAAACTCATCCCATCAACTTCACGTTCGCCTTGAGTCCCACTTTTCGTTCCATTCCCCGCTCGGGATATCATCGCCACGAGGTACAGTTTTGACACTTCCCTCCTTTTCCATCGAGGTCGGGCTATCACTCCTCAGGGTTTCCTGCACAGTGCTGACGCTATCACCCTTAACGAGGCCTAGGCGCTCCTCTTCCGTCTTTGACCCACCAACCGGCAACTTTTGCTTCCAACCCAAGCTGTGTCTCCCACCACCTTCCGATTCGACACTGCCCTGGCTCTCGCTCCGGCCGTGCGCGTGTCTATGCAAGAACTGGAAACTAAACTGTCTTCTCGCCGAGTGCCGACTGTCCGGTCGGAGTGAGTCCTTGTCTTTGGATTTTCCCCCGCCGGATGGGGCCATGGGTGGTTCCGGTACTGCTAGCCTACCGCCCCCAGGAACGGACTGGTATTCGCTTCCATCTCTGCTAGTTGTTCGCTGGTAGCCAGGTGCGGAGATGGGTGCGGCGGCGAAGTCATATGTCTTCATCTCAGTCGCCACGTCGCCTGCAAACGTGATATGATTGACGCGTGGTGACGACTGTGACGCCGTGGAAGAGTGTATGTTGCTTGGTAATGTCGCATCTGAGTAGACCCTTGGACGAGCACCGGGCATAGTTGGAATCGGGCTATTAACGTCTCGGAGGTCTCGATGCGGTACGATAGCAGCCAGGTCACTGGGCTCCCTCAAGCTGGCCTTGCTACGCTTGGGGTTGAGTAGCCCTCTGACCCTGCCTAGGAAGCTCTCAGGGTGTGGCTCTTCCTCGTCCGGTTCCCGCCCGTACACACGTAGCCGCATCGCTTCATCAACAGACATACTACGCCTTCGACCGGCAGGATGATCCTCTCGTGCCTCTTCCTCGTCAGGAATCCTTGCCATCCCCAATGGTGGGTGCTGCCCGCTAAGCGTATTCCTTCGACCGGAACGGCCGTTCTCGCTAGTCCACGTCACTCGTCTCTTAACGCCATCCCATTCAACTGTCTCGTTCGTCGACAGAGGCGTCCGCAAGTCCCGTTGGCGCTCCTCGTGGATCTTTCTGGCCTCATCAGCTTCGGCGGTACGCCGAGCCACCGAAATGCGCCGGATAATTGCTGCCGTTCCGCGGATGGCATCGGCTTTAGGCTCGGACTCGGGTTCGGATTGCTCGGCGACAGTTCTGATCTGATCCAAATCCCCACGGAAGATCTCGGTATCCGGGACATTCTTGGAGGATTTGGACAATTGCAAGAGGACGACGCCGGAGCAGATCTGAAGGAAGCCCATCACCACGGTGGTTATCGATGCCGGAGTGCCCCTAAAGCCGCGGAAGAGGATAGCCGACGTTACGATTGTCGCCGAGGTAAATATCACGTAATATGTCGGTGTGACTAACGCAGCATTGAATAGATTGAGAGCTTTCTGTTCACTGTCAGTCCATCTGCATTGTGTATGGTAGAGGGTGGTCAATCCATACGTTGAGATAGATAATCTCGACTAGCAAAGTCACAATCACAAATACCAGGAGTACATAGAGGAACCACTGATTGAATTGCGGTGTTCCACCAATCTGGGTAACCACCGCAGCACCGAGACCTTGCGTGGCTACAACACTAAAAAGCGAGACAAATCAGCATGGGATGTATGTGCCATGAGTTGCTTAAACCCACCTCAGGCCTCCAATCAATGAACACACTGTCAGGTAAACCATCATGCTCTTGTTTCCGTACTTGGGCGCCACCCAAATGATGATGGAGACGCAGCCGACGATCACTATCCCCGCGTAGACGAGGAACCCGGGCGATATGATGAACTTTTGCATGTCTTGTATGGTCGTGACGGAGCTTTGCTCGGGGGCGTTGATAGCGATGACGATAGCTCCTATAATGCACATGAAACAACCGATCTTTCCGACGAAAGACAGTCGCTCCCTGAGGAATATCGACGACAATATAGCCGTGATCACTACCGACTGCACACTGTCAGAACCAACCTAACCAGAACACCACGCCCGCCACGAGAGCATACTAGAGCTCCTAAAGGAGTAACCAAAAGTGCATCCACGAAGGCGTACGCCGCAAAGTTGCAGATTTCTCCCAGAATCACTGCATAGAGCTTCCGTCAGCACTGGATTTGTCTCTCTTCTCCCCTCCCTTCTCCCATAATCGCTGCTCTATTGCCAACCGCATACGTCGAATTTCATTCCCCCGGATTAGGAATCCATACTCAAAATCATTCCCGTCCACCACCAGGCATTTTTCAGGTAGCCATAACCTTCACCGGCCTCCTTTCCATCTTTGATATTTGCTGCCAGCAGCCCCTTCTTCTTGAGAACGAAAGAGATTCCGATAAAGACACCGGAGGCGACTGCTAGGGAAACACCAACGGCTTTGAATCTGCACTTCCCAGCGGAGGTCTCTAATCAGTTCTGTCTGGCAACCGGAAGTGCACTTCGGTATGTAACTTAGGCTCGGGTGAAGCTCACATCGGCGGTCGGTCCTGCGGGGAAGCGCTAGGTCCCGTCATAATGAGGGGCGTAGAGGTGGAGGATTGCAGTCCTTCGCGGGAAAGTAGGGCTAGAAGAGCGGGCTCGGAGGGGTGATCTGGGCCTTAGTCGGACGAGGGCTGCCGACTGTTATATGCGGTGGTGCCAGCCCGGGGGACACAGCTTTTCGGAGGCTGTTGAGACGGTTCCGATCGCGTTGGAAACTGACACGGTCGCGTGAGGGATTCGGTAGGTATTGTTGAGGCAGGTAAGAACGCGGGTGTTTCTCGAGGCGGTGGTTTCGGAATTCAGACGGCAGTTCATTAAACTGCTATACTGTTGTGTTCAGAAAGCGATCAGAATAGTCAGTGCTGTGTCTTGTTATTATCCCAGAGGCTGCCATCAAAACGTTGTGAAGAAATGCGGAGAAGATATCTGGGGGGGTTGAGCGCGTGCGACAAAACAGGGAATACATCCGCACGACGGGTACAGGTGTGGAGGTACATACGACAAGCGGCTGGACGTTCTATTACTGTATCAAAACGTCAATGTCTAGATATTTGTTGGAGTTGTTTTGCCTTGATTTCAAGGTTCGTTGCAGGAGGGAGGGTGGGGGTGATGATACTTCCCAACACTCCATTTTTTCCTACTCCTTCTTTCCTCTCTCTCTACTTGTTCTTCCCTTCGATGTTCTGTGGGTCGGGTCAGCCACGAATCCACTGACGAACTCCCTGCTGCCCGCCACTCTACTAAATTCCCGACTCGACAAGTATGGATAGAAGTACTACATCTATTTCCGTACCACTACTGTGAGTGAAAATGCTGAATGCCGCACCCTCGCCACTTCAGTGCTATCTATGTAACTAGCTCACTGCGTCGCGCAACCAAGCAACTCCTGCATGAACAGGATGGCGACAACCCTACTTGATCCTATGGAATTCCAGCAACTCGCCCCCCTATCGGGAAGCTCAAACGCTGGAGAGATGTGGTCACCACAGCTGAACCCATCGCGGTTGTTTGCGGCGACGTCTGCGCCGAGTAGTTAGAGCGTATAGAAGAATTGCCACCTTCTCGAGTCGCAGCTATTTGTGCGCTAGTCACCTAGGTACCTACTTACGTACTCTACATCATCGAGTAGTACCGAGAAGACCCAACGGACTAGGCCGTCTACTCAATGGTAAGCAGCATCGGAGCGACGGGACCGGGGGAGTCGACATCACTATTCCTAACGAACGTGGGCCAAACCGGCGGCTATGTACCGTCGGGGGACAGAGTGAGGAAGGAGCAGTGGCAAGAAGCTAAGATGACGGGCGTTAGAAGAAGAAATATTATACAGATATCCGAAGCTGGTATCGATCTTGCGTGCCGGAACTCAAACGCAGGGGGCGAAAGCCTGAGCGAACCTTTACGGTTGGCTAGCCAGTGGTATGCGCACGTTGATGTCTGGTGGATAGATAGATAGATATCATCTACAGAGTCACCGTGCCACACTGGTAGAAGATACCTTGCGAGAACAGATCTCACAAAATAGTTATTTTTTTGAATTAGATAGGTACATGTAGATGGAGGAGCAATGTAGATAGAGGAGCGGTGTCGACAAAGGAAAAACGAGTTGATGTTTGAAGAGAACTCAAAAGCTGAAATAATATGAGCATTCTTGGTCCTCTTTCGCGTGATTCTTGAAAGCAGTGGGGCAATAGGCGCGCTACCGTTGGCCGAGACCTTCACACCATCTCGATTCTCCCCACCTGAATACATCTGAGATCCAGTTCTTTCTCCATCCACAACCCCACAACCACCTCAATTGGACGTTCATGATGTTGCCCAGATCTATTCTTCGACAGCGCAGTGCTTCGGCCTTCTCCAAGGCTGCGTTCTCAACCACTCATGTACGTAATACTGGAACTCTACCGGCAACCCGTGACAAGGTTCGTACCTACCATCTAGCTCCTCCGCCTTTAAGGATCTTTAGGACAAATACTGACTTCTTCTCACAGCTCCTACGCGATCACCTTACCACAGCCGACCCAGAAGTCTCCAAAATCCTCGAAGCTGTACGTCCGCATACCATCCATAGTTTGTGTCTATGTCTCATTAGCCTTGCAGGAGAAAAAACGCCAGGTAGAATGCATCAACTTGATTGCCTCCGAGAACTTCACATCACAATCTGTCCTCGATGCGCTGGGCTCTCCGATGCAAAACAAGTACTCGGAGGGCTACCCTGGTGCACGATACTACGGAGGTAATCAGCACATCGATGCTATCGAGACTCTCTGTCAGAAGCGGGCACTTGAGGCTTTTGACTTGAACCCGGCGGAATGGGGGGTTAATGTCCAACCCCTTTCTGGATCACCGGCGAACCTGTACGCATACTCGGCCGTTTGCGGGCCTCACGACCGGATCATGGGCCTCGATCTCCCGCACGGTGGTCATCTTTCGCACGGTTATCAGACACCCACCAAGAAGATTAGTATGGTCTCAAAATACTACGAAACCTTGCCTTATCGTCTGGACACTGGAACTGGGTTGATTGACTACAATAACCTGGCCATGCTCGCCGAGCTGTATCGACCCAAAGTTATCGTTGCCGGCGCAACGGCGTATTCCCGTTTCATCGACTACCCTCTCATGAAGTCGATCGCCAAAAAGAACGGTGCCTATTTGATGGCGGACATTGCGCATCTCTCCGGGATGATCGCCGCAGGTGTTATTCCCTCACCCTTCAAAGACGCCGACATTGTCACGACAACCACCCACAAGTCGTTGCGCGGCCCCAGAGGCGCCATGATCTTCTACCGGAAGGGGGTTCGTAGCATTAAGAAGAACGGCGAGGAAATCCAGTACGATCTTGAGGGCCCGATCAATGCATCTGTCTTCCCAGGCCACCAGGGTGGGCCACATAACCACACCATCACTGCCCTTGCCGTCGCCCTTGGTCAGGCAAAGACCGCAGAGTTCAAGAAGTACCAGTCGCAGGTCCTCAAGAATGCAAAGGCCCTTGTAAACAAGCTCAAAACCATGGAAGGCTATGAGATCGTTTCCGGTGGCACAGACAATCATCTCGTCCTCCTCGATCTGCGGCCCAAGAAGATCGACGGAGCATGCGTGGAGCGCATCCTAGAGCTCGCAAACATCGTCACCAACAAGAATACCGTGCCCGGCGATAAGAGCGCTCTCAAGCCCAGTGGATTGCGTTTGGGTAGTCCCGCCATGACGACGCGAGGCTTGGGCGAGGCGGATTTCGCGCAGATTGCGGAGTTTCTCGGCCGCGGTGTGGAGATCGCCCGTTCACTGGATTCGAAGTTTGGTGCTCAGCACAAGCTGAAGGGCTACCTCAAGGAGATCGGTGACGGCAGTGATTTCCCCGAGATTGAGGGGCTGCGGACTGAGGTTGCTGGGTGGACCAGAAAGTTCCCCGTGCCGTGGCAGCAGTAGCCAAGTGTGTGAAGTTTACCGCAAGCCGGGGAATTTATTTATCTGTGTATATATCATTTTTTTAGCCAACTGGACGTTGACGGCGGAGAATTTTCCCCTTTGATCGAGGCTGTGGGGATATGAGAATTCATAAGCCCTGGGAACCTGTCTAGACACTCAGGGTCGAAGGATTAAAATCTCATGATCGTATACTGTACCCGATGGAGGACCCTCAGGTGTTTACCAACGGCTCCATGTAATAACCACAGTTCGTCCAGATAGCCTTGAACCACACCCACGCCCCTTGGCCCCCACCAGACGCGTGGTGCTTCCACGGTTCGGCAAGCATTCATAAAATATCACTCACATTCTAACGAAACATAAGTAAGCTCATTTCTTGGTAGGATCGATCCACCGCTCAGCTGAAGAGAGTACGTAGTAGGCCGGACTTGGATGTGCTTCTACCCATTCCTATGGCCCGAGCAAACATGTGATCACTCATCATTCCGAAGCCATCCGCTCTCTCGCGATATCATCACGATACACTCAACGGGGAATACCTCCCAGCCACTCAATGTAACGCATCGTAGCTGACAGCTTTAGGAGTTGGATGAGATCGGTCTAAATCATGTTCCGTATTTCTCTCTAAATTTGCAGAATTTGTGGTTAATTTTGGGTGGCAAGTCCTCTGTCGTCGTTCCGTTCGGACGTGCCTAAGACCCCCGCGGCGAGCTGATAAGACAAGTCTCTTTTCCCACTCTTCCCTCTCCTTAACTTCTCTCCCTCACCACTCTCTCCCTCCTTTCCCTCCTTTCCCTCATCACCTCACCATCTTCTTCCCTCCCCTTACCGAGCACTCCTCTAAGTGCCCAGTATATCCCCATTCCTTTCGACTTCACGATATCTCGTCTGTCATTACCCTTCCCCACATAAATCCACACTCACAACTACCCCCCATCAATTTTCTAATGTCTAACGCCGAAAAAATGGTGACTCTCCACTCACCTGAGCCCGAGAGTGCCGTCGTTGGTTCGGAGTCGGCCTCCGCCCCCAACGACAAGAGTGTCGACACTATCGACACTGTCAACAGTATCGAACTTGAAGGTGCTAAGCCGAAGTCCGATGACGCCAACCAGCTGCACGTGAGCCTGGCTGTTCGTCGAGGCCACGGCCCTCACCCGATCTCTGTTAGTCATCTTCTCCTCCTACTTTTCTCGGTTATCCACCATGACAAAGATTGATCCTCTTGTGACGATCCCTTTGCTCATCTGTTTACGACGGATGAGACATGGTGGATCAATCGTCACCCGTCGCCGAACACTTGCTGACCGCTTGGACCTATGCAACCACTGGGCGGAGCCACATGCCCTATCGCAGAACCTACATGGCAGCGGCTGGTTAAAAGCCATCCTTTGTTGCCATGACTTGTTGCTGCGGCTTATCGTCTGATCGTTTCTCCTTGACTGCTGAAACGAAATCGACCAGCTTGGCGTTGTCAAATCACTTAATGTTGTTGGGCACACAACTGGTCTGATACAAATCAGTCGAGGTAAAACTATCGGTCGATAAGCTACGCTGGCTCATTGCCCTGGCAAGTAGGACGACAATATCGCCGCTGCCTGTTCTGCGATGAGCGTGGTCGCTGTTGTACCCAGTGGCTATGGTCCGTCTTAAACAGGAGTATTTGAGTGGCTTCAGCAAGTCTTCCGGCAAGGACGGCAAGACCGGTGGTTACAACGGAGAATCTTCGGGAGCCGGATACAGTCGCTTCGCACAGGAGGAGGAGTATCAGATTGACCTCCCTCAGCCGACTAATCAGCCCTTCGAGACTGTTATTCCGAGACTTGACGAATGTAAGTTCCTCCTTCTCTCTCGATGATTACCCCTTCATCTAACATCTCCAACAGACTTCTACTTGCCTCCTGGTGAGCATTTGTTCATATTGCCCGACGGAGGTGCTATCCACTTCATCGCGGGGGACAGGCCTCAGGAGTTCTTTGGAAGCGAGGCATGCATCGTTCGCAATCATCGCTTTGATGGCCTCTACTTCTTGAGAACCAATCTTATCATGAAGATGGAGGTTCTTCAGCTGATCGCCGGCAACTTTGTTCGCAACGGCACCGTCGAGGCTCGTAATTACGTCTACCTTTCTAATCAGGCGCATGTGGGAGAGCGTATCGTCGGTATCAGCTGCGGCTTATATGTCGGAGATACCATGGGCCCTTTGCCCATCTACTTCTCGCCGCTTGGACTCGACCTGCACAACAGGAGCATGCTGATGTGTCACTCGCCCTGGGCAATGAGTTCGATGCGCGAAATAGGAGTCGAGCATAGGCGTTTCCCAGGACCCCAGGCGTTCAATAGAGCCACGAGTGACCCTACCAGCTTGAGGTATCGTACATCCGTTCAAACTACCCCGATTTCTTTTGCGAGTTTAGGCTAATGCTTTTCCATAGTGGATTCCAAGGATCGGAGTATGAAGGTTACATTCAGTCCATGAACGAGCCTCAGTCGGTACGTATTTCCACACATCTCCTAGATTCTTCTGCGTTACAGAAGCAAAGTTGCCTGAGTTTTTTCGATGGAATTTAGACCTTTCTATGAGCCCTGATCTTTATCTTGTTTGACTGATTATTCCGGGCAGATTCTCAAGAAGGGAAATACGACCCCCCCGGGCACCCCTACCAAGAGCAATGGCCTGGCTCTGCCCAAGACTCCTCTTACTGGCAAGAGAGTCATGATGCAGCCCACTACCCCCAAGTCTCAGATTAGGCCTTATTCGTCAGCCGCCGTGTTCCATCCATCCGTTCCGGGTGGGAGTGGACGGCAGAGTGTTCCTCTTACTCCAAGGCACGCCAACAAGAAGACGAACAACCTCTACAAGACAGAGATGTGCCGTAACTGGAGTGAGGTGGGAGAGTGCAAGTATGGAAAATCTTGTCAGTTTGCACATGGAGTCCAAGAGCTTCGTCCGGTCCAGCGCCATGGCCAGTGGAAAACTAAGACTTGTCTGGCATGGGTGAATGGGGGATGTACCTACGGCTCTCGTTGTTGCTACGCTCGTAAGTGCTGGACATCTGCCTCCTGGCTGCTCATTTAACTCACATCAATTTCCAGACGAGTTCCTTACCAAGAAGACTGAAACTACCGCCAAGCCGTACATCGGCTCGTCCCCTTCGAAGGCTTCCGGAGCTGCTGCTGGAAACAAGGCCACCAAGGCTTTGGCTCCACCCATCCGCAAGATCACCTATACTGACGCGGTTCCCCGCCCAGGAATCTCTCGCTTCGCGGACCTTTTCAAGGACCCTGAGGATGCCGAGGTCGCCTTGTAATTCTATGGCATGGGTGCTTCAATATCTCATCTTTAACTTTCTCCAGGAGAGCTTAAGTTGACGACGTTCAAGTTACCCACTCACGAAAAGAAGCCGGAATGTTACTTGCATTTTCATCTTGTCCCAGTTTCAGCCCTTCCCTCTTGCCCTTGATCTGTGTTTCTTTACATCCTTTTCTCTTGCCATCTCACATTTCCCTTTCACATCCGCGGGTGCACATCTGGGGATTTACGCGTTCTGATTTTCAGTTCTTTTCACTTCTATGTCCTGTCCGGTCGAAAGGCCTTTGATGTGATGCTTTCTTTTCCTATTTGTTGCATTTGTTCAGATCTGTCGGGTTCCCTGTTGTCTAGGAGTTCTAGGTGGGGGCCTTGCCTTATCCTGGTAAACTGAGCAGAGGGCATCTGAATATCGACGGGAAATGTTAAGTTGAATTGCGAGGGTGGTGGCAGATGTGTCGTATTTGGTTGCGTTCATTTTCCTGTGAAGCTATATGTGCGAATCGATGGCATTCTGAAGCTAAAATTGTATGCTTCACTTACACTCTGTTGTAATGGGGCTCTTGACTCGGCCGGTGCAATTCAACCTGTTTTCATTTTAGTAGATCGGCTAATACTAATATTAAAATAGCACTCTCCGTCAGAGAATCCTGTAACGAAATAAGGGTTTAAGTTGTTATTTTTTAAATTATTCATAATGTTGTATCAACAAATCCTGTGATCCCCATAAAACAAGGCGCAAGCTCGAGATATCATCGCAATTTAAGGCTCTAGCTGCTTAACGAAGTACGGCCAGAATTGTATTTAGTATAAATGTTAGTCTCT
>Ga0307508_10001382_pt1 | contig 27344 bp, 20 predicted proteins | sample 9_EM_MG_FD_203089 | JGI IMG/M metagenome (GOLD analysis project Ga0307508, IMG submission 203089) | Populus trichocarpa ectomycorrhiza microbial communities from riparian zone in the Pacific Northwest, United States - 9_EM | ecosystem: Host-associated > Plants > Roots > Unclassified | place...
GTCGTGATAATGGCGCTGCAACCGTGAGCCGTCCACGCGACCCGCCGCGATCTCCCCGGCGAGATCGGCGACCGCCGGAAGGAATTCGGCAATATCGCCGCTCGTGATCCGGCTGTCCTGATTGGCGTAATGCGAGACGCCGCCCATGCCGTTCACGACGAAGGGTAGACCGCATGCCATCCCCTCGAGCAGCACCAGCGGCGCGCCCTCGAGGCCGGTCGTGGGCAGCAGCATGAGATCATAGTCTTTCAACAGATCGACATAGCCCTGCTCGTCGGGATAGCGCCCGTGCAGCCGGATGGAATCGCCCAGGCCGAGCTCGGCGACGCGCGCCGCGATCGCCTCCTGCTCGTCTCCCGTGCCATAGATGTCGAGCGACTGGAGATGCTCCGAAAGCGGGCCCCATTGCTCGACCAGAAAGCCGACGCCCTTGTGCAGTGCAAGCCGACCGAAATAGGCGGCCCGCGGCTTGCCCTCGGGCGCGATCATGCCGCGATCGGGAATCGATGCGACAAGTTCGAGCGGCTTTGGCAGCGCGGGAATGATCGCGCGGGGGCCGCGCCACCGGAAATCGCGGCAAAAGGCGTCTTCGATCGCGCTTCCCATGGTGACGATGCCATCGAAACCGGCATGAACCAGGCGGCGCGGATCGATCAGGCCAAGCGCATCGCCGCTCATCACCTCGAAAAAGACGCGCCGCTTGATCCGCCGGTTGGCAAGGACGCCGCCCATTGCCTTCCATCCGGTGCCGGCCACGACCGCGACGTCGAACCGGTCTTTGCCCAGCGCCGCGAAGCCGCGCAGCACATCCCCTGCCCCCTCATAATGATCGACAGCATAGCCGCGATCGGGCCAGGGACTTTCGGGCTGACCCGCCGGCGGTTGCGGCGACAGGACCCGTATTTTGTGGCCGCGCTCCGCCAGGCCGTGGGCGAGCCAATGGGTGTGGGTCGTGATCCCGCCCTCACCATGAGCATAGCCGACCAGCAGAATGGACATTGGCCCGACATGGGGAGAGCCAGTCATGGGCAGGTCAACCATCAAGGCCGCTCCCGGCATCGAGGACGACCGGCTTTGCGAAGCGCGCCATCACGCCGCGCCGTACATCGCTGATCATCGCATCGAACTCGGCCGGCCGCCGCCACAAAGCGAGCGCGATCGAGGCTGTAGTGACGATGAGGCCAACGAACATCGGGGGTTGGTCCGGCCAGGCGAACAGGCAAATGGCGAACGCAACGACGAGCGACAGCGCTTCGGGGCCGACCGCAGCCGCCATCAGCCGCCATGACCGGGTCACCGCTATTCTCCCGCCGAGGAACATCAGGTCCCGGCCTATATAGGCGACACAGGCGCCGGCAACGCCCCAGCCGCTGGCGAGCACATACATGAGCAGGCAATACGGCAATATGATCACAGCAGCCACGGCCGCGCTCGTCTTCGGCCTGCCCTGGGCGAGCAGGCGGAAATAGAGGATGGCGGCCATTGCCTCCATCCAGAAGGCGGGCAGCAGTAATTGCATCGGCAGAGTCGCAACCCGGGCGAAAGCTGGACCCATCCACAGGCGCAGAAAGGGCTCGGCGAGGAATTCGCCGGCGACGAAGCAGGGCGTCAGCATCCCGACCATGGCGATGACCTTGCGGGCGAGGATCGCCTCCTCGTCAGCCGACCGGCTCGCCATTTGGGGCAACGCGACGGTGCCGAGACTGGTGGGGAAGATCATCACCCGGGCAAGCACGCTGGCCGGCACTGAATAATAGGCGACCGCCGCCGGGCCGGCGACCAGCCCGAGAATGAAGCGATCAGCCGACGAAACCCCCAATTCGATCAGGCCGCCGATCGACATCCACGCACCATAGCTGGCCAGAGCGCGTGCCGAGCGCATCGATATGCTCGGTCGGGCGCCTTGCAGCGCCATACATTGCGATACCAGGAGCCCCGACAGCACCATGATCGCCCTGCCCGCCAGCGTCGCCAGGATCAGCACGTTCAGGGAGGGCGATATCAGCAGCGCCGCCAGCACCGGCAGCAGGATCGACAGGGCCGGGCCGATCGCCCCCAACACTGCGTTCGCGACGAAATATTCGCGGCCGATCAGGAAGCCGTTGATCGTCGTCAGCAGGATCGTCGAGACACCGATCGCGAACAGCGGCAGCGTCGCATGGAGCAGCTCGGCGCTGATCGCCGGGGTCAGCTTGAAGATATTGCCGAAGCCGCCGCCGACCAGTCCGAACAGCACCGCGCCGGCAACCAGGCCGACCGGCAGGCTGATCGCCATCGCAGTCCAGAAATAATCGGCCTGACGGGCGATATCCGACCGCGCCTCGTTGGCGATCCGATAGGTCAGCGCAGCGCCCATACCGAAATCGAATGCGGCAAAGAAGGTCAGGAAAACCCAGATGATCCCGAGGATTCCGTATCGCTCGGCCCCGATGACGTGGAAATAGAGAGGCGTGAGCGCCGCAAACAGCGCCAGTCCGGCAATCGCGCCGGCCAGATTGACGAAACTGTTGCGGCGAATTGCCATTGCCGTGCCCGAAGGCGCTCAGCCGTTCGAAAGCTGGGAGAAATAGTCGATCGTCTTCACCAGCCCCTGGCGGAGCGCGATCGTCGGCTCCCAACCCAGGGTCGCGCGCGCCAGCGTGATGTCGGGCTTGCGCTGCATCGGATCGTCTTGCGGCAGCGGCCTGAACACGAGCTCGGACTTCGAGCCTGTCATCTCGACGACGAGTTCCGCCAGTTCGCGGATCGTGAATTCCACCGGATTGCCGAGGTTGATCGGGCCGGAAACCTCGGGCGCGGTATCCATGAAGGCCATGAACCCGGCGACCAGATCGTCGACATAGCAGAAGGACCGGGTCTGCTGGCCGTCACCATATAAAGTGATCGGCTCGCCGTTCAGCGCCTGCATGACGAAATTGGAAACCACCCGGCCGTCGGACGGATGCATGCGCGGGCCATAGGTATTGAAGATTCGCGCGACCTTGATCTCGAGGCCGTGCTGGCGGTGATAGTCGAAGAACAGCGTTTCAGCGCAGCGCTTGCCTTCGTCATAGCAGGAACGGATGCCGATCGGGTTGACGTTGCCCCAATAGGCCTCGGTCTGAGGGTGGACGCTGGGGTCGCCGTAAACCTCGCTGGTCGAGGCCTGGAAGATCTTGCAGCGCAGCCGCTTGGCGAGACCGAGCATGTTGATCGCTCCGTGGACCGAGGTCTTGGTCGTCTGCACCGGATCATGCTGGTAGTGCACGGGCGAGGCCGGACAGGCGAGATTGTAGATCTCGTCGACCTCGACATAGAGCGGGAAGCAGACGTCGTGGCGCATGAACTCGAAGCGCGGATGGCCGATCAGATGCTCGACATTGCGCTTCGTGCCGGTGAAGAGGTTGTCGACGCACAACACCTCGTCGCCGCGTTCGAGGAGCCGATCGATAAGATGCGATCCGACAAAACCCGCGCCGCCTGTAACCATGATGCGCCTGCGGCTGCTGTAACTTCTTGCCACGTCCGTCACGTCCCCGTTTTTTTTGTGGCCAGGGCTGAAACCCCTGGCACCTTCCCTGCTGGCGTCAGCCGGCCCCCGTCTGATCCAGTCCGTCTGATCCAATTATCCCGCTGCTACAGGCAGAAAGCGCTTCACACCAGAGCATCCCGGCAGGAATGCAGCATCGCGTCCGCTCATACCTAGCTCAGAGGTCCCGCTCGTCGACCATGATCATCCTGCGCTGGTCGCCCTCGATCCGAACCGCGGTTAGCACACCGCTCTGATAGGCGCCCGTGTCGATCCCGATGCGGTTCTCCAGCTCTTCCGGTTCAGCGGAGATGGTGTGCCCGTGCACCACCATACAGCCATGATCGCTGTCGTCGTCGATGAAGTCCTCGCGGATCCAGCGAAGGTCGTGCGTATCCTGCTCGGCCAGTGCGAGTCCTGGCCGCAAGCCGGCATGGACGAACAGATAATCGCCGAAGGTGAAGCTGTCCGCGAAACCCTCGATAAAGGCGATATGCGAGGCCGGAATCTTGGCCCGGATCAGGTCGGCAGCGTCAGGCGCAGTCAGGGATGCGAGCCTGCCGACCTCAACGCCGTAGCTCTGCGCGAACTCATAGCCGCCAAAGGTCAGCCATTGATGGACTGCATCGGGCTCGCCGCCGAGCACACGCAGCATCATCTCCTCATGATTGCCCATCAGGAAGATCGTCCGCCGATCATCCGGCAGGCTCATCAGCAATTCGACGACGCCACGGGAATCGGGGCCTCGGTCGATAATATCACCGAGCAGGATCAGCCAGGTCCGTGCGGGCTCGCTCTCCGCCTTGTCGCGGTCGATCTCTTCCAGCATTCGGGTAAGAAGGTCGAGCCGGCCATGGACATCGCCGATGGCATAGGCGCGTGCCCCCGGTGGCCCGCGCCAGACCCGCGGGCCGGTACGCGCTGCGCGTGATCGTCTGGTGAAACGCGAAAACATTGACGTCGAAACCTCTGTATCCTCCAGCCGGGCTAGCTGCCCGCGGCGAGTTCCTCAAGCCGCTCTTCCCATTGGGCGAGCGCCGAGCAGCGCCTGAATCCCTGCTGTAACATAACCCTGGCGCGATCGCCCATTGCCCGACACGCCGCGCGATCATCGGCCAGCGCAGCGATCGCCGCAGCGAGGCCGGGCGCGTTCCCCGGCGCCACGGCAATACCCGCATCGCTTGCCGAGATCATCAACGGAATCTCGCCCTGCAGATCGCAGACAGCGACGATCGGGCGCGCTGCCGCCGCGATGCCGAAGACCTTGCTCGGAACGATCAATCCCTCAAACTCGGGGCGGAGCGAAAGCCAGTGGGCGTCCCCGACCGCGAGGCTTTCGGACAATCTGCTGCGCGGCTGGTGGGGCTGAAAAACGAATCGTGCCCGGCCGGCTTCCGCTGACCTGCGGTGAAGCTCGACCTGGGCAGGGCCGCCGCCGACGAACAGGAACCAGATATCGTGCCTGTCGACGAGCAGGGCGGATGCGGCGAGCAGGGTCTCGACTTCGTGCGCCCGGCCGAGATTGCCCGAATATTCGAGCACGAAAGCGTCAGGCGGCAGGCCCCAATCCTTGCGCAACGCGAGGCTGTTGGAGGTCGAGGGCAGGATCGCCTCGTCATCAGTCCAGTTGGAGATCGTCGCGATCCGCTGACTGGCCACGCCGCGGGCAGCGATTCTGCCGGCCATCCGCTGCCCGATCGCAACGTTGAGCGCCGCGCGCCGCATCGACAGATCCCGCAAATAGCTCAGGACCGCGCTGATCGGTCCGCGCACGGGCAAGCCCGCCTGAACGGCAACCTCCGGATAGAGATCCTGCACCCAGTTCACGAGCCGCGCGCCCCGCAAACGGCATATCGCAAGAGCGAGAACCCCGATCAGGGGAGGATCGGTCTTGGCGACGACGATCGTCCCGGGCCTCGCGCGTCGCGCAAGAGCAATACTCGCGCTCATGTAGAAGGTGAGATAGGCCAGGAGGCGTCCGAACAATCCAAGCCTGACTCCGCTCAGTGTCCATACGCGGCGGACGGCCACGCCGTTGATGGTCGCGCGCGCCATCATGCTCGATGAGGCAACGCCGTAGAACAGGCGGCTGGTGATGATTTCCACGCTCCATCCCTGGGCAGCAAGATGCTGCGCCAGATCCGTCAGGAGCTGCGCGGTCGCGGATTGATCCGGCGCGTAGAAGCGATTGATGAAGATGACTCTCCGCTCAGCCCCTGGTGTGGCGGCGGTCGAGCCAGGATTACGAGACCTCATGTGAAATTATTTCGATCCGAATCCATTGAGCATCACGACTACAGTTCGCATCGTGATAAGAACGTCGAGCCACGCTGAAAAATTCTTTACGTAAAAAAAGTCATATTGCAGCTTCATGTTGATCTCGGCCAGATCGGCGACATGGCCCTGGTTTACCTGAGCCCAACCAGTGATCCCCGGGCGCACGATGTGACGATAAGAATAAAAAGGTATTTCCGCCTCGTACCAGATCGAGAGATCCATCGCCTCGGGTCGAGGGCCGATCCAGCTCATCTCGCCGGCCATGATGTTCAGGATCTGTGGCAGCTCGTCGAGCCGGGTGCGACGCATGAAGCGCCCGACGCGCGTGATCCGGTCGTCGTCCGGCTGCGTGATCGCATCGACCCGCGCATCAGCCTCGGCACGCGCCGATCGTACCGTCATCGAACGAAACTTGATCATCGTGAACGGCCGGCCGCGATAGCCCATGCGCTGCTGGCGGAAGAATACCGGCCCCGGAGAATCGAGCCGGATACAAAGAGCGATCAGCGCCATCGCGATCGCGAGGAAAGGCAGGACCAGCGCGCAGCCACCAAGGTCTATCAGGCGCTTGACCTTGCGATAGGCGAGGTTCGGCAACAGCGACCCGAAACTGTTTTCCGACAAATGCTCGATCTGGACCCGCCCGGTCAGCAATTCGCGAATCTGCTTCACATGATAGACCGGAATGCCGCCGATCGCGGCCCGCGCGAGCATGCGTTCCCACTCCGATTCGAGATCATGATGCAGATCGGCGACGATCATCACGCCGCGCCCGGGCGGCAGTACCGGTTCAGCCAGTGGAAGCCATTCCGCGCCATCCACATCGTAGAGCGAACTCGTCCTGCCACCGGGAACGACATGGAATCGCCGCACCGCGCCGCGCGCGCTGAGATAGGCAAGCGCATAGGCCCCCGAGACACTCAGCGTGAAGCTCCCGATCAGCACCGTGCGATTATAGTCGAGGCGCAGGACCAGCGCGGTCAGGATCGCCAGACCGAACGCGATGGAGAAGGTCGGCATGACATAGATGAACGTGCGGGCGCCGGGGAAACCGCCGATCCGACGCGACAGCAACATGGCGCTCACTACGCTGGACATCGTCAACACGAAGGTGGCGGGCGCCGAGTGGTGCTGATCGTAGCTCGTGTGGATGCCGTAACGAAGCGCGAGCGGAATCAGGACGCCCAGCAGAATCTCCACGAGCAATTGCACGCGTAGCGACGATATCCACCGCATATTGCCGACAAGGCTGGTCAGGTTGCGCTGCATCAACATGAGATTACGTTCGAACGCACCGCCCCAATATTGTTGTCATACCCCATCGCGACACTGATCGGCAGGCTGGCGGCCCACCCCATCAACGTTGCGCAGGCCCGTCCTTGTGCCAAAAGCTCGGCCAAATCCAGTCGCCTCCCGCAACTGCGAGAATAATCCTCACCCCGGCATCGAATCAATGACGGCATGACAGCGCGCCATCCCCGTGCCCGGCATCCTGGCCCCGCGCGGGAAATCGCGAGGGACGCTGTAGCTGATTCCGCGCGATTCGTCTGCCTGCCTCGGGCGCATCCCCCTGGATCGGCTGGCCGACAGCTTCAGCGTGCGGGGCCGACCTGTTCTGAATCCGGACATTTCCGGCCCCCGGAATGTCCATCTGTGCCAATATCGCTCCAAGATAGCTTATTTTTCGATTCTGGCTTAACCTATTCTTCGTAACGAGTCGGCCATTGAGGTGTTCGTGTTCGAGGCGTGCAACCTTTTGCGTGGTGTGGTGTTACCGCATCAGTTCAAGGTAGTTTGTGCAAGAGCGAACGTTTTGAGGGTGGACAAAATCGGGGCTGCAGGTTAATCGGCCGTGGTGAGCCTACTTCCAAAGCGGTTCAGGAGGAGACTGATAATGAAATTTTCGCGGGTAACCGCCGCCATCGTCATGGCGAGCCTTTCTTCACCGCTGTTTGCCGGTGCTGAACAATCTGTTGGCAAGCTGACCGCTGCCACTGAGGGCACCTTTGTTTCTCGCAGCGGCAAGCTGATCCCGGCGACCGCCGGCCAGACGCTTTTCGTTGGCGATCGCATCGTGACGCGCGGCCAGGCAAACGCCAAGGTTGCGTTCCCGGGCTGCAACTACTCGGTTGCACCGACTTCGGTGCTCTCGGTTACTGCTTCGACCTGTGCTTCGGCTCCCAAGTCGTTCGCACAGGATGACGGCGCCGGCGGCGCCGGTGCAGGCGGCGGCGACGGCTCAGGCACGATCGTGCTGGTCGGCGCGCTGCTCGCCATTGGCGCAGGCATCTATGTCGCAGTCGACAAGAACAACTCGAAGCCTGCCAGCCCGTAAGGGTAACAGCTTCGGCGAGTAACAAGGGCCGCGCGAAAGCGTGGCCCTTTTTCGTTTTACGGCCTCTTCTTTCACTCTTCTTCGTCTTACCTCGCACGACACCCGAGCGTCGGCGTGCCGACGTCATGCGGAACCGCTCGCAGGCGGCGCGACAGCCCCAGCCAGATACCAGTCGATCGTCGCCGCCAGCCCCTCGGCAAATCCGGTTTCGGCGCGCCAGCCGAGCTCGCGTTCGATTCGGGATGGATCGATCGCGTATCGGCGATCGTGCCCCGGCCGGTCTTCCACGAAGCGGATCAGGTTTCGCCGGGGAGAACCACCCGGCACCGGCAGCCGAACGTCGAGCAGATCGCAGATCGCGGTGACCACCGCGATGTTGCTGCGTTCAGCGCGCGCGCCGATCGCATAGCTCTCGCCGGACGTACCACGCCGCATCACCGCCTCCAGCGCCCGGGCGTGATCATCGACATGAAGCCAGTCGCGTATATTGTTGCCCGCGCCATAGACCGGGAGCGCCTGTTGCCGGACAGCCCGTGCTATCGTGAGCGGAATGAGCTTTTCCGCATGCTGGTGGGGGCCGTAATTGTTGCTGCAGTTCGAGATGACGACCGGCAGCCCATAAGTGTGATGCCACGCCCGCACGAGATGATCCGCAGCAGCCTTCGAAGCCGCATAGGGCGAAGATGGCCTGTACGACGACAGCTCGCTGAAACGGCTATCGTCGAACGGCAGGTCACCGAACACCTCGTCGGTGGAGACATGATGGAAGCGGAAACGCGCTCGCGCCCCACCCTCCAGCGACCGCCAATAAGCGAGCGCTGCCTCGATCAGGCGAAAGGTGCCGGTGATGTTGGTCTCGATGAAGATGTCGGGCGCCGCGATCGACCGGTCGACATGGCTTTCCGCGGCCAGGTGGATGATCGCATCCACCTGCTCTTCTCTCAACAACGCCGCCACCAGGCTGGTGTCGGCGATGTCACCCTGTACGAAGCGATAGAGCGGCGATCCTTCGACCTCGGCGAGCGCTGCGAGCGATCCGGCATAGGTCAGCTTGTCGAGATTGATGATTCGCGTGCGCCCGCCGCGGACCAGATGGCGGCAGAGCGCCGAGCCGATGAACCCGGCTCCCCCCGTCACCAGTACAATGCGATCAGGCGTTTTGCTCGCGGAGCCAGGGTCCAACACAATCTCCTCGCAGGCGCGCTTGATCGCCTCGCGCCGCCTGATCGTCCGCACGAGCGAAGTGGAGTGGTTTTAGGCTCTCGTGCGTATCCGTGTCGAGCGACACATGGCCACGGCCGAACTGGCCGGCAGCCAGGCAGCCAGCCAGGACATTGCGGCGTTGCCTTTTCAGCCTGTGCGGGTGATAGGCTCGCCTTCGATCAATCGGCCCTTTCGGGCGGCAATGAGAGGTTTGATGCCGAACCGCCCGACCGTCGTCGTCATAGGCCTTGGCTATGTCGGCCTTCCCCTCGCAGTCGCCCTGGCCAAGCAGTTCGACTGCTGGGGCCTGGACATCGATCGCGGCCGGATTGCCGAACTGAAGCTGGGCCGCGACCGCACCGGCGAAATCTCGGCTGACGCGCTGGCTGCATCGACGCTCCGGCTTCAGCATGATGCCGGCGAATGCCCCCCTGCCGATTTCTATATCGTGACCGTGCCGACGCCTGTCGACAGCGAGAACAAGCCCGATCTCCGTGCGGTCCTCTCGGCCACGGCGACCGTGGCGGGCCTGCTCGACGCAGAGCGCAAGCCGATCATCGTCTATGAAAGCACCGTCTATCCCGGCGTGACCGAGGAAATCTGCGGCCCCGCGCTCGAGCGCGGTTCGGGCCTTGTCTGCGGCCGCGATTTCTTCCTCGGCTATTCGCCCGAGCGGATCAATCCGGGCGACCGCGAGCACACGATCGACAAGATCACCAAGGTCGTGTCCGGCCAGACCCCCGAAACACTCGACGCAGTGGCCGATCTCTATGGTGCGATCACCAGCGGCGGCGTGTTCCGCGCTGCCTCGATCAAGGCGGCCGAGGCGGCAAAGGTGATCGAGAACGCCCAGCGCGACATCAACATCGCCTTCATGAACGAGATCGCCCAGATCTTCCACGGCATGGACCTGTCGGTCTGGGACGTGCTCGAAGCGGCGCGCACGAAGTGGAATTTCCTGCCCTTCCAGCCCGGGCTGGTCGGCGGACACTGTATCGGCGTGGATCCCTATTATCTCAGCCACCGCGCCGAGCAATTGGGCCATGATCCGCAGGTCATCCTTGCCGGCCGTCGAATCAATGATGGCATGGCATGCTTCGTTGCAGACGCGATCCACAGAAGCGTTGGCGGCAGCACGGGCAGCGCCCTGGTGCTCGGCATCACTTTCAAGGAGGACGTGCCCGACCTGCGCAACTCCAAGGTCGCTGATCTGATCGGCCGGCTCGCGAGCCTTGGCCACCAGGTCACGGTGCATGATCCGCATGCCGACGCAGCCGAGGCCATGCATGAATATGGCGTCGAGCTCGCCCCTGATGCGTTGACGAAGCGCTATGATCTGGTGGTGCTCGCAGTGCCGCACCGCTCCTATCGGGAGCTCGGGGCTGATCGGCTGGTCGGCCTGGTTGCCGAGGGCGGGCTGTTCGCCGATCTGAAGGATATCGTGCCGGCAGCCGCCCTGACCTCCGTGAAAAGCTGGTCGCTGTGACCGTGCGAAAGGCCTGATCGATGCGCGTTCTCGTAACCGGCGTTGCCGGATTCATCGGCATGAACCTGACGCGACACCTGCTGGCGCGTGGCGACAGCGTGATCGGCATAGACAATCTCAACGATTATTATTCAGTCCAGCTCAAGCAGGACAGGCTTGCAGAGATCGAAGGGGTGGGCGGCGATTTCAAATTCGTGAAGGTCGATTTTGCCGATCATGAAGCGCTCGAAGCGGCGCTCACGGGCGAGAGCTTCGATCGGATCGTCCATCTCGGGGCGCAGGCAGGCGTGCGCTATTCGATCGAGAACCCCCGTGCCTATATCCAGTCGAACGTGGTCGGCCATCTGAACCTGCTCGAGGTCGCGCGGCACCGACGGGTCGAGCACATGGTCTATGCCTCCTCCTCCTCGGTTTATGGCAGCAATACCAACCTGCCCTTTAGCGTCGATGATCGGGTCGATCATCCGGTCTCGCTCTATGCCGCGACCAAGAAATCCGACGAGCTGATGAGCGAGACCTATGCCCATCTCTACCGGCTCCCGCTCACCGGCCTGCGCTTCTTCACCGTTTACGGCCCCTGGGGCCGGCCCGACATGGCGATGTGGATCTTCACCAAGGCGATCCTCGAGGACCGCCCGATCCCGGTGTTCAACCATGGCAAAATGCAGCGCGATTTCACCTATATCGACGACATCATCGCGGGCGTGATCGCCTGCCTCGACAGTCCGCCGGCGGATAACGGGTTGGCCAAGGCCGGCGGCGGCGTCGGGCCGCATGCGCTGTATAATATCGGCAACCATCGCAGCGAGCAGCTTGGGCATATGATCGACCTGATCGAAGCCGCTTGCGGCAAGACCGCAATCCGGGACCTGCAACCTATCCAGCCCGGGGATGTCCCCGCCACCTATGCCGATATCGACGCGATCCAGCAGGCGCTTGGCTTCCAGCCGCGCACCAGCATCGATGTCGGCGTGCCGCGTTTTGTGGAATGGTACCGCGGCTATCATCGCGCTTAACCGCGATATCATCCTGACGGAGAACGGGCGCCGGAGCCGTCAACGACCGGGTTGATCGACGCTGCCCTGGATTTGTTTTTCCATTCTCCCAGGCGTCAGGTGATTCCGCCTGGCCGGAAAATGATCAATCCGCGCTCGACATATACCAGCGCTCCACGCCCTCAAGCCCCAACACCGTCAGGCGGCCAGTCGTATAAGCACCGGTGTCGATGCCGATGCGGTTGTCATATTCCTCGACTGTCGCGGTGATCGTGTGCCCATGCACAACGACCGCCCCCAGATCGCCTTCATGGTCCAGAAACTCGCCGCGAATCCAGCGCAGGTCGTTGACCCTCTGCTTCTCGAGCGGAATACCCGGTCGAATGCCGGCATGGACGAACGCATAGTCGCCGACCGTGACGTGATCGACCATGCGGTAAAGCAGGGCACAGTGGCTGCGCGGGATACGCCGCACGAAGTCCTCGAACAGCTGTTGCGCATTGCCGCCCTCGATCAGCGCGGCAGGTACGCCATAGCTCGCCATTGTCTCGCCGCCGCCAATACGAGTCCAGAACCGCATCGCTTCGAGATCCCCCGACAGCGCAAGCAGCATCACCTCTTCGTGATTGCCCTGCAGGATTTTCAAGGACCGGCCGCGCCAATCACGTTCGACGACATGATCGATCACCTGCGCTGATTGGGGGCCGCGGTCGACAAGGTCGCCGAGCAGGACAATGGTCGTATCCGCCGGCCCGCGTCGTGCGTCATCGGCATCGATCCGGTCGAGCATCGCTGTCAGCAGATCCAATCGGCCATGTACATCGCCGATCGCATAGACTCGCGTGCCCGGCGGTACGCCGGCGCGCGATCTGACCGGTCGGCGCGAAGCGCCGAACAAGCCGAGCAATTTGGCGACCATTATTCAGACACTCCGAAGACGGCCATTTCCGGGATCGGGCAGATGACAGAAACCCACATTCGGATAGCGAAAGTCCATTCTTGACCGGTTGAAATCGGTCGTGCCGCAATAGCGGGCGCGATCCGGTGGCACCCCCGGTCCGCATTTCGAGGTGCCGGAACGAATATCCTCAAACCTTTCGATCATCCATGTCGAAATTGCCTGAGCTTCCCGCGGCCCAATTGCACGCCATGAATTCGAGCCGAACCGCATTATCCCATAGCCGGATAATAGCCCGAGGGGTGAATCCATAATTAACATATTATAATTCTTTGAAAAAATGTCATACCATTGATTCGTCCGCGCCCGTCGTCACGAGGCGCGCACCTCAATTCATGACTCCCGCAAGCAAAGATCAAGTCCGTAGCGGCTTCCTTGCTTAACTTATGATTAATGGCTACCGACCCTGCGTACGCGGCGGTTGGCAGTTCATGTGCCGCCCGACCGGGTCGGCTGTGGTTGCATTTTTCGAGCACGAGGACCGTATGACCCACGCCGCGCCGGGCGATTCCCCCCAGGCCGCCACCGATGTTTCGCACTGGTGCGCGGCTTTCTCCTCGACAGAAAAAAATGGCCGATCTGGGCCGAAAATGACATGTATTTAACTTGCGGCTTAGACCTTTGGCTGTAGCGCAATAGCGATGTGCGGCTTTGCTGGATTTTTCGCGTATCGCCCCGCCGCACAGCCCGTCTCTTCGGCGACGCTGATTGCGATGCGCGATCACATGCGCGCGCGGGGTCCCGATGGCGAAGGCCTCTGGATCGCCGACGATGCCCGGGTCGGGCTGGCGCACCGCCGCCTCTCCATCATTGACCTGAGCGATGCCGCGGCGCAGCCGATGGTCGACGATTCGAACCGCTATAGCCTCGTCTTCAACGGTGAAATCTACAATTTCCGCGCGCTGAGGGCAGAGCTCGAGCGCGAGGGAAAGCCATTTCGAACTGAATCCGATTCAGAGGTACTGCTCCGTCTCTATGCCGAGCATGGTGCAGCAATGCTGCCCATGCTGCGCGGCATGTTCGCCCTAGCGATCTGGGACAGGCGCGAGCAATCGCTGTTTCTCGCGCGCGATCCGTTCGGCATCAAGCCGCTATATTATGCGAATGTGGACGGCTGCATACGCTTCGCGTCGCAGGTCAAGGCCCTGCTTTGCGACAGAAGCATCTCGCGCGACCCGGCGCCGGCGGGACTGGCAGGGTTTCATCTCAACGGGTCCGTCCCGGAACCTTTTACCATCTATCGCGATATTTTTGCCTGCCCGTCTGGAGCCTCGATCAGAATCGACGCCTCCGGAATGGCCGAGCCGGTCCGTTATGCGAGCATCGCCGGAACGCTTGCGGCCGGGCGCAACCGCGAACCCACAGATCTGCGAACCAGTCTGCTAGACAGTGTTCGGCATCATCTCGTCGCTGATGTCGAGGTCGGCGCGTTCCTTTCGGGTGGCATCGATTCCGCGGCCTTGGTGGGGCTGATGCGCGACTGCGGGCAGGATCGCATCCGCACCTGCACGCTGAGCTTTGCTGAATTCGATGGACTCTCGCTCGACGAAGTGCCCCGCGCCCGCGACCTTGCAGCCTATTACGGCGTCGAGCATCATGTCCGGTCGGTCGGACGCGACGAATTCCGCAACGACCTGGGCGCGATTTTCGAGGCGATGGATCAGCCCACGATCGACGGAATCAACAGCTGGTTCATCAGCAAGACCTGCAAGGAAATCGGCCTGAAGGTCGCGATGTCGGGCATTGGCGGCGATGAGATACTCGGCGGCTACTCGACCTTCTCGACCGTCCCCTGGACTCACCGCCTGCTTGGCCCGATCGGGCGTTTGCCGATGGCCAGCCGGAGCGCCCGGATGCTGATGCGCCTGCTCTTGCCGGAGACCACCCGCCGGAATCCCAAGATGCTGGGGTTGCTGGATTATTCGCGCAGCTGGGCTGGCGCCTATATGCTACGGCGTGCCGTCCTGCTCCCGTTCGAACTCGCTGATGTGATGGACCCGACAATGATGGTGGAGGGCCTGGCCGAGCTCCATCCACTGCGCCTCGTCGCCGACACGATGGTGCCCGATCCCGGCTCCGACATGGGCCGTGTCTCCGCGCTCGAGGCGTCGAATTATCTTCGCAATCAGTTGCTGCGTGACGCCGACTGGGCAGGCATGGCGCACTCGCTGGAAATCCGGGTCCCGCTGATCGACTATACGCTGCTGGGCGAACTGGCGCCGCTGTTGCCGACCCTGTCCGGGAAGCGCGGGAAATCAGCCCTTGCGCACGCGCCGTCCCGGCCCGTTCCGCCGGAAATCGTTTCGCGCCCCAAAACGGGTTTCGCGATCCCAGTCGGGGACTGGCTGGGCGGACAAGAGCACCATGTCGAAGATCGTCGCGATTCACGGCGATGGGCCGTCGAGGTCGCCCGCCGGTATTTCACGACAATCGACGGTGCGGCTGACTCATAAAGGCTGGCGCCATGGCCGCCGCTTCGTCTAACGGTGCCGGCGTGCGTATCCTGGCATTGACCCATTATTATCCGCCCGAGGTCAACGCCCCGGCGACGCGGATGTCGGAGCACGCTCGCGCCTGGGCTGCGCTCGGGCACGACGTAACGATCGTCACCTGCGCGCCCAATCATCCCGCCGGAAAACTCTATCCCGGTTATCGCAATCGACTGTGGCAGGAAGAGACTATGGACGGCGTTCGCGTCATCCGGCTCTGGACCTGGCTCGCCGCCAATGCCGGCGTCGTGTCGCGGTTTGCGAACTTCGTCTCCTATTTCATGTCCGTATTCTTCTGGATGTGGCGCTTTCCCCGTGCCGACGTGGTCCTCTCGACATCGCCGCAATTCCTGTGCGGGCTCGCCGGCTGGTTGCTAAAGCGCCGCCGCCGGCCCTGGGTTCTCGAGATCCGCGACATCTGGCCTGAAAGTATCGTCGCGACCGGCGCGATGCGGCCAAGCGCGATCATCCGCCTGCTCGAAGCGATCGAGGCGAGCGCCTATCGTCATGCCGATCTGGTCGTGCCCGTAACCGACGGCTTCGTCCCCCATATCCGCGAGGCGCGGCCGGATGGGCCGATCCTCGTCCTGAAGAACGGTGTCGATCTCGATGTCTTCCACGTCGCCGATGCCCAATCGGCGGCGACATTCAAGGCGGCGCATGGGCTCACCGGCAAGTTCGTCGCCGCCTATATCGGCACGCACGGCATGGCGCATGGCCTGGATACCGTGCTTGATGCTGCAGAGAAATTGCAACATCGCACAGATATCGCGTTCCTTCTGGTGGGGAGCGGTGCGGAACGTGCCCGGCTCGAGGCGGCGGCAGCCGCCCGTGGTCTCGACAATGTCGTGATGCTCGATCAGCAACCCAAATCGGAGATTGTGGCGATCTGGTCGGCCGCCGGGGCGGCGATGGTGCTGCTGCGGCGGTCGGACACGTTCAAGACTGTGCTCCCCTCCAAGATCTTTGAAGCGATGGCGCTCTCGCGTCCGATCATTCTCGGCGTCGAAGGTGAGGCGCGCGCCTTGGTTGAGGCGGGTGGCGCGGGGCTGGCCATCACGCCCGAGGATGCCGGGGCGCTAGCTGCGGCGGTCGAACGGCTCGCCGATGATCCGGCGCTCGCGGAGCGGCTCGGTACCTCCGGGCGCGCTTTTGTGGAGCGCGAGTTCGATCGAACCCGGCTCGCCGCAACCTACGCCACCGCCCTTCAAGAACTTGTCGACCGGCATCGATGACCGGCTCGCTTGCGCGCGCGCGTCGCACCGCGGCCTTTGTGCGCCACGTCCCGGCGCGACAGATCGCGGCGCGCCTTGCCCTCGAACTGCGCCGCCGCACCTCGCTGCGACTGCGCCCCGCGCTGGATCCGGGCCCGCTCGCAAGATCCGACACGCCGCCCCGGCCGCTCTTTCCGCAACGCGGTGGCATGGTCAGCCGGTTGGCCAAGGGGTGGCGATTCGAGTTTCTCGGCCGGGCGATCACAACCAGCGACACGATCGACTGGGCGCAGCCCGGCCCGGGGGCAGCCAATCAGCTCTGGCGCATGAACCTCCATTATATGGAGTATCTGGAGGAGCTCGGCGCGGCTGAAGGCCTGGAGCTGATCGGCCAGTGGATCGCCGCCAACCCGCCCTGGCAGCCAGGCTATTGGCGCGACAGCTGGAACAGCTACACCGTGTCGCTGCGGGTCGTGGTCTGGATGCAGCGGCTCGCCGAATGGCGCGCCGATGGGGACGATGAAGCCATCCGCAGTCTGGCCGCGCAGCTGATCTTTCTCGAACGCAATCTCGAGCGCGATCTCGGCGGCAACCACCTGATCAAGAACATCAAGGCGCTGGCATGGGGCTCGGCCTTTTTCTCCGGCCCCGCCGCCGCTCGCTGGCGGAAGCGCGCGATCGCGCTGCTCGCAGCCGAGCTGCCGCGCCAGATCCTGGCTGACGGCGTCCATTATGAACGCTCGCCATCCTATCATGCGCAGGTCTTTGCCGATCTGCTCGAGACCCGCCACGCTCTGGGCGGCGATCCGCTGGATGGCGCGCTCGACAACGCCCTTGAGCGCATGGCCAGGGCGGTGGCGCTGCTCGCGCACCCGGACGGAGGCCCCGCCGCGTTCAACGATGCCGGGCTGACCATGGCCTATGCGCCCACCGCCTGCGTCCAGGTCTATTGCCGGCTCCTCGGCCGCGAGGCGCCGGCAATCGAGGGCGCGTTTGCGCTCGGATCCGCCGGCTATTTCGGCAGCCATGGCAGCACGCTGTCAATCATCGCTGATATGGGGCGCATCGGACCCGACGATCTCCCGGCCCATGCCCATGCCGATATCGGCAGCTTCGAGCTGTCGGTGGGCGGCGAGCGGATGATCGTCGATCAGGGCGTTTTTGAATATGTCGCCGGGCCGAATCGCCAGGCGTCGCGCAGCGCCACCAGCCATAATTGCCTGTCGATCGATGGCGCTGAACCAGCAGAGTTCTTCGGCGCATTCCGATGCGGCCGCCGGCCCGATGTGACGTTGATCGAGGCCGAGACCCACGCCGATGGGCGGCTGACCCTGTGCGGCGAACATGACGGCTATCAGCACCTCGCGGGCGCGCCCCGGATCCGCCGCAGGATCGTCGTCGATGGATCCCGCGTCGTGATTGAGGATCGCGTCATCGCGCCGCAAGGGCATCGGGCGCGTGTCACCATGCTTCTCCACCCCGATTGCGACGTCGAGGTCGACTACGACCGGGCACTGATCCGGCGCGGCGCAGCGAGCATCGCCGTCACGGCCAGCCACCCACTCACGGTCGAACCGGCGCTGTGGTGGCCCGACATGGGGCGCGAGATCGCGACCCGGCGGCTTGTCTTGACTTTGGGTTCAAACTGCCTTGTGAGCAGCCTCGCATTGGAAGCGTTCGTTGGGCCTGACGGGGAAGTGATGTGAAGCAGGTCGAGCAGAACTATCGCTCTGGCAAACTACGATTAATTGATGCGCCGGTGCCCGGCTCAGGCCGCGGCCGGAACCTGGTCGCAACCCGCGTCTCGCTGATCAGCGCCGGGACCGAGAAGCAGATCATCGATCTCGCCCGCAGCTCGCTTGCCGGCAAGGCGGTCGCGCGGCCCGACCTGGTCCGCAAGACGCTGCAAAAGGTCCGCAACGAGGGGCTGATCCCCACCATCCAGAAGGTGTTCGCGAAGCTCGATACGCCGATCCCGCTTGGTTATAGCCTGGCCGGCACGGTCGTTGAGCCGGGTGAGGATGCCGGTGGCTATGCGGTCGGCAGCCGGGTCGCCTGTGCGGGCGCGGGCGTCGCCAACCATGCCGAATATAATGCCGTCCTCAAGAACCTGATGGTCCGCATCCCCGACGGCGTGGACGACGAAGCGGCGAGCTTCGTCACCCTCGGCGCGATCGCGCTCCAGGGCGTGCGCGTCGCGGCACCGACGCTGGGCGAGCGCGTGGTCGTCTCGGGGCTCGGGCTGATCGGTCAGCTTACGGTACAGCTGCTCAAGGCCAATGGCTGCCGCGTGCTCGGCTTCGATCCCAATCCGGCGCGGGTCGCGCTGGCGCTTGAGATGGGCGCAGACGTCGCGGTCTCCGACGGGCTCGACGCCGCCGTCGCCGGCTTCACCGGCCAATATGGCGCCGACGCGGTGATCGTCACCGCCTCGACCAAATCGTCCGACCCGCTCAACAAGGCCGCGGAATTGTGCCGGATGAAGGGCCGCGTCGTGATCGTCGGCTTGACCGGCATGAATATCGACCGCGAGCCCTTCTACAAGCGCGAGCTCGATCTGCGCTTCTCGATGTCCTATGGCCCGGGCCGCTACGACCCCTCTTATGAGGACCGCGGCAATGATTATCCGATCGCCTATGTCCGCTGGACCGAACAGCGCAACATGCAGGCCTTTCTGGAGCTCGTCGCCCAGGGCAGGGTGACCCCGGCAAAGCTCATCACCCACCGCTTCCCGATCGCCGAGGCGGAGGCCGCCTATGCGCTGATGGACAGCGACGAGACCTATCTCGCCATCCTGCTCACCTACCCCGATGAGCATCCCCCGATCGAACGCACCATCGCGGTCGGCACGCCGCGCAAACCATCTTCGGCGCGTGGCAGCGGCTTTATCGGCTTCGGCAACTACGCCAAGGCAGTGCTGATGCCCGCGCTCAAAAAGGCGGGCGAGACCAACCTGACCGCCGTCGTCACCGCGACCGGCCTGTCGGCACATGACGCCGCCGAACGCAGCGGCTTCGCCCGCGCCGCCACCGATCCGGCAACGCTCATCGCCGATCCAGACACCGATTGCATCTTCATCGCGACCCGTCACGACAGCCACGCGCGGCTCGCGATCGACGCCCTGACGGCGGGCAAGAATGTCTTCGTCGAAAAGCCGCTCGCGCTGAACCATGCCGATCTCGCCGCGGTCGGCGCGGCGGCGCGGGCGGGCGGCGGCGTGCTGACCACCGGCTTCAACCGGCGTTTCGCGCCGATGATGGTCGCAGCGGCCAAAGCTCTCGCCAATCGCGGCGGGCCCGTCGCCATGCTGTACCGCGTCAATGCCGGCCATATCCCCGGCGACTCCTGGCTCCACGGCGCCGAGGGCGGCGGCCGCATCGTCGGCGAGGTCTGCCACTTCGTCGACGCGCTGAGCTTCCTCGCCGGCGGCCCGCCGATCGCGGTCGAGGCGATGCAGCCGGCCGATATCGGCGACACCGTCTCGGCGGTCCTGCGCTTCGCGGATGGGTCGACCGGCACGATCCTCTATTCCTCGCTCGGCGACGCCGCGGTGCCCAAGGAATATCTGGAGGTCTTCGCCGCCGGGCTCGTCATCCGGCTCGACGATTTCCGCAAGCTCCACATCACCCGCGGCGGCAAGACGACCACCACCTCGTCGAGCGCGCAGGACAAGGGGCAGACCGCCCTGGTTCGCGCCTTCCTCGCCGCCGCCCGTGAAGGCGCCGCCCCGCCGATCCCGCTCGACACCCAGCTCGCGGTCAGCGCCGCGACGCTCGAGATCGCCGGCGTCAGGGAATGAGGCCCAGATGACGATGGACGCGGCGGCGATCACCGTCATCATCCTGACCTATAATGAGGAACTCCACCTCGCGCGGTGCCTGCAGGGCGTCGCATCCTGGTGCGCCCGGATCATCGTGGTCGACAGCTTCTCGACTGATCGCACCCTCGACATCGCCCGCGCCGCCGGCGCCGAGGTGCATCAGCGCGCCTTCATCAACCAGGCCGATCAGTTCCAATGGGCGCTCGACACCATCCCGATCGACACGCCCTGGACCCTGCGCCTCGATGCCGACGAATATTTCGAGCCCGCGCTGATCGCCGAAATCGCCGAGCGACTGCCCGCCCTCGCACCCGAGATCACCGGCATCGCCTTTCACCGCAAGATGATCTTCCGCGGCCAGTGGATCCGCCACGGCACTTATTATCCGGTGCGGCTGCTGCGGCTATGGCGCACCGGCGCGGCGCGGATCGAGCAACGCTGGATGGACGAGCATATCCGGCTGCTCCGCGGCACCGAAATCCTGTTCACGCGCGGCGATTTCGTCGACGAGAATCTGGGCACGATCGGCGCCTGGACTGACAAGCATAACCGCTACGCCACCCGCCACATGGTCGATTTCGTCGGCCGCAAGATCGGCCTGCTGCCGACCGAGCCCCCGCCGACCGGCCGCGCCGCGCGCACCAAGCGCTTCCTGCGCGAGCGGGTGTTCGGCGGCGCGCCGCTCTATCTGCGCAGCCTGCTCTATTTCCTCTACCGCTATTTCTTCCGGCTCGGTTTCCTCGATGGGCGCAACGGCTTTGTCTGGCATTTCCTCCATGGCTTCTGGCTGTTCATGCTGATCGACGCCAAGATCGACGAGGCAGAGACCTATATTGCGCAGCATGGCCGCGACGCCTTCGTGCCGTGGCTCGCCGAGCGCTATGATTTCCACGATGCCCTCCCCGCACCGATAGACCAGTGAAGCCCGTCATCCTCATCCTGCTCGGCGCCTATTGGCCCGGGCACGAATCGGCCGGCCCGAACATGAGCACGCGCGCAATGTGCGAAGCCCTGTCCGACAGCTTCGATTTCAGGATCGTCGCGCGCGATCGGTCCTTCGACGATCCGACCCAGCTCGGCGCGCACGGCGCCTGGCACGACGCAGGCTATGCGCAGATCCGCTATCTGCCGATCGGGCCCGGCCGCGCCGGCGCGATCGGGCTCGCTCAGTTGCTGCGCGATACGCCGCACCATGTGCTGTGGAGCAATGGCTTTTTCGATCGCGAATTCACCATCCCCGCCCTCACCGCGCGGCGGCTGAACCGGATCCCGCGCCGGCCGATGATCCTCTCGCCGCGCGGCGAATTCTCAGGCGGCGCGCTCGGGCTGAAGGCGCTGCGCAAGACGCTCTATCGCCGCGCCGCCGCCCTGTTCGGCCTGACCCGCGACGTGGTGTTCCACGTCACCAGCGATCAGGAGGAGAGCGATGTCCGCGCGGCGCTCCCGCGCAACCCGATCTTCCACGTCACCAATTTCCGTCCGCTCTTCGCCCTCCCGTCGCACGCGCCCCGTGCGGCCGGCGCCCCGCTCCGCGCCGCCTTTCTCGGCCGCATCTCGCCGGTGAAGGGCCTCGCCCTCGCGCTCGATGCGCTGGCCGAGACCAGCGCCCCGGTCGACTACAGCATCTATGGCCCGATCAGCGACCAGGCCCATTGGGACGAATGCCGCGCGAAGATCGCCGCCCTGCCCGCTTATGTCCGGGTCACCCATGCGGGCGAGCTCGGCAATGATGCGGTCGGCGCTGCGATGGCGGCGCAGGATGTGCTGTTCATGCCCTCGCACAGCGAGAATTTCGGCCACGCGATCTTCGAATCCTTATGCGCAGGCACGCCGGTGCTGATCGGAGACCAGACGCCCTGGCATGAGCTTGAGGCGCAGCAAGCCGGCTATGATCTGCCGCTCGCCGACCCCGCGGCGTTCGCCCGCGCGCTGGAACAGCTTCACGCGCTCGATGACAGCGAAGCGGCGCAGTGGCGCGCCGGCGCCCGCGCGGTGGCCGAGCGCTTCGTGCGATCGAGCACCGCGATGATCGACACCACAAACGAGCTGCGCCGCCTGGCCGCCGCGTGATCCCCGCTTGTCAACGCGCACCCTGCGTGGGAGGAGCGCCGGCAGGTCAACCGGAGGAAGCCAGCCTGTGTCTCTAGCAATGCGACTGGTGCATCGTTTCGTGAACTCGCAGCCCCGCGTGCGCGAACAGCTGACGAGGATGATCTACGGCTCGAAAGATACCGATATCGAGCTGTTCCAGCATCAGATTCGGATCAACGCGCTGCTGGAAAATGGCTATTACCGCGCCGCCGGCCGCGCCCGCGGCAGCAACACGCTCCGCCACGAATCCGCGATTCTGCAACGCCTTGCGCTGTTCATCGAAGACGACATGACCTTTGTCGATATCGGCGCGAATATCGGCCTCTTCTCGCTGAGCGTCGCTGAGGTCAGCAACCTGTACCCGAAGTTCAAGGTCGTCGCGTTCGAGGCCAACCCGGACACGGCGAAGCGCCTCAGGGTGAACGCTGAGCGATATGGCTTCGAAGCGTTCAGCTGCCCACTTGCGTCCACTGAGCGCGAGATCGAGTTCGTCGGCGGCGCCGTCTCCGGCGTGACGACGATCGCCGATCGCGCGACCGCCTATAATGTCGCGAGCCGGCGCTTCACTGCCAAAACGCGGCGGCTGGACAGCTTCGATCTGAGCGGCAATTTATTCCTGAAGATCGACGTCGAAGGCCAGGAGCTCGACGTGCTGCACGGCGCCTCGGCCTTTTTCGAGGCAGGGCGGGTGAAGGCGGTCTATGTCGACGGCTTCGACTATGATCAGGCGATCCCCAATTTCCTGACCAGCCACGGCATGACCCTGCTCGACCCGATCACGCTGCGGCCGTTCACGCCGGCCGACCACACGGTGCTCGCGATCAAGCGGTAATAGCCGCAATCGCGTCCAGCACGCCGCGAACGCTCATTCCCATGTCCAGCGTATCGTAAATTTCCCGCGACCTCAGCCCCATCCGCTGCCGCAGCCCCGTATCGGTATCGATCGTCGCGATCGCGTCCGCCAGACCGGCAATGTCGCCGCAGGAATAAACCAGCGTGTTCTCGCCCGCCCGCGCGATGTCGGTCGGCCCGACCGAGCCGACCCGGTCGCTGATGATCATCGGCAGGCTCATGAACGCCGCCTCGGAGCAGACCAGCGGATGCCTGTCGACCTCGGAAGGCACCACCAGCGCGTCCGCCGCCGCATAGAGATCGGGCAACAGATCGACATTCACAAAGCCCAGGAAATGCATGTTCAGCCTATCGCTCTCGGCGGTGCGGCGGAGATCCTCATATTGCTCGCCATTGCCCGCGACGACCACATGAAGGTCCCGGTCGTGCCCGTCCCGCTTGAGGCTCGCCATCGCCGCGACCAGGTCCGCCGGGCGTTTGCCGGGATAGAGCTTGCCGACATACAGCATCACCCGCGACGCCAGAGAAAGGCCCAGCCGCTCGCGAAGCTCGGCGCGGGCTTCATCCCGCCGCGCCATCGCCTCGCCGAACGCGCCTTCGTCGATCGTGAAGGGCGAGCGGAAAATGCGTGCCGCCGGGGCGCCATAATAACGATAATAGGCCTCGTTATTGTCCCCGACCGACAGGAAGGCATCGACCCGGCGGTAGATCATCGGAATCGTCAGCCGCTTGATCGCCTCGCGCACCGGCGCATTGCGCGCGGCGCGCTCGCTGTCGCTGATCAGCATCAACGGCACCTTGCGCTTCCGGCACCAGGCGATCGCCCGCAAGGCGTTCATCTGCGCATAGCCATAGATCAGCACAGCATCGGGCGCGAAAGCGTCGAGCCGCGCGCCAAGGCCGCGCGTATTGGGCTTGGTCACGCTCGACTGGCGCCCCGGCTCGACCTCCTCGAGGAACTCGCTCGAATAGCCTTCGAGCAGGTTCATCTTCCAGGCGATCTCGGTCTGCATGCCGACATCGAAATAGGATTGTACGCCAAGCGGCATGCCGAACAGCACATGCACGTCGAGCGCGGGATGCGCCGCCAGCGCACGATAAAAGCCGACGAAATGCTGGATCGGATGCGTGACGATGATCGCCACGCGAGTCTTGCCGGCGGTCGATGGCAGGCGGGCGCCTCCCGCCCGCGGTCGCACTATCCTCATGATTGCGGGGGACTATACCGTGCGGGCAGCATGGTCGCGCGCCTTGGCGGCGGCTTTGCCTTGCGGCCAAACACCTTGGCCAGCCGTTCGGGCAGGAAACGGTTCAGAAGCTCGATGATGATATGCGCCAGCACGGCGAGGCCGAGCGGCCCCATGATATCGACCACGAAGGTTCCGTCGAGGCGGCTCGCGGTCCGCATGCCGAGCAGCACGACAAAGAACAGGTGCCACGCCTCACGCTCGATCGCGATATAGGTATAGAAGGACCAGAGCGTGAAAATGAGCGCCACCGATGCGGAAATAATGACAACCCCTAGCCAGCCGAAATTCCAATAGGCTTCCGCGGGAATTCCGGGACTAGTCGAGGAATTGTAGTTACCGTTGATCGCATAGGTGAATTCCCGGGCGATATCGGTAACAAGCGGCTTATCCGGATAGATGATGCGCGGCACCCAGATAATCGGGGCATATCGAAGCGAATCCCCCGGACGACCGGCATCATATTGGTTCATCGCGAACGCGCCGACATTGACGTAGCTTAGACGCGCCCAGCCGTCCTGCGAATCCTCGTCGACGTCGATGATCGTGTCGGGGGAATAAAAGGAAATATAGATCGAAGCCACTTCAAGTGGCGTTGCATTCCCTCCATAGGCAACTTGAGCACTATTGCGGGCATAACCGATAACGGGCGCCAGCGACGTGAAGATAAACATCATCACAGATGCAAAAATAGCCAAGCGGCGTAAAGTGGGTTTATGGAATACAAAGCCCAAGCCAATCATAACGCTAGGAAAAAGCGCAATGAACTTAGTCATTTGAAGAAGACCGAGTATAGTTTCGAGCGCAGCTGCCGCGATCACCATCGTCAACCAACCGGATTTGTTACGCAGGCACCATAGGGTCAGCATGAAATAGCCGAGCAACGAGGCAAGCGACAGGTTTATGAGCTGGCCTAGTACCTTCAGGTCATAAAGTCCCAGAGTTGATGGCAAGATAATCAGGAAATTCACCAACCCGCCGACGACTAGGAAGATCGCTCCGCATGTGCCGAGACTGAGGTTGGATTTGGCGATCATCGGCTCGCCACGCGCCTTTCGATGCGTGCCGGTGTTCGCGGCAATCGACATAACGACTGTCGAAAACAGCAGCACCAACAAATGAAAAGCGGTGAGCATGACGTTCAAGCGCAGCAGGTCGAGCGGATAGAAATCATAAAACTTCTGGATCATCGCCCGCGCCGCCTCGCTGGCGTACAGGGGCACCAGGGCTCCGACACCAAAATAAACAAGCATCGCAACGCGGTACCAGAACAAGGGCACCCAGAGATTATTGACGCTGCGCTGGAGAAGGCTGACAATCCCCCAGATAAGACCGAGTGAAAAGACCAAAGGTCCAACCGTGTTTATCACGGTCAGGGCATTACCCTCGTAGCCAGCGCCGATCGCGTAGAGAAAAAGGGCGCTCAGACACAATATCGCCTCGCTCCATTTCGCCCGGACGTCGATTACTACAGCGCCGATCGACAGCGGCCGGCCTTTCTCCACCGGCTGATCTTTCTCTTTGCCGAAAGCGAGAGAACGGCGTGCCACCATGGCCGATTATGCCGCCCGCGGTGGCGCTGGGGTCCGGGCCGCACGGGCAATACACTCGGCGCCATACCAGTCGACTGACACGTCACTGAAACCACGGTCTTTCAAGCTCGCTAGGAAAGCATTTACGTCGCCACCGAAATCATGAACCTCGATGGCGAGGCGATCGGTCATGTCCAAGATTCTGCTTCCGGGCTCGATCATGAAGAACTCGCTGCCCTCGATATCGCATTTCAGAAATGCGATGCGCTCAATCCCATAGCGCTCCAGGAACTCGGTCTCGCTCAGCACCGGGACGCCCTGATAATTGGGGTCGCTATCGAAGTCGCGTTGCTGCTTGTCGGTAAACACGCCGACAAAGGCCTCGCACAGGATTGCGCGGTCCTCGAAGCCGTTGGCCTTCATGGTCGCGCGCCATTTGCCGGCGATGTCCCGGCTCGGCTCGACCGCGACCAATTTCGCCTTGGGGCTGGCGGCCAGCGCCATCGCCGAGAAATTGCCCATGTTCGCGCCCAGATCGACAACCAACCCATCGTCCGGAATCTGGAGGAAATCGCCGCGAGCATAAACGTCGCGCACCCATATTTCACGGAGGCCGCTAAACGCCGATTGCCCGGTCAGCACGGCATTACCGACGGCGTGACGTACCCGGAACGGCCCCACTCCCATCATCGCATCGGCGGCGAGCAGGTTCCGGCGCTTGAGATTGCTCGGCATGGTAAGGGCGACGCACGCGCCCCAGCGCAACGCGGTGCCAATACCGCTGACACGCGCGATGCCTTTGAAATCAGATGCCAGTTTGCCGATCATCGCGAGCCCATATCCTGCCTTGGCACGCCGGCCTCAATGACCGCCCCCCTTCCCCGGGTCAATGGCAGGCAGCACATCCTCGCTCGCGACCACCGTTCTTTTGGATATGAGCCGACCGTGAACGATCAGCACTATGGCGCGATCGCTCCCGCCTCGCGCATCTTGATCGAGCCGAGAACGAAGCGCTGCATCGGTTTTTCAAACAGCAAGAATCCAGCGATCGAAATTAATATCGCAAATCCTGAAAGTAAAAAATTATCAATTTTAAAAAATTTCGACAATATCGTAGCGTATCTTATTATAGGTTCATGGATCATATAAAGCATGAAGCTCGACTCTCCCAGCAATATCCATAGCTTTGCGGATAAAAGTCGACTCAAAATTCCATCGCTGCGCGCAAAAACGTGAACCAACAATAACGCGCTCGGCACGAACCAGATCCCAAGCAGCAGTACACCAGCTCGCGGGGGCAGGAGATATGCAGCGGCAAAGCTGATTAAAGCGAATAT
>Ga0307508_10001383_pt1 | contig 27340 bp, 26 predicted proteins | sample 9_EM_MG_FD_203089 | JGI IMG/M metagenome (GOLD analysis project Ga0307508, IMG submission 203089) | Populus trichocarpa ectomycorrhiza microbial communities from riparian zone in the Pacific Northwest, United States - 9_EM | ecosystem: Host-associated > Plants > Roots > Unclassified | place...
CCCGCCCGCCGCCCGCCCCCCCCCCCCCCCCCCCCCCCCCCCCCCCCCCCCCCCCCCCCCCCCCCCCCCCCCCCCCCCCCCCCCCCCCCCCCCCCCGCCGCTTTTACCTTGGGTGGTCGTCGTACCCGTCCAGGTCGAAGATATTCCACGCCGTGAGCGTCGGGTTCGTCTGCTTCTCGTTCCCAGATACCCCCTCCACCCCCCCTTTTGTACACGGAGTTTAAATTGTAACTCCCGGCCTTCTCCAGCGAATAAGTTGCAATGCGCTTCTCTGCCTCGATGGTATTATACACCTCTGGCCGGGGGCCGGGCTCGTCCGAAACCGCACTCTATGCTCGTGCTGGACCGCTGCCTTCGAAGAGCTAGTCATCGGCGGCTGAGTGACCACTCGTGAGTGAGTTGAGTTGCGTGCTTATGTAGTTATGCGTGGTTGTTCGGACGCGACTGCAGCGGCTCCCGCGATCGTCCGTGGACGTGGACGCACCGCATTTCTATATAGATAGATGCCCATGCGCATGCGCGACTGGATTCGTAGTGGTGTTTGGTCCCTCCGGACCAAGCATATCCCGAGCACGCAGAGCATCTAAAACACCTCTGCGCATGCGTCTCCGCGAAATAGGTAGAGTACATATATATATGCTCTAGATACATGTTTAGTAAGTGGTGTGTCTATTCATGCCGCGTTTATACAGGGCAGTTAGCACGCAACGTCCCATAACGCAGGGCGCGTTACATATTTGATCCCCCTCCGGGTTTTACTTGGTAGTGACATATACACGGAATCATAAAAAAAAAAAATATGTTGCGGCTTTTTATTTTTTTTCTTATTTTCTTGACGAGTGAGGCTAGGTGATCACAGAAGGGTATTATGTAGGATGAGGGGAAAGGCACAAAACGGGGCGTGGGAGGGGGGGCGAGGCGGAAAGGCAGAAATAAGAAATTTTTTGTTTTGTTTTCTTTTTTTTTTTGTACAAAATGTATGGGACAGATACTTCTTACATATGTAACGCTCGGGTGGAAGGGGGAAAAAAAAAAAAGTAGGCAGACAAGGAGATCGTAGATCCTCAGATCTTTCCCTCCCACCTTCCCTTTCCCTCTCCCTTTCCCTTCCCCAACTACCTAATATATTGTGCCAGCGGAGAGACGCATCGAGTCGATGAGGAACACCTTGCCCCGCACAAGTCCGAACCCAAACCCCAGCAAATGTATCTCAATCCCGTGGACACTAAGTAGAGTACATATATATAGTTATCCAAAGGACACCGATCAGATGGAGCTCATCTCATTCTCCCTCTCTCCGTAGGGACGGGGCGGAGGTTTGGTAGAGTGGGTTCGGTTTGGTGGGCTGCGGGACGGTGCGCGGCGAGTCATAAGCTGTCACCTGCATTGTGGTGGTATGAAGGTGGCTCATAATGAATGGTTCGGTCCGTGTTAGGAGCGATTGTAGTTCTTTAGCAGAAGAGTTTTAGAGGGGGGTTGCTTTCCTTTGTTCTTTCATTTGTCCTTTCCTTGGTGCGCTCTATACCGTTGGGTTAGGCCAGGGCGGGGGGGGGGGGGGCAGGGGAAGCCACCTGCGGACTGATCGGGGTCGGGATTGGACTGTGGACGGGAACTGGACCGGTGTGTTGCCATGTTCCAGACAGGTTGCACGCAATTAATAATCAAACAGAAAAACAAGGTTCGGTCCGTATTCGGCTGTGCACTTGAGCGGGTTTTATTTTGTCGGTCCCTGGTTGTCGACTGCGATGTTATTCTTCTCCTCCTCCTCTTCAAGAACACCGACTGCGGAGGGGTAGGTAGTATCGATATACTTTACTTCCCGGCAGTATGTAGGATAGGCCCAGATTGTCGTAAAAGAAATTAAGTCAGCCACAGGCGAGTGAATCAACTCACTTTCCTTGAGAGAGTCGGAGAGAGCGGTGGGAATGAGTACGACGAGAGCGCACTTCCCGCGCCGATTGATTGATTGGTAGTTTGTTGGTATTCGAGTTCGAGTTCGATTAGAGTATGCAGAGGTCAAGTACCCGAGATGCGTCGTATTTTATCCTTCTTTCCGGTATCGCATCCAGGCAGCAGCATCCTGGGCCGCGTCGATGGTGCGCTCGTCGACGGCGAGCTCGCGGGATCTTTTGCTGTAGCTTCGAGTCCGAGCGCTACTTGTTCCGGAGGGGGTGCTGATGTATGTACATTGATTATAGTGGCGAAAGAGCAACACGGTAGGGTGCTCCACACTCTACTTCCGGACAACTCCTCATGTAGGTAAAACCGAGCGCGATCACGGCGGTCGGGGGGCTCTGGAGCTCGCGTGATTCGGAAGTGATTCGGAAGTCGTCTGTGGCATGTTAGGCAGGCAGGCAGGCAGGCAAGCAGGTAAGCATGGAGTCGAGGTAAGCATGTAGAGACATCCATCCGTGTGCAAAGCTCTTTCCATCGTTCGTATGTGTATGCGTTCGTCGGCGGCGCTGGCGCCGGACTGCTGTTACTGCTGGTCTGGGCGCAGGAATCCAGAGTCTAATAAGAAGCGATCGGACGTGGGAGAAGCGATCCCTCGAAGGTTGGTCTCTCGTTCCACCTTCACCGAAATGGCTTTTTTTAGATCCTCCGTGGCATGAGAGGCCAGTTATATCTATGTAGCTGAGTTCCTTGACTGGGGGGGGGGGGGGTTTGGTGGTTTGGCGGTTTGGTGGTGGAAGGAAGAGGGGGAGCGTGATTGGACTCTCATGCGGGGCGGCAGAAAGGCGGTCCTGTAATTCCGCTTTGTCGAGTTCGATCCATGCCCATCCATGCCCACGCCGACTTTCCCCCTTTTGCATTTGTAGAGTATATGCCTGCTCGAGAGAGGTCTTATCTAGTCGATGCTATCGATGATGATGATGGTGATGATGATGATGATGGTGCTGGTGCGGCGGTCTTGCTGACGGCGACGGGCACCGATGGCGATCCTCTGTGTACATATCGTGAGGGGGAATCGATTCATGCGTTGGGAACGCTAGTCCGGTTTCGGAACTCTCCGCCACATGTGCCATCAGGTTAAATAATCAAAATAAAATAAAATAAAAAGTTTTGTCACCACCGTTCAGGGGCTTCGCTGCCTTCACCACCACTCGGACAATCAAATCAATAACGTGCGCGCAAATGTCCTCGTCGTCTTCTACCACGATACCGCGCACACATTGTGGGATCGCCCTCATACGCATCGCTGGCTCACTGCTCGTACGCATGAACTGACCTGCGCTCGTACCTGTTGCAAAACTGCCCGTCATACACATCGCTGACCTTTGCTTGGAAGTCTTGCAGGACTACGTGGCCCGATGCGATATCTACTGCGAGTCCGACGCGAGCCCGATGCTGCCCAAGCTGGAAAGTGCCCGTGGAGAGATGCTTTACGACTGGATAAACTTGTCCGGTGGACCCGACGGAATTCGGTGAGTTCTTGCCGTCGATCGACACTCTTTTGGGCCAAGGTAGGTGTAAACAGGACTCAACGGCAGGGTGTGGTACAAGTCCAACACCACCACGAATGTCATCTGCGAAAGAGCAAAAAAAAGGCCGGTACAAATGTAGCAGGAAACCCCGAATGGCTGCGGTCTGCGTTGAAGATCTATGTCAGGTTCGGATGGAAACGACGCGTTTGTACGTAGTCGTTCCATTATTGGTGCCGGAACAAATTGAGATAGAAATAGGCAGACAAGGGGAGCCGTTGTGGCAGTCCTTCTCTTTGCCGAGCGTTCTTCATCGCGCCGAGTGTCCTTTGTCTCGCCGAGGACGGTTCGCGGTTCGTTTCGCTGAGATGCTATTCGCCCCGCTGAGCATCGTTCGTTTCGCCGAGGATGATTCGTTTCGCATCGAAGATGGATGCTGGCTGAACGGTCAGGACGCCATTAGTCATTACAATCTGGAAAAGAGTGTGGCTGTGCCGATGAGTTCCCCCCAAAGGCTAGACCAGTTAGTGTACGTGCTAGCGTGCCCAACGCACGAATCGATCCCCCGTGAGTGCTCAAAGCAAAGGATGTTCTCGCCGTGGTGATCTCTACCTTCTCTGTGCGTAGAGTACATATATGTAGAGTAGAGTAGACTACTCTGGATGTGTGTAAAGAACCATGCCAAGGTCTCCAGTGTGCCACGCTCGCTAGGCCCCCATCGGTGCTAGTTAGCCTGCGAGTCACGTGCTGCACCCAAAACATCCCCATCCACCGACAAACTCCGATCCCATGTATTCGTAAGCAGCCCCTCCCCCCCTCCGTAGCGGTCCGATCGCATCAATTTCTGCTCTGGAGTTACATAACTAGGTATTGCCGGAGCACATGCGCTCCCGTCGGACTCGGTTTCGTGCCGGATCCAAATCCAGAGAGCCAAAGCCAGTGTGCACACCGCGGCCAGCCGTCGAGAACCAAGGCTTTCTCTCCTTACTCTACCAGCAACGAGCTGGGCATCCGATAGTGTTGCCTTTTCTGTGGGCTTCGATGGGGGCTGACTCGCCGACTTGGGTCTGGCGCCAAACCCCCCCCCGCACGCAACCTCCGCCTCCTCCCCCCTGCCTGAACCACTCCTCCTAGCTTGCCCCGAAACGTAGCATTTTGCTCGCATTCTTTGCCGCACCAACCAACCAACGCCAACAACCAAGCCAAAAAATCACTATCGCTATCAAATCCCGACGCAGCGCAGCTCGTGCTCGGCGCGCCAGGAACATGGCTCCCCACTCCCCCCCCCCGACCCAGCACCAATGAAGGAAAGGAAGGTTGGCCAATGATCCCCCGGGGTTTGCGATGTGGACTTCGGAAAGGGAGCTGAACCTCACGGCCGCTGACGGCTGCCGGGGAGGCACCATCTGTTACATATGTAAGGCCTGCTTACTGCTGCTGCTGCTACAGGAATGTGTGGGCAGTCGGATTCCCTTGTTCTCGCTACATATGATACACTGACGCTGTCGCCATCATCGCCGCCTCATCGACCGACAAACGGGCCCGGACTTGCAAGTGGAAACCCCACATCGCCGACCCGGATTGTCACTTCGCAAGCTCCGTGGATCGCGCATTCTGCAAAGACGTGTGTGTGGCAGCAGCGGTAGTAGTGGTGGCGGTTAGGAAGGAAGCCCCTTTGTTGCCGCCCGTTCGACGGCAGTTTCTCGTCGCCCGTGATTCGTCTCGGTCCTGTATCGAGGGGCCGACCTCGGCCACCTTTGCGGAAGGAATCTGGCGAGCGCCGCCCATCCATCGTCGGGGTTGGAATTGGGAATCCGAGATTCCGAGGGCAGCATATGCATCCCCATCATTGGCCGTTTGATCGACGGTGGGGGGGAGGCTACACGAGCAATACATAGACGCGGCTCGAGAGCGGATGAGGGTACAAGTGTACCGATATGGGTGAGAAGGAATGGCGTGCGTGGGATGGGTCGTCGGGTCGTTGCGAGTGCGAAATGGCCAGACAAGAGGGAAGTGGCGGCGATGGTCTCGTTGAAGTAAGTAGGTCGAAGGGGGAATAATTCTGGAAGCGTCGTGACCAGAGGCCGCTAGGCGGGGGCTGTGGGGGGCCACGTAGCGCGCCGTCGGCGAGGACTAATTTCGAAGTGACTCTCCGGCTTGCCAAGAGCCGCGAGTGCAAAGTCATGAGCAACGGGGTAGGGATGCCATCCATCCACGCACACAAACGGTCACCCGCCACCATTCCTCGATCGATCTTAGCGGGCGATCAGCGGCCAGCGAGCTGGACGTCCTGAGAGCGGTGGGAAGAAGCGGCGCTGCTGGTGGTGGTGGTAGTGGTGGTGGTGGTGGCAGGTGGCCATGCGACGAGCGGTGGGAGGCAGCGTGCCATAACTAAGGAATGCTGCTGGATGCCATCCACCGCTGCCCGTCTTCACTTTTGTCTCGCGCCCCGTCCCTCCTTCCCCGTTCCGCCCCCTCTCCTCCTCGCCGTCGTCGTCGTCGTCGAAGCTGCCCGCGCTCTCCGGTCCTCCGCCGCCCGTCCGCAGGGAAGATCGGGAGAGCGCGCGCACATCGTCTGGCGCGCGGCCACTCAGCTCCAGGCCTGGCGCGGACGGGAGGGAGGGAAGACTTAAGTCGGACCCACTTACCCTTCATTCCTGCGTGCTCTCTTCCCCCTTCTCTCTTTTTCCCTTTCCCGAGCCACGGGCACAGCCAGCAGCACGTTTTCCCGCCCGTCGAATCGGCAGCCAAGTGGTCGGTCGGTCCGTCGCTCCGTCGGACGCGGCAACACACCACAGCACAACAAACCCGCCCGCCCACCTGTCTCGGTCTGCTGGTCTGTCGCTCGCTGCTGCAACTCGCGCAGGCGACACCGCCCCATGCCTGCTTCCCTCGCACTCATGACGCCGCACTTCCGCCGCTCGCTCGCTCCCTCCGCGTTCTCCCCGTCCGCCCGTCCGCCGCATGCCATCGACGGTGGAAGCGGCTGGCGACGATGGTTGCCGCGACCAACGACACCGCCGCCCCAGCCACAGCTGTGGCGCGGCAGATGCCACACTGTCTGCGGCTCGGCCCTTCCACGGCCCCAGCGCTGCTCTGGCCGCTGCTCTGTCCGTCTGCTCTAGGTAGCTATCTGCCGTCCTCTCTCAACCTGCTTCTTGTCCCCTCGCCATCGCCATCGCCACCACCACCACCACCACCACCACCATCATGTCCAGTCAGCTCTTCCTGGCCTCCCCTTTTCCACCGTTCCCTCTTTTTTTTCTCTCGCGTCCACACAAACCTTGCATGCACACACACACTTCTCGACTCTCTTCCCCCTCCACTCACCCCTGCACATGCCATCAGCGCCTTTTTTTTTTTTTTTTTTTTTTCTTCGTCGACTCGGCGGCGGTGATGATGCTGCTTGTGATGGGGAGCAGACAGCGGAGGTGGTGGTGGTGGTGTGTTTGTTCGGATTGTGCACTTCCCGTTCTGCGTTCCCCCCCGCGCAGCAAGTGACAGACTCAACGGCTTATACCCGATCAGGCCTTAATTACACTTAATTTCCGCACACGGTTAGCACGGCGTCCACTGGATTGGCTGCTAATGTCTGAGTCGGGACTGGGGTGGTGGAAGGAGGAAGGAAGAAGTTGTTGCGCCGGCCGGTGGTGGGGTGGCTGCTTCGAGGTGCCGTTGCAAAGCAAAAAGTATGCTTGCTTGCCCCTTCTCGCAGACACGACTGGGATGGGTAGCTGCTGCGCCGCTGCTGCTGCTGCTGATGCCGTCGCCGCCGCTGCGACAACTCCTGCGAGCGGATTCTCCTTCTGCTGCTGCTGCTGCTGCTGCCTCCTCTTCTGATCCTCCGCCTCGCTGCGACCACGAGCACATACATCCACCGCAACCACCCAACCCGCTACTCCGCTTCGTCTGGTTTGGTTCGTCTCTATCGCTGTCGTCTGTCTCTCTGTCTCTCCGCTCTCGTCCGTCTCGTCCTCTCCACTCAACTCGCGAAAAGAGACGGCTCGCTCGCTCTCTGGTCCCTTCCGCACACACCTCCCAACTCCCACACACCACCCCCCTCAGATTCCACCGCCCCCCCCCCCAAGTCGTCCCGTAACTTCCTTCCACCACTCCTCCTCCTCTTCCTTTCCCTTCCTCTTCCTCTTCCTCCTCCTCTTCCTCTCCCTCTACTCGCTTGACAACATTATCTCCTCGTCCACCACCCACCGCTACCATACCGCACCCACACATCTATCCACTTCGTCTCCCAACGATCCCTTTACTCTTCCATCCTCTCCTCCTCACGCTTTTCACCCTGCCTTTACTTACACATACATACTCCTTCCACAAACTCCAGCATCGCCAGGTCTCGCCCTCACCCGACGATTACGTTCTACCTCCTCTGGTCACGCTGCCATCGTTGACTCCGCATCCGCGCTCCCACTCCTCTCCTCCCCACAATCGACGACAACTACCGCATTCCCTTCGCAGCGGTTCAGTCGCCTCTTCTCGTCTCGCCGTTGATCGAGAGCCCTTGCCTTCCTCCTTCCATCCGTCGTCACGCCGTTGTTCTCGCCTTCGAACGTTTCCCTCACAATCCAAGGAAAAACTTGCAACTTTGCACCATCTGCGACCGTAGCAAATACACGCTTTCAAAGACGGACAGACGGACTCTCGGTCAACTACAGCTACGTCGTCCTTCTAGACAGGTCAGCATTCTCCTTCGTTCAAGTCACTTGACGCTCGTCCGGCGCTGCTCTCCCAGCCCCCGAAAAAAAAGACCCCCCCACCCTCCCGAACCGCTACTCCTGGTTCTCTTCGCGCTTCCCGCCACCCACTTTTCCTTCCTTTCCCGCCTCACATCCTCTCTTCACCCGCTCGAGCGATGTTCGCATTGCTCATTTCCGAGCCAGTAATCTGATCTTCAGCAGATTTCTCTGCCCACTCTCCTCGGAAACCACCATTTCCTCCCTGCCGCCTTCTTCGACATGGTGTTATTACCAGAGGACTTCTAAAAACGACAACATCCACCCTCTCAAAGAAGAAGCCGCAGAGAGGCTACTTTACAGCAGGATAATGACCGAGAACCCAACCGCGTCAACATCTCCCGGTATTCCGCAGCTTCCCTCAAACGCCACATCCACCCAACCTCTTGACGATGCAGGTGGCGAGATTCGCTGCATTTGCGAGTACAACGAGGACGATGGATACACCGTTTGCTGCGACAAGTGTGGAACCTGGCAACACGTTGCATGTATGCAGTTGGAGGACGATATCCCGTCGAACTACCTGTGCAATACTTGTTCGCCACGACCCGTGGAAGCCAAAAGAGCCAAGGAGTTGCAGAAGCAGCGACGACGGGACGAGAAAGTCAATCGGAGAAAACGATCGGCGACTACCGCCCACAAGAAGAAGGACGTCCACCAGTCTAGCGGACACCACGGCCAGAACGGAGCTACGGTCGGCAAAACCATCCAGGGCTCGGAGAAAACCGCCATCGTCAAATTGCCTAGCCCCAGGGAACCACAGGCCCCGGTGGCGCCGGTCAGCCGCAAGAGGAATCAGCGGGTATCGCATTCTGCCGGAAACGGATCGGTCGCCGGGAGCACATCCCCTTTTCCCGACAGAAATGCAGACGCTGAGAGCGACACCGATCTGGACAAATACCGATACGAATTTATCGATATTGGTGCGGGCCAAAACAGGTACACCAGCGATGCAGTCAAGGACTTCCTGTCAAACGCTCTCCGAAGCGGCCGAAACGACGAACACGTTAAACGCTATTCGCAGCACGATTTTGCAGCCACACCTTTCCCAAAAGCGTCCGTCCGGGCGGTTCCCGATCCCTCCAAATCCTATTCCGAGCTCCCGCGATGGTGTTACGTCTTGGAAGCGAGTTGTTCTCGAGGGAAGCCTGTTGCCTTGTTCAAAGGCGAACTTGGGTTCCAGTCCGAGTACAAAGAAGAAACCATCAACCAGTATGCTTTGTGGCACCACCCAAAACCCCATGTCATCTTTCACCCAGCTCTACCAGTATACGTCGACGCACGGAGACACGGTTCCGAGGCGCGCTTCGTGAGACGCAGCTGCAAGCCTAACCTGTCGATAAAGATCATGCTTGTGGACGACTCGAGTGTTTATGTCGGCTTGTTTGCCGCTGAGTCCATCAAGTCCGGAACCGAGCTGACTCTTGGCTGGGATTGGAGTGGCTTGGAGCAGTCGCAACATCTCCTGGATGCAGGGTTTGAGTTTTCCAAGGTGCCCGCAGACGAGATGAAACTGGCTGCCCTATGGGTCGACAATTTGCTCGACAAAATGGGCGATTGTGCATGTGCCGATCGGAACGAGTGCCTACTGGCTAAAATCAAGGAGTGCGGCGGGGTTGATACTGCGGTTCCGAAACGACCCGCTACTAATGGGATCGGGAACGGGAACAGTAAGAAGCAACGGATAAAGCGAAATCCCTCGACGGAGTCAAGTCGCTCGAAGGAACCCACTCCGGATGTGCAGCAAGGAAACAGCAAGGATGGAGACCCGGATCGGAAGATCAAACCAAGTAGCCGCGACCCGACACCGGTGCACCAACACGAGATTGCTGTCGACTCGGCGAACATGACCAGGCGGGAAGAACGCAAATTCAAGGAAGTTCTCTCGCGGATAGAGAAACAGGAAGAACAGGTGCACCAACCGTCCAAACGCCGAAAGCGAAATAGCGCCACATCCGACCTAACCACCGGTGGCGACGGAGCCGTCGCCCGTTCTGCGAGTCCCGGTTCGGGAGATGTTTGGGGGGGTGTTGAGGAGAGGAAAACCAAGCCTCACACAGGCGATTCACCGGTAACCAGTCCAAGGTCAGTCGGGCGCGAGGTCTCCGTGGTGGATGCCGGTTCCGGTCGCTCGCCTGGCTCTTCGACAGGGTCAATCGGCCATAAGCGACGAAATACCGCGGGGTCATCGCCCGCGCCGTCGGCAGCAGGCTCTACCAAAGTACGACGAAAAGTGAAGACCAAACCCGTGAGGTTAAACTATGTCGATTCTTCTGCCCAAACGGAGACGGACGATGAGCTGCCATGGTGGAAACTAGCAGTACCCATGACGCCCCCACGGCCGCCTCGACTACCTCTACGGAAACGTCTTATGCAAAGCCTACTAAAGGATAGGGAAGAGGCAGTGTCGGCGTCGACGTCGGCATCGACCGCTATCGCTTCCGGGGACGACAAGAAACGGAAACACGACTGCTTTGCGGCGGATACTGCTGTGTCACTTCCTGCACCGAAGGTTCAAAAGACCGTGGAGAAGGAAGTGACACGTCAGGCCGTCGGTGTGTTGGTGGTCCCGCCTGCCGCTCCAGTCCTAGGCCCCATCGCAGCCGTAGCTACAGCTCCGACTGCAGCCCCAGAACTCCCCGACGCACCACCGATAGTCGTTGAGGGTGCCAAATCCCCACGCCATGTGGTTCCCAGTCCTGCGCCAGTCTCCGATTCCACCAAATCGGAACGGCTCCGCACCAAGCCCCCACGACTGTCTTCACCAAACGGTTTGAGCCCTACAGACAAATATCGTGTGAATAATGGAGCCAAGCCCGCCGGGTTGCACCTTGAGCTTCCAAAGCCTTCCCGTGTCGCAGCTAGTCCGCTTCCGTCAACGCAAGGGGGGGTAGTGGCACAGCCCCCCCTTACCATTTCCACGGCTGTTCCCTTTTCGCCGTCCGTCATGGCTGCTGTCAATTCCGCCACTTCGGTCTCCTCTCCTAGTCCGACCAAGACCAAGAAGCTCAGCCTGAAAGAATATTATAATCGAAGCCACAAATCGGTTGATTTAACGGCCGAACGGAAGGAGGACGAGGCGATTTCAACTTCTACACCAAAGGGCAGCCTTGCTACAGCGGACTCAACCCAACAGCTTGCATTTCTCAATGTAATTACTCCATCAGATGCGACAGTACCGCCACAAGCGACGCCAGTCGAGGCGAAGATTGTCCCGGGGAGTACGTGGGGTCTCCGATAAAATGGCTTTTTTCTTTTGACTTTTTAGTTGAAATTTCGGTGTTTTCTTTTTTGGCTTAAAGTTGTGTTTGCGCCCATACTGCGGGGCCGAGTTCGTCCTCGATATCAAGGGGTTTTCTTTCTTTTATACTTGGCTTTTTGGGTGGTGGGTGGGGGGTTATCTGCTTTTTCTTGTGCTGCTCAGTTGCGTTTGTGAAAGGGTCTAACGGAGTTTGACTGTGTTTCCGTGATTGTTTTTTCACCAGGCTTTTGGGTATACTTTCCATGTCACGTTGGGGGTCTTCTCTGTTTCTCTTTCTCTTAGGGTTCAAAGGGGCATTTGCACTGTGTATTGTTTTTTTTTTCTTTTTCAGTGCTGGATGGTTTTCTGTGTTTGACTTGTAGTTGATGTACGATGTCTGTTTCCTTCCCGGTCTTCGTTGTGCTTGGGGATCTGGACACTGGGATCAAAGTTGTCGGATGTCAATCAATTCAACGGCGGGCGGTGGGCGTTCTGTTTTTTTCTTCTTTTCTTTCGATTTTGGGAAGGAGGGGGAGGAGAAACTCCAACTTTTTGATTAGAAGAGTCTACGACCAGTGACGGGCGGGGAAGGTTTATGTACAATACTCTTCTCTTTTGTTTTCGTTTTTTTTTTCACGGGTAGGAATGATGGATGATGAATCGAAACCGAAATGGTGAGATGGCGGGTGTGTGGATGAGAGGCGTCTAGGCTCTGCATGTTTGGTCGAGGGACACAAGATCGAGTTGCGATGGAGAAGCTGCTCGCTGCCTGCCTGCCGACGGATGTTGCTCGTGACACCCGGAACGAGGAGGGTGTGTCTTCCATCTTTGCAGATTGTTGCCATACCTGGTTTGCCCCCGACTGCCCTAGAGTTGTAACGGGTAGCTACCAGATGCCCCAAGATGATCCCGCGCATTGAAGTCTGCTGGATGGCAGTGGCGGTGTTTGGTACATAGTGTAATCGATCGATCGGTCATTATTTGCGTTCAAACTTGGCACGTGTGCGCAACTTTGCGTCATCCATGCATGACTCGTCGCGTCGTCTGCAGTGCCATATACGCGTCTCTTCCTCTCTCTCCCTCTCTCTCCCTTTTCACCCCTCCTTTTCACGAGTCGTTCTGATGCCACCGAAACGGAAAACCGTCGCCACCACCGCCACCGCCGCCGCCAAACCGGCGAAACGGAAAAAGGTGGAGAAGGTGATGCAAGTGGGCAGGGATGGGGAGACAGAGAAGCGCGGAAGGCTCGCAATGCCCGGCTGTACGGATTCCACCACCGAGGAGTCCTCGTCAGAGGAGGATACGGGAAAGGGAGAAAAAAGTAAGGGGAAGGGGAAAGGGGTGGACGTGGAAGTGGAAGCCGACGAGGACGATGACGATGACGAAGAAGAAGAAGAAGAATGGGAAGATGTCCTGCCCACCTCCAGCACTGTCACCTCCCTGATCCCAAGGGATGCGGGCGAAGATCTAAAACTGACCCTCTCGCGCGCTCCCTTGACGGACGGTCTTCTCGACGGCAAGAAGAAAGGCGCATCGGCCGAGCAGCGGCGGATCCGGGTGCTCACTCACTGCATGCACGTCCAGTTCCTGCTCTTCCACGGCTGGCTGCGGAACCGGTGGGTCTGCGACGACGAGGTGCAAGCGACACTGCTCAGTCTGTTGCCGGCGAGGATGGCAGCGGCGTTCGAGCGGGTCCGCGAGAAGAAGATGAAGGCGGCTGGGAAGGCGAAGACGGATCCACTCCTGCAGCCGCTGGGAGTGCTGCTGCACTGGTGGCGGAAAAGGTTCACGGTCGATGCCCCCGCACTCCGCAAGCGCGGCTATCGCAGCTTGAGGCAGTTTGTGGACGAGCGCGAGGCGGCGGGAGAGGACGTGCTGCCTGTGCCTACCGGCCACAAGGATGTGGAAGGGAGGGAGGTGGTGACTATGGTTAGGCGTGAAGGGGAGACGGTGGACCGGCTTGAAGGGTTTAGGATGCTGGCACGCGAATGTAGGGGGAGTAGGGATATCGGCGCCCTACTATTGACGGGAATCTGTAGAGCCTTGGGATACGAGGCCAGGGTGGTGTTTAGTCTCCAGCCATTGGGATTCGGGTTTTCGAGTGCGGAGACGGCGGGCGTGGTTACTGGAAGAGGAGGAGGTACGGTGAGCGGAAATGGAACGCCGAAACAGAAGGGGAATGCCAAAACGAAGGGGAAATGGAGGCAAGTTGACAGCGAGGAGGATGACGATGATGATGAACTCAGTAGTCTAAGTAGTCTCGAGGACACAGGCGATAGCGAGGACGATAGCGGCAAATCAAGTGAATGTAAGTCCTTCCCTTCTTTTTTTTTTATATATATGTGCACCGGTAATCAGGAGCGACATCTAATGCGTAGCAGCCCGCAAGCCCGCATTCGACCGCGGCCTTCTGTACCCGACCTTCTGGACCGAGCTGTACTCCCCGTACTCGGGCACGTATCTCTCCCTCTCTGCATTTCCCTCACCGCTCCTGGGGCACACGCCCGACCTAACCGCCAAGTTCGAGCCCCGGGGCAAGAAAGCCGCCGACGCAAAGCAGGTCATCGCCTACGTCGTCGCCTACTCTTCCGACGGCCACGCACGCGACGTGACAGCACGGTACCTCAGCAAACGCACCTTCCCGGGGAAAACGAAGGGTTTCCGGATCCCTGTCTCGCAGGTGCCGATATACTCTTACGATGGGAAAGTGGTGTCTTCGTACTCGGTGGATTGGTTTGAGAAGGCACTGCGACCGCTCGTAAAACCGCGGGAGAAATGGTCGGATGCGGAGGCAGCGGAGGGCGAGGAGCTAGCCAAGGCCGCAGCACCGCCAGATGAGCCTGCGGCGAAGAAGCACAATACGAACACCTTGTCCGGGCTGAAAAATCACCCCGAGTTGATCCTGGAGCGCCATCTAAAACGCGAGGAAGCCGTTATCCCCGGGAAATCGCACGCGCGGACTTTCGTCAGCGGCAGGGGCGATAAGAAGGTCGAGGAGAAAGTATACAACCGCGCCGACGTAGTTGTCTGCAAAGCTGTCGAGAACTGGTACCGCGAGGGCCGCACGGTGAAGCTCGGCGAACAGCCGCTGAAGATGGTCAAGCGCCGCGCGGTGACACTGGCGCGTAAACGCGAAATCCAAGAGAAGCAGCGGGAGGGCGAGACGGCGACGCAGGGACTCTACGCTATATTCCAGACGGAGCTCTACATTCCCCCGCCAGTGGAGGATGGGATCATTCCCACGAACGCCTTTGGCAATATCGATATCTACGTCCCTACCATGATCCCGGCAGGCGCGGTGCACATCCCGCTGAAGGGCGTCGGCAGGATAGCGAAGAAGCTAGGAGTGTCCTACGCAGAGGCGGTCACCGGGTTCGAGTTCAGACAGCAGAGGGCGCTGCCGTATATCGAGGGCGTGGTTGTTGCGGAGGAAAACGAAGGCCTAATCAGGGATGCGTGGCGTGCTGCCGAAGAGGAGAGGAAGAAACGCGAGGATGGAAAGAGGGAGGCGGAGGTGCTGGGGAGGTGGCGGAGGTTCGTCCTCAAGGCGCGCGTGCTGAAACGGCTGAGGGAGGAGTACGGCGAGACACACCCCGGCGAACATCAAGAGGTCGAAGTCAATCCTTTCGTGAGAAGGGACTTGCAGCGAGGGGGACCTGCGCAGGACGGTGGAGGGTTTCTGCCGGATGACGAGAGCGAGTGCGAGGGTGATATCCGCGGTGGTGGGTTCCTGGTGGATGACGAGGAGGGGAGCGATGAACCACCTACAATGGATGGAGGCGGCGGCTTCATCCTCGATATCGAGGAAGAGACGAAGCCCACTCCACAGCTCCTTACCGTCCGCAACGGCGCTATGGCGATGTCACTGCGGGACGTGGCTGCCGCTGATGTGGAGACCTCCAAGGACGAGGCGGAGGCGGAAGGAGGAGACGACGATGAGGAGGAGGACGAGATCCGTTCTAGATACTTCCCTCTCAAGAGAGCGGCTACTAAGAGAGCCCTAACTCTCGGGACAGAGACTCTGCCGGACACGAAGAGGTCCACGGCAAAGAAGACGCCGCGCAGAAATGCGAAGAAGCCCCCCAGAAAGCCACTCAAGCAACGAAACCCGACTACTTCGGACGAGGACATGGACGTGGCTGAGGACGACGGCGGCGGCGGTGAAGGTACGTTCGCCGCTGCTACTGTTGCCGCCACGAGCAGGCCTCGACGTAAAGCGGCTGTAGCGGCACGTACGGAGAGTAGGAGGCTCGTGAAAAGTCGGTATTTTGGTGGTGAATACGACGAGGAAGAGGAAGAAGAGTAGATACGGTGGGTTAATGCCTTTGTTTCATACTTTTTTCTCTCTTCTTATTTTCCCTGGGGCTGGGCTGGCTTTTGTAGGTGCAAGATGAACATATGTACATTGTGTGGTGATTGTAGCATGATATCTCACTCGTGGTCGTGCGCAAGCCACAGAGAGAGGGCGTTTCCGTGGCGTCAAGAGCCCGAGGAGAGAGGACTACACGCCCGCGGGCTGGTAAGGGCTGGATCTAGTGTGCGATTCCGCGGAACCAGACCTTCCAGCAGGTTACCGGTTGAACCGGTTCGCCGATCAGCTTGTTCTAAGCTCCTTTTTATTTTGTTTATTCATACTCGCATGTAGCCTATCTAGACTATGGCGGCGCACTTCTTATCCAGGTTTTCCCGTCCGCTGTCCGCGCGAGGCGGCACGTTGCAAGCTTCCCTTTGCCCTCCGCCCAGGCCTGTCACAAGAAGATATGGCGCGCCCCAAGGAAATCGCAAAGGAAAGGGAAAGAGTCCGAACAAAAAGGAAAGAACAAAGGAAAAAGTATCCCCGCTCCCTGCGCTCCCATTCCGACACCTCACTCCCCCCGTCTTCCTCAGCCGGGACCAGCCTCCCCACATCCGTAGTGGAGAGGGAGTCTAGTACCGCCTGGCTGCATCTCCCATTGGCTAGGAGATCCCGGAGATCCCGGACCGTGAACCGGTGCTTCCTCCTCCCGGTCTCCTTTAGCACCTCCGCCCACAGGATATTCTGTTGGCCGTTCCACTCGGGGCACACCTTGAAGAGATGGTCCCGAGTCTGCGTCTGACCCCGGCGCCACCCGCACTGAGCGGTGGGACGGTTCTTTGTCCTCTGGAGGTACTGCCCCGTCTTGATCTGGTAGAGCCTCGAGGCTAGCCTCTTAGAACCCCCAGCCACCGTGCCGTCCAGCCCCTGGCTCTTCGGCATCCTGTGCTTCTTCTCGGAGGTCCGACCTCCAGCCCACTGCCGTGCATCCGCCCATTTTTTTTTCCTCCGAGATCTCCCGCTTCGGGTGCGCGAGCGGTCTAGTCGGTCCGCGCAGCCCAGCCATTCCACCCCGCGGGAATCTGGCTCTTCTGCCGCGAGCTTGGCCCATTCGTCGGCCTTCTCGTCCCCCGGAACTCCCCTGCGCGCCGGGCAACCACCGGATCTCGGTGGCGATGTCCGGCCGGGCTTTCCGTAGCACGGCGATGTGCTTCCTTGCCTGAAGCGCGTGCTCCTGGCCGGGGCCAGGCTCCTCCGAGGCCATCCGTCTGATAGCGGCTTGGGCGTCCGTGAAGATCGTGACCGGCTCCGGCATTGCCTGTCTTCGTGAACCCGATTCCAGCGCCCTTGCGAGAGTGGCGCCCTCTGCGTCGTAGGCCTCCTGGTTGTAGCCCATGTGAGTTTTGACGCCCACCCAGGATTGGCCGCCCTTCCAAACCACCGTGTATCCGGTGGCTCCATCGTCCAGTCGTGACTCATCCGTCGACATGGTGAGTCCGGGCCCTGACTTCGGCCTCCTCCTCCTCCAGGCGCAGTTCCGCGTCAAGTGTTTCGGGTTCCTCGGGTAAGACTGTGCTCTCCATCCTGCCCGCATACGCGGGAGCACTCACGAGTCTCCGCACGACGGCTGTTGGGGCGCCGGTTGTCTCCCTGGCCTGGTCTCCCTGCGGAAGGCTGAGTAGCCGTAGACCGAACCGCCGCTGCCTGTTTTCCAGCTGTGCTTCTGCTGGTCTGAGCCCTGACTCCATCGACAGGGCGCCGAGGTTGGTTGTCTGAAAGCAGCCTGTCGTCGCTCGTGCCCCCCGGTTGACCAAAAAGCTGTAACTCGTTTTGCCCGGCCGATGGTGCCCCTGGGTCTGGTCGCCCTTCCACCACAGCTCGGAGCCGAACACGGCGACTGACTGGATGCAGGCCGTCATGACCTCCCTGCAGTTGGCCGGCGAGGGGCCCATCTGCCCCCCCCCCCGGGCAGCTTGTTCTAAGCGGTTCGATTGCTACTTGTCGCTGGCCCAGTTTATCCAGTCGGTTGGCATCGAAGCCCCCGCTGAACCGGTTTGCTTGTCGGTTGTGAAAACAACGCACGCCTGTCGTAGAGGGACCGCAGGGGCGCTATCCACCGACGACTATATACGCAAATGGGGCTCGAGTATGCTCTCCGGTTGTGGAGTGTATGACTGATGAACCCCTATCTCCATTCAACGCGTCCGCACCTCATATCCACCGCAGCCCGACATCTCGCTGCGGACGGTCAGTGGTCCCCAAGCTGCATACATTACACCCGAGAAGCCATAAAACTCGCTCCGCCTGGAGGGGCAGTTGGAAGAATACGGATGGGACTGAGGAAACGCTCCCTCCAGTAAGTGCAGGGCAGCTGGGCCTGGGACACCTAGATACTCTTCATGATGCAGCCTTGGTCTGACCTTTCTTTGAACACGATCAAACCTAGACTAGTGAGGTCCATAAACACTGGGGGGCGTCAGGATCTGCCACTAAACTGTTCAGACCTGGGCAGTCTTTAAACTCATCATTTTCTTGAAAAGGACGAGGCAGGCAGGGTTTTAGGGAAGACTTCTCCACGTGTCTGTATGCCTTGAAGACATAAAATTTCTCGCAGTTGTTCTCTCTCTCTCTCCCAAGTTGGCCTCAGTGCAACTTGGCTTTTGTGGCTTTGCTGAGTTTTATGGCTTCTCGGGCCCGGTTCGGAGAGGATTGGAGTTCTTTTCTCTCCCTCCATCGATCCTGGGGTCTAGATGATCAAACTTGACCGCATTCGAGTAATGAAACAAAAAAAAAAAGAACACCCCCACCCGCAGGACTGAGAAGGGGGGGGGGGGGGTATGATTCCTACTTTCGTTGGGTGTGTCAAGATTATGATGGAAGTTTGATGGAACGATGAAGTCTTGTGTGTATTGTCTTGTCTCGGAGAGAAAGGCAGGGAAAGTGAAAAGTCTGAATACACGTATATAACGTGATTCTACACGTGACAAAGTAACATGACAAAGCAGAACGAGTGAGATATTGCAACAGGGTGTGCGTGTGGCCGGTATAAGTGAGATCCCGTGTCCGCACCATCCTTCCCCCTCTTCACAAAGGAACGTACATTGCGTTCCCGTAGGCGGTGGAGCGAGTATGGCCCGCTGGTGCCACGCCATCTCAGCAACTGAGGACAGCTCTCCATCGGGTTTCTGGCGGGTCGTGTGGTCATGACACGTATGTAGTTACAATTTATTTCCAGAAAAAACAATGAGACAACAGCTACGGTCATAGAACCATGAACACACGGCTTCCCGTCCGCTCAGCCCTAGTTAAGCATGGTATCGCCAGGTTAGTACTGCAGTGGGTGACCATGCGGGAATCCCTGGTACCGTAGTTCTTTTTCCCCCCTGTCCCCCAAGGTACATACATACGCGTGAAGGGGATGGACTGGAATATGTTGGGCTCGGTAGACATTCGCGGGAGAAGAAAAACATGTGGGAGAGAGGTTCCACGTAACATGTATCCCACCAAAACTCTGTTCATTATACATAATACATCCAAATCCTCGCATATCTGCAACGCAAATCCATCCAATCCAATCTAACTGCTAGTCCTTCCTCTTCGCTCCATAGCCTCCGTATCCCGCACCGCCGCCTCCGTTCGGGGAGAACCCGTAGCCCGCATACCCGGACCTAGCCTTATCCCCAGCCACAGCCGCAAAGCTACCGATGATACCACCGTTCGCGCCAGCGCTCTTCGCGTGCCTGAGCCGTCGCGGCGCGTCGATGCCAACGACCCAGGCGTAGCAGGCGGCGGCACCGACCAGCGCCGAGAGGAGGCAGTAGAGGATGGTGTGGCCAGCCGCAGGGCCGCTCGCGGTCTTGGTGGCTTCGCCCGGCGGCAGGTCCGAGGTCGCGTACCAGCGCACGCGGAAGCGCAGCGGGAGCGGGTCGCCGATCACGATGCGCGCGGCCGAGGACTCGGCCAAGGATGTCGAATACGCCGCCGCGGAATCGATCGCGGGGGCGGAGGAGGAGGAGGAGATGTGTAGTAGCATGTTCAGGTTCGTGTTGACGTGGAGATGCGAAGACTCCAATTTACCGGCGAGAGCGATGACTGGCGCGGGACCGCACCCCCCGTCAGTGGTAGGGAGGGGTGGCGGGGGAGCAGTGGAGGGGACAACGTACCCAGAGGAACCCACTCCACACCGCCGCTGCCGGAGTCGCCGTCCGAGGGGAGTAGTTCGCCGTCGCCAGCGGGACGCGCGCGCACGCGACACGACATGGGCGAGTCGTGGTGGATGTAGAATTCGAAGAGGTGGTACATCTCGTCCGAAACCGCGGCGATGGTGCAGTTGAGACCTGTATCCTCGCCTTCGAGGAAGCGCAGTTGCAGCGGCGACTGCGTCTCGTTGCATACGGCGAACGGAACGTATTGGAGTTTTCCGGCCTTGTCGAGAATGTGCTCACCCGTATCTCTTCAGTCCCCACCGCCGTCCCCCCTCGAGAGAGAGGGAGAGAAAATCAGCATGATGTAGGGCGGGAGAAGTTAGGGCGGCGAGTGGGAGTAGAAGAGCTCACATCGTCCGGTTGAGGCATTCGACAGGAATGATGTCGCCCCTCGTGTATGACAGCTGCCGTGGCACGTCGTCGTTGGAGGTCTCGAACGCCGTTATTTGTCGAAGAAGGAGGAAGACTAACGAAACACAAGGCAGGAGCAGCCGCATCTCGGCCGTAGACAAGGTTGAGGAATTTCGTAATAGGGTTGCACGGCGACTGGTTCTGGGGGTTTGGAGGGGGAAGCTATGTAGAGTAACTCCCAGTCTGCCACGTTGAGTAGAGTAGTGATACATACTCCAAGATCATCGCTTATCGTTCGGTCACGGGATTGCTAGGATCATTTGTATCTCACCTCCTTTGAGCGCCACATTTTAATTCACCACGCCCTCTATCTCTCTGGGGGCATCGGGTGCGGGCCTACTCTCGATGCAGCTCTATCGCCGCCCAAGCTTCTTTTCAGTTTAGATGTTGTGGTTGGGGAGAAAAGTCGGGGTTGAAATGTTGTCGAAAAGGTGTCGATTAAAGGGGGCGCCACATCTGCTGGTTGCCCATCAAGTGGGGCTATGTATATACACATCTATCGCAAACCCAGCAGCAAATCCCGCCCTGCTCGATGCATGAATCCATCCATCCATATGCCGTTAACCGTACCCGCCGAAGTCGACCAGCCAGGGACAGACGAGACGGGAGGAACAGGCGTGGGACACGGATAACACATCCTTTCGGCGGGCGTTAGCCTCAACACGAGACTAACCGTGTCCACGCCTCGATGACTCAAGACGCCGAAACCCACGCTTTGCTCCAATCCCCTCCATAGGTGCATGTCCCTGGTAGGACAGTCTGCCAGCAATCGCTGAGATTGAAATGGATTGCACTTGCTTCTTCTCTGTGGCCAGATCGAAGTGAAAACTAAACGGGAACTCTCGTGACACGATACAGTGCGGTATGGACCACCGGTGACTAAACATTCCATGGTTCCGCAACCTGATATCCACCGATATGCAAATCAGATGCTCGGCTCTGCGGGATTTCTGTTGAAGCTGCCAAGGCTGACTGACTGCCTCAGACGGTCACCGTGAGGAGATCTGCACATCGCGGGGAGGAGGCTGGAGGGCGCGGTGCATACATACGTAATTGTATTTTGGTATCCAAAAACTTCAATGTTTGGCCTGGGCAGTGGATGGTCCTCTAGAATCGGTATGTGATGTATGCAACGACGCACGATTCCATTGCAGTTGAGGCTGGCAGCAATGGCCTATGGGTGTGCATGATCACATGTTCCATTAGAGTCCGCAGTCATCGTGACTATCGGACGGTAAACAACTCCTGGGCGGATCCATGGGTAGCCGGGCAGGCTGCTAGGTATGTGTAGCCCCCCCCTCCCCTCCCCCGTGGACATGTACCTAGCAGTGAATCTTCAGCACCACTCCCAAATCGAGCGCGCTTGACCCTCACGTGGGACCTCCCCAACAGGATGGGCCGGGGGTTCGACGTTTCGCGTTCAGCCTTGACTGCCTGGGGTTCGCGGTCTGTGCGGGCCCTTTGCGATCTAGACCTCTGCAATCTCGATACAATCCTTCTTCCTTTTCCTCCCCTACGTTCTGTGAGTATCTGTTCGCAGAGTTCATGTCGGTACCTGCGCCGGCATTGGGGTATGGAAAGGAAGACGAGGGGGTGGCGAGGGGAGGGGTCGCACAGCAGAAAGTCAAGCAGAACATCCGATGTCTCGCCGTGGCTGAAGAGCTGCGCTCCCGAGCGGCTATGCAGCATAGATACGGACTCCCCCAGCTATCTTGGTTAGCGAAGTGGCCGTGGCTGTCGGACACGGTGTTAGCGAGAAATATTCGTCTAAGCTTTTAGTGGCGGCGATGTCGGGTATATTTGACAACAGGTATCTGATCGACTGTGCAGTGTTTGGACAGCACAGACAGTGCCTCCGTTTGCCAGGTCCCGGGGCTATGCGGCGCAGTCGCAAGTCCTTGCACTGCCTTGAGACCCCCACCTGCGCCGACAGATTAGAATTGTGTGGCGAAGGCTATTTGTTTAGGGCTGGCGATAGAGGCGCGAGTGATCCAATGTGATAATTCAGTGGCAGTCACCCTGAAGCAGGGCATAAGGCCGGTACTGTCGAGCACATCATCCTGATCAATTGCCGGATTGTGCGCGAGATTTTTGAATCGTATCTTGAGACATAACGGACCAGTCAGCGGGGAGAAAGATGAGCACGAGCGGAAGTCAAGCGTCCAGAATTCCAAAAAAATCATGGCCGGCGACAATAGTCCGGTACGCAGCAGCCTCTCGGACACTCCGCAGCAGGCCAGATACAGGCTGTCTTCTTCTTTTTCAGGAGCGAAACGGTTGTAGATTAGCACAAGCTGATCTCGGTAGCAGACGGAGATGTTTTGCCCTTGCCCCAGTATTTGCCATGGAGAAACGATCCCGAGGGGTACGCAGAGAGGGGGGGGCTGGGTTTCCGATTTTTGCTCCCTGTTGGGTCATCACACCAACAGAGTCCGCAGGCGAGAATCTGCGATCGCGCATGCCTCCTGAGTTCTGGCGGCCGATGCTTGGCAGTGTACGGCATGCCGCAAGCCCGCCATGCCGTAGATAGTTGGAATCCTATAGCTTTGGCCGGGGTTGTGTTTCTCTCCATGCAGTGGGAAATTTGAAGTACCCAAGAGATCCGGCGTGGTGACTAAGTATAGACGAGGGAGCCCCGGCACCATGCGCAGTACATAATGTTACTCGTGGCGATACAGCACAAGCCGGAATCCCGACCAATCACATTCCCCGTGGTAACTTTGTATGTGCTCCCGACAGCGCGGTAGCAGCGAAGAAGTAACAATAACTCCTTCCCCTCTATCTGCGCAGGAACTCTGTCAATTTTTTAGCTTGTGCTAGAAGGTTGGTGGATTTGGTTTTTCTGGTCCGGATGTACATACTCGTAGTGCTGGAGCAGGTTCTCTTGAGTTTTTAGAAAGTGCGCCGTGCGCAGGCCTTGTCGCCAGGCAGGAGACTGTGGGAGGAACAGATGATGACGCCTGAGCAGATCGATCCTGCAGTATATAAGTCAAGTGCATCCCAAACCATGGAGTACATACATACGTCCCCTCCAGTGAATTATTTAGTTACTGCAGTTCACCTGTGGGACTTCACTCGAGACCGCCCTCCCTCCTCACATCGATATCGGACCCTCTAGCTCGGTCGCTTGGCAAGGATATTGTCTTGCATCTGCTCGACATCGAGGCGGCCGAAGGGCTGAACGGACAACCGCCCTCATAATCTTCCTCCTCCAGCTTACCCACAACGTCGCACACGTTCGCTAGCTGGGGGGCTTGTCGTAGTAACGCTGGCCACCGACTCCAGAATCGCCACTTGTGAAACCCAGCGCAGCTATGGTCTTCAGCCCAGTAAGTCTTCTTCAGTTCATGCGCTTGTGTGTATATGCCGTATACACGCTGGTAGGTGCTGTTAAAGAGCGCATTCCCCGCTAACACCAGCGCAAACACCAGGTTCCCGCCATGCGGACAGTTAGCACCCTTCCTAGGGAGTTTACGCAGAGTTTCACCCCCAGATTATCGAAGTCCCAAAGAAGAGTTCGTTCACTTAGCTTGGCCCTGCATAGGTGAGGACGACAGCTGCTGACAGCTTCCACAGGATATCGACTGCATCCCTGGCTTCACGGACTCGCGGCTGAAACAACAGCAGCAACACTTTGTAGTGTCGAAGGGAGGCAAGCTCCAAGGCTTCGAGCTCTACCGACGCAGGGTGACTCTCTTTTTCCAGCGACCGGAGACGTTGTGGAGTGGGTACAACGTATGGGGCCGGTCAGCAGTCCCTAGAATGTGTTGACTGACGTCGTGATAGGAATACGAACGCGATATGCCATCAGGGCCTGCCACCGACCAAAGCCCTCCAAATCTCCAAGGCCATTTCCGAGCAGCCGGTGCCACTCTGGTATCGTCGCGGCAGCATCGCCTTGCTGTCGTCCAAGTGTTGGTGCAGGCGTTTCTTAGGAGCAGAATGTACGCATCCGGCAGCAACAATTGTCAAGCGCCACCAAGCCATTCCGGCTGTCGTCGCGTTAATTCAAATACCGTATCAGGGCGGGCGGAGTTTAAAAGACCACGCACTGAAGGCACTGAAGGAAGAGACTTCGGCGGCGGCGGTGGCGGAGGTGGCGGCGGAAACGGCGGCGACGATCAGCACGACAGACATGGCTCAGATCGTGTTCAAATTTCTGGCGGGCGCTTTCGTTGCCCAGTATATGGGAAGGCGAACAACAAAACGAAGAATAACTGCAGCCTGGAGACTTTCGAGACGGAGGCGGAAGTACTGTATGTCACTCATTCCTCCCTCCCCTACTGACGGTTTCCCTGACGACTTGTGGATAGTCAGCATGCTCTTCAACGACACGAATGGTGCCCTATCTGCAAGAAGGAAAAGATCGATACCAGAACAGATTTCCGCTCGATGGACCTTGAAAAGCTTTTCTTTGATAATATGAAGAATCTAAGGTGTTTCCTTGAAAGACGTCGACGGACAGGGACCTCAAAACTGATGGTGATCCCATAGATTCCATGTGCTTCGACACCATCTGAGGGTGATTCGCTGCCCACATGCGGGCTGTGGAAAAACATTCGGACTCTTGAATGCGTTTTCCAGGGACGGCCACGCCAAGACCCATTATCCCGCACAGGCGGATAAGGACAGCTTGAAGGAGAGACTCGAGGGGGATTTTGCGTCGGCCGAGCGCACTCTTCAGAGAGAAAACCCCGCACTGTTTAGGCTTTTCGATGGCGTGAGGAGGTGTAAGAGTAGGGTGGAGCTGGAGCAGTTTCTCTATCAGGATGGGGTCAAGGTATTTGATAACGATGGCGATGTAGATAGTATGTCACCCTTAGGGGGGTCCAGTTCTGGGTTGCTGACAACGCTTCCAGATATCTCACCGCCGAACTTAGGGGGGACCAGCCCTGCCTTTGAGCACCACCCTCACGGCCAGCAACTTCTGAGCCAGATCCTCCCAGGTACCCCACAGACTTCTGCTTCAGAGTATCCCGATACTCCGGTTGCAGGTTTCCACGAAATTACGGGCTACCAATCGATTTCCAACGACGTGAGCCATGCCGGTGGTAGATTCTCGCCATTCTCGAACACCAACGCCCCCAGCTTCCTCCTGTCCGATCAAAATTTGGCTCCACTTCCTCTGTTCTCGCCAATCGGGACGTCGTCGCCGGAAACGTTTCCAAGCCACGGTGGCAATACTGCGATGAACCGGATGCTCGCACCGGGCTCCAGTGGGTATCTAGTGAACCCGGCGGCTCGGGCAGACACGTTCTCGCACATGTACGACCATGCAAGACACTTATCGAGCCTGTGGGACAAAGCCAACCTTAGCGAACAGCAGGCGCTCTTCAAAACCATGGCTTATTTTTTCCTCGGTATTCACGAATTTGTGGAACAGAACCTCGTTGTGGTCGAAAACCAGTCCGCCAGCTATCTCGGCCAACGTAAATCGGCAGAGGCCGGCTCGGACTCATATGTCGACGATGGCGATGCTGACAGGGCATCGTGGACAGCGACCGCAGACAGTGCATTCGGTGACTCAATCGCCCACTCGTACGGGGACAGTCCTGGCCCCAGACTGCGACATTCCTTCCAGGGCCATTGAACATTGCCCCTCTTCGACAGAAGGTAACGAACAGAGGATAGAAATAAATTGGGTTGCGGGGGTTTGGGAAAAAAGAGTCAGGTTTGTGCCATATATATAGGTCTCGATCGTGTGTACTGGGTCTGTTTCTGTTTGCTGCTGTTTCTCGTCCTCGTTTGTCCATTGGTTGGTTGATGTCGCTTGTTTATTGGTCGGGTGTGGTGTTTTATACATAGAGCCGCGTTGATGTTAGCAAAAAAACAGAACTAGAGGGTGGAAAGATCGATCCGTACTGCTCAAGTACTTGGCCACTCCGTCGACTGTGATCGTCCAGAATCGGAGGCGGTTACTCCTGCAGAAATGACTATTTCCCGTTCGACCTGTCCAATAGGGAACTTCTGACGGGTACAACTTTCCCAAAGCCCCGAAAGCGCCCATGGAAATTCGTCTGGAGGTTGCCTGCTAAACAAGTACTTACCCAGAGACCCTGGAAACGAGGGCAGGGATCATCACCTCACCGAATGTCACCCGGCTCCTGCACCTTCATGCTTTTGTAATCAATTAATGATATAACAAAATAAAATTAGACTTCGTGATCGGCGCTGGGGGAGCCACAACGAGCCTTAGGGACAGTGGGTAGGAACTAGACTCGTGTACATCGCCGGGATCTAGATAGATCGCATGCAATTGATGAATAAACCAAAAAAAAAGCCTTCATGGTCGGCAAGGACGGGCGGACCGGTATTTGGCTTGCGCGTATCCACAGCGAAGGGGATGAGGAGGAGAGGGAGTGACAGGGGAGGTGCGGAAACAAAAAGGAGGATGAGGATGAGGAGGAGGAAGAGGAGGAGGGAGAGGAAGTGGCGGAGGAGGGAGATATATGGTAGGTACGGGCTGTGTTATCTGCATCTGTCTAGCCCACAGTGTTGCCCTTTCTTGTCCCGTCCTCTTGCGACAAGGCTTGGGTACTGTGTTGTCCTACATCACTGCCTGATCTAAGCAGCGGCTTGCCACACCCCACACCCCCCCACACATGTATTTTTGCGGGCAGGAAGATTCCCGTCTGCAGCTACCGTTGGTCGTTAAATAGATGCACGAATAGACCGTTGTTAGTGCGGAACTCTGTTTGGCTCGACAGTCTGACCGGCGGGCCGGAAGCGGACGGTGATGAGATGCAGGTGTGCAAGTGCTCGTCGGTAATTGCTCCACCTGCATACTGTGTAGTTGAAGGGGGGGGGGGCAAAAAAAAACGTTTCCCGCTAAACACATTACTATCGTACAGGATTATCTCACTTAAGAGGTCCCCATATAAACGCCACTGTTATAGGTACTAACGTACTGTAGGGGTTACCCGGCTACTACCCATTAGTCGGACACTATTAGAAATGAGAAAAAACGACGATACTCAACAACCATAGATCGGAGAGACACAAAATTTTGCAGACCGCAT
>Ga0307508_10001384_pt1 | contig 27340 bp, 39 predicted proteins | sample 9_EM_MG_FD_203089 | JGI IMG/M metagenome (GOLD analysis project Ga0307508, IMG submission 203089) | Populus trichocarpa ectomycorrhiza microbial communities from riparian zone in the Pacific Northwest, United States - 9_EM | ecosystem: Host-associated > Plants > Roots > Unclassified | place...
GCCCCGGCCCCGCGCCGCCGCGCCGGCGCGGGCGGGGGCGGGCGGCGCCCCCGCCCCGCCCCGGCCAGACGCGGAAGCGCCAGCGCCGGGCCGGCCAGGATAGCGACGGATGCGGGAGGGGATGGAGTGGGAGTGGGAGTGGGGGGGGGGGGGGCAAGGGGAACGAATCACGAGCCGGATACGGCGCGCGCGATCCGCCCAAGAAGGAGTGAATGATTATGTGGGTGTGGGTGCGAGTTGGATGGGCAGACAGCGGCGGCGGGCGGCGATAGGGGCGAGGGATATCTGGGCGATCGGGGGACGGGGGAGGGGAGGGGGGACGGGTCATACAGAGCGGACGGATACGCGGGCTCGGCAGCCAGACAGATTTTTCTTCCTTCTTCGAGGTCTCTTTCGGGTCGGCAGTGGATATATGACTCGGGCCCGGGAGGGTGGGTTGGGGGGGGGGGGGCGGTGAGGGCGGAAGGGAACGAGCGTGGGAGATAGGGAGGGATGGAGAGGACAAGCCAGATCGGAGGCAGCGGCACGCTTTCACAGATACCCAGCAGGCACTCTATGTGTGCCGAAGCAGCGTCTTCTATCTAGAGTATCTAAGCGGCCGCCGCCAGAGCGTGCCAGCTGCGAGCGCCCGACGTCCAGCCGTGCGTCCCGTCTGCTCGGCCCGTGATCGGGGCGGGAGAATGGCAAAGGGGACGGCTGTGTGGGTGGGGTGTGGTGGAAGGGACAGGATGGGGCGGAAGGGGATGCCTTCGGCGCTGTTGGAGGGAATCGCAGCCGACGGAGTGACGCGCGATGGGCGTCGTTCGCCCGAGCCACGGGCCGGAGGAGACGGGGACGGAGAATTCCAGTCGACAATAAAAAAAAATAAAAAACCGATAGGGGCGCCGGCGGTGTGGAAGGGGAGTGATGGAAGGTTACTGACCACAGGACACGCGTTTCCACCAAGGACGTCTCGTGCTGAATCCGAGCGAAGGCAACGGGCGGGGGTATGAGTTGGGAAATAGCAGCAGCAGCAGCAGCAGCAGGCAGGCAGGCAGGCAGCAGGCAGCAGGCAGGTAGCACGAGCAGCAGGCAGTAGCAGCAGCAGGCGGACCGCGCAGTGGAAGCAGAGTCGAATATGTAGAGATAGGCGCTGAGTTTCTCCTGGGTGTCTTGTCTGTCTGAGCCGAGTGGGCGAGGCGAGTTGCCACCGGCCAGCAACCACCGGCCACTCCCAGCAAGGGGAGACTGGCAACCGGCTGCTGCCAACCTTCCCCAGGAGATAAAGAGAGCCAAGAAGAAAGGAAGAAGAAAAAATACAGAAAAAAAAAAAGAAAAAAAAAAAAGAAGAAGAAAAAATAATAGATCAAGAAAAGGAAGAAATCAAAAAAGGAAGAAAAAACCCCCCAGCGGTGCCGACGAGGCGACCCAGCCAACTGCAACAGCCGAGCCCGCGCGCTGCAACGCTGTGGCCGCGAGAGTGCGCCAAACGAGACCCGTGCCTTCCGCTATCATATCGCGACGATGTCTGTGGAAACGTGCTTCCGTAAGCAATGCGTGTCGGTTCTTGTCCGTCCGTTGCCCCCTGGCAGAAAGGCGGGAAGCGCCGGCGGCCACAGAGGAGAGAGGGAATCCCGATTTGCTCGCACGCATCGTCTCCCCACCGGAAGCGGGAGAGAACATCAGCTCTCTCCGAACACACTCCAGAGCAGGTCGGTCCGAGTGATTTCACATGAGCATTCTTATTCGGGTGCTCGTACTTTCCGCGTGGCTGGGGCGCCCAGTCACGATCCAACGGTTTCCCGCTTCCCCACGCTCGGCCGCCGATGTTCGCGCCGAGGGAGAAACCCCGTGAGGGCACCTGCAATCCCCCGTAGTCATCCGCAGCACCGGTGGTGTCGGTGGGGACCGAGCAGCCCGCGCGATGCAAGCCTGCGACCGACGAACGACCATCGGCGATGGATTGCTGCACTGCGCTACTATCTTCCCGAACAAGCCGATGGCCCAGCTAACGTCCTTCCAATGTCCAACAGCTCAGCAGCAGTTCCTATCGGTCTTGCAATACATCCCGATTGCACGAGCCACCGTCATCGATTCTCACTCCACTCCTGCGCCCGTCGTGGTAGCTCAACCGGTCGCTCTCGCTCGTGGGTGTGGTGCCCCGTACATACATACAGACTCCGAACGGGCTGCAGGGCTGCAAGAGTCACGTGACAGATGTTTGTTCTCGCTTAGACTCGCTAACTCAGTTGCCTGCCGATCAATCGGCGATAGTTTCATCATGCGGTCTCCCTGCTCCCACAGCCTCAAACTTATCCCTTTGGATGGCAGGTATCTACAACCCGGCCCGATGACGCACGGGTGGGGCGTCCATGGTGGCCGTCGGTGGGGGGGGGGGGAAGCGTTAGGATGATATCCGGTAACTACCGACAATCACGAACTCAATCTCCGTGATCCGGGGGATAGAGTAGTAGCGGGGTCGCACCGAACTCAACGGGCGGATCCGGAAGCTTCTCCTTAGCTGTGGGCCGTTCTATCGTTATGGATAGCGGGGGGGCTTCCTTTCCGAATGTGTGACGATGGTTTCGGCACCGGTGTTGAGTGCAGCGACGGCACCTGGCCTCAGCCCCAAAGCACACGGCGTATAGAGTATATCTCGGGATATCTCGGGAGATCCACAAGCTTTTCCAGAGCTAGCTTGGTGCCCTCGCGTTGGCGGTTCCTCACGCACTGCTGGACCGGTGCATCCCATCTTGCCGTAGCCACTGGGTTCCGTGAGCGGCAGTGGGTAGGTCTGCCCGTGCGCGCCATAAGATATGCACATTGGCATTCCTTCGATCCGAGACATTTTCTCAGTGACTCAATACATACACAGTTACCAAGTAAACTAGATGGCTCGCTGTCGAGTTTCGGGTGGGCGCAGAAACTGCCGTTGTTGGCTCTCCATCTATCTGACAGCGGGGGGCCGGGGCGGCGGCTCGTTCCGCATGACAGCTGTTGCGCTATGTACTCTATGTATCTACATATCTATATATGTATGTATCTAGAGTAGAGTACGGGGCTGGGTTGATGGATGCAATTTAGAGTATGGTGCTGTACACATGTAGTTATGTCCGACACTGAGAGGGTGGAACTGCGGGGACACCAGCTCCATACAGCAATGCTGCTGCACGTGTGGTCGTGTTTGATTTCGTACAGATGACACGCACTTGCAGTGCTATCTACATACATACATACATACATACATACATACATACATACATAGTGCTTTAATGATTTTCCTCCGCTTTGCCAGCTGAGCAGTGAGGGGTGACAAAATTAGGTAACATGTATGCAAGTATATGATACAACGTCAACTAGTGCACAGGCGATGCCGGAGCCGGAGTCGGGAGACAAGGTTTTGAGCGTAGGTATCTGGATGTGTATCATTGTATCTAGTTATCTCGGAACTGCCAAGCAGCACAGACGTCAGAGAATCCGTCGGGCTGTAGACACACTCTCCCCGCACACCGTTGAGGATATGTAGAACTCGGATCTCTCGAGGTCGAAGTTTGGGGGGATGATGAAAGAACGCGACTCCCCTTGCACCCGAAACGGCAGCAGCATGTGCCTCTGTTGTCAGCGGAAACCACCGTTGCGGAGTTATAGATCCGAGGCAAGGTGAAGCTGGTGAGATCTCCCAAGGGCGCAGTTGAAACACTGCATGGCCGCCGGCTGTCCCAACACCAAGGTCCACAGCAATCGGAAGCGAAAGATATGTGGCGCATTCATAGGATGACTCATGCACATGTAGAGCAGCCGTGGTTTTCCTGTCTATATGTATTCTATGTATCTACCTTTGCAGGCTCTACCTTCCCCACTTACCTGGGTTCATCGCAATGCACCTGGCCATCTCGGTACGTATGCACTGTAAACGGGAAAACCGTCCCGTGCGTGGACCTACATTCTATCTATCTACCTAGTCTGTGGTTGATGCTGGAACTAACTATGTACTTAGCCCATCTTGGCATAGATCGCACTGCATATACATAGTCCAGAGCACCCCAGGCAGCTTCCATCAAACGTCGCCAATCATGTCAGGAAAACGCGCTGGAAAGTCCGTCGCCGGGGTCTCTGGCCATACTGCGAAGAGGCAGAAACACACTGCTGCGGAACCGATATCGGCGGCGCTTCCGGGGACGGTCACACCCCCACATCACCGCGAACCCGCGAATGTTGTCGCTGGGGGAGGAGGAGAGCCGTCGGCAAATCTGGAGGTGGCAGTTTCCGAAGGGACCATCTGGGAGCCGCTTGCGTTCTTCTCGCTCTACTGGGGCGATGACGCTCTGCAGCCAATAGTGGATGCCACCAATGCGTACGCGAGTCTGGAGAAACAGCGGTTGCCCCGCAAGTGGAAGCCACTGAGCATCCTCGAGTTGCGAAGATTCATTGGTCTCGCGGTCTTCATGAGAGCCGTCGGGCTGCCCGAACCGTTCACCTACTGGGCGGAGTCCCCTGCTACCCGCCACCTGAGCTGCGTCTTCCCGCGGGGCACCCTCTCGAAAATTCGATATGAGGAGATCGAAGGCTGCCTCCATGCCTTCCTGCCACCTGAGCCATCATTGGGGCCCATGTCCTATACGGCCTCCGGGCCTGCGTCGGGCCCCGGAGCCACGGTGGATAGTGCGGCCGCCGATAGAGGTCAGCCTGCCCGGGCGTACGCCCGCGCATCTTCAGTTCGATTCCGTCGTGTGTCGCTGAAGGAGCTCATTCCGGGCTACATGGAGTCGTCCAACCCTTTTCCTTCCAATCCAGGGCCCTCCAGATCAGAGGCGTCTGATCCAGAGGCGTCTGCTTCGGAGGCGCGCAGCCCGGAGGCGTGCAGCCCGGATCCGTCCAGCCCAGCCCAGCCAAACCCAGAGCCGCTCGGTCTGGGTCTGGAGGCGTCCGGCCCGGAGGTGTCCAGCGCGGGCCGGCCCGATCCGGAGCCGTCCAACTCAGTGCCGCCCGATCCGGAGGTGCCCAGCCCGGAACCGCCCACCAGTGGACAGACGCCGCGAACCCGTATACGGCGTACATATGTCAAGAAGTCCCACGCCGTCTACTTCTCCAAGCACCGACATTTCGAGTGGGATCGTGCGAAGGCCACGAACGCAGCCGCTACTAGTGCGTGCGGCCGGAGTCTCGAAGAGCACCGGTTGGAAAAGATGGACAAGCGTCGCGGGTGCATCGTGTGCAGGCTGGATTTCAGTGATGGCAAAACCGGTGGCAGGCAGAGGCCCAAGCTGACGCAGTTCGAGTGCGTCGATTGCCAGCCGGCGACTGCGGTGTGTGGACCGAAGGGAGGAGAATGCTGGAATCGCTGGCACGGAAAGGCGTAGCATGCTTTCGATCACTGTGCTGTACCTACTGTATTATATTTGGGATATTGTTACGATGTACATATTTATGTACAGTTACTTTTAAGCATGAGACGTTTTTCCCCCACATGCTCTCGGAAGAACCTCAGTTGCTCCGGGCGGTATATGTCTAGGGCGTCAGATCCATGTGTGCCTCCTCAGATTCGGCAACACCAACTGCAACAGAAGAGACTTTCGGTATGACCTGATCGGATCATACGTCGAGTGATGGCGAATGTTCCGATGCATGATCTCTGCTGGTCATGCTTACGTCGGATGCCGACAATTATGCTCCGCACACTACTGTCCGCATTGCGAAATTGGGCACGGAAGATGTAACCATATCGTGATCGAATCGAATCGAATAAATACAGCTCCCAAACGCCCATAGCACTCCATCCCGGAACGTCCGTACATTTGTATGTACCCACCTCCGTCAGTCCTACTCCCCTCCACCCTTCGCATGCCTCGCCGGCGGCGGTGGTTTCTCCGATGGCGGCGGCGGCGGCGGCGGCGGCGACGGAGTTGGTAAAAATAGCTTCCCATCCACCCCTTTATCGTCCAGCGCGTGTCTAAACCTCCTCCCAGCATCGACGGGATCTCTCATGATCAAGAAGCGTCTGACCCTCTCATCGCGGCCATCCATTCCGGCTTCTCGGCGTCTCCGGGCCAGGTCCTGACTGAGGAGGATGCTGCGCCTCTCGCCCAACTCGACGATCTGCTCGCTCCTCCCGCCGACATAGTTTAGTTCCGCGAGGGAACCGACGAAAGCGAGCACGATGACAAAGGCCACGAACGCGCCGTTGCTGGTGAGCAGCGGCTGCTGCTGCGACGACGGATTGCCGGCGCGCGCGGCCCGCCACCGCTCCCAGTCCTCCCAGGTGCTGTTGGCCGCCGTATCGTCGGGCCCACCTCGGCCGTAGGCGTGCGCGAACTCGGACGAGAACGGCGAGTGCCCCTCGCGCTCTTGCCACCATTTGGTGGACTGCGGCGTGAACGGCTGCGAGGTCGCCGAGCGCGCAGGCGGGTGCTGCCATCCGGCACCGTAGCGGTCGTAGACTGCCCGTCGGGATGGGTCCGAGAGGAGGCGGTTGGCCGAGACAGCCAGCCGGAAGCGTTCCAGGTGGTGTGCATGGGGCTGCCGGTGGTGGTGTTCTGGGTGGTGGTGGTGGTGGTGGTGGTGGTGATGGTCTGGATGATACAGTTTTATGAGTTCCAAATACCGTGTTTTGGTATAGGCGCCATTCGGGGGGATCTCAAGGATTTCATAGGGGGTGGGGTGCGTGTGCGCCGGCCAGCGATAGGGGTCGGAGGAGCCGACGGTAGCACAGCTGCGGCCGGATGGACGGAAGGGAACTAGACGGCGGGTGAATGTACGGCAAAGCATTGATTGGCGATCATTGAGAAGTGGGAGGACTGATGGCGACGGCGATGGCGTCTGTGGGAAGGTTACGGGATGCGGCCACACGCGATCGCGGGATGTCATCGGGGGGCAGAACTATCGAGATGATGTCGATAGTTACTTGAATACGGACTCGATCATAAAATAAGCTCAAATCCCTGAACTCTGAGGGATTTTATTAAAACACCTTACAAACTGGAGAAAGCAGAAGTCCACCGCCGCCCATATAATACAGACTCAAAAGGAAGGAAAAGGAATCATGAAAAAGAAAATACTTACCAGTCACCCGGTTGTTGGTAGGAGAGATGGAAAAAAAAAACGGATAAGTGCGAAAAAAAAGTAGGCAGCTATCCCTCCACTTTGATCTCAAAATCCCCATTCGATGGCATTATAGGCAGGTCTGCAGTCTGTAGTCTCACTTTCATCTCCAGCCACGTGAAGAAACTCGGAGACCGGCAGAATTTTCGATAGAAAGCTTCCGCGGTCCGGTGACGGAGGAAGCTAGTTTTTCCCTTGAATGCCACAGAGCAGCCATGTTTTGATAAGCTGTCCAAAAAGTCTTCTTCCGAAAAGCTTCCCATGTCGATTGTGCTTGAGTCCGGCGTCGGGGATGTTAGAGTTGCTAGGTACCGGTTCAACGGTGCTAGGAACAATGCTGAGAGAAGAGCAAAATGGCGGCGCACGAATCTGCCGATATCTTGGGCTGCGGACAGTCAACAAAAAAGCATGCTGCAAGTTTCGCGGTTTCGCGGCTGGTATGGACTCACGTGAACTTTCCGGGTCTTTGAGCAGCATGTCCAGCTTGCGCAGGAAGGTTAGATCTTTTGCGATGTATCCTTTGTTTTCATTGGGAACCACATGAGAAGCTTGCTCTGCACGCTCAATGAACGATGTGTAGAACATCATGCCTGGCTTTCGTCTGAAGAGATCCGGTCAGCGCTCGAAGAGGGCAATGGTATAGTGGAGCCATCTTTACCTCGTCTCTGGGCCGGCCAGGTAGACCACATGTGCTTGGTTTGTCTCCGTTCCCTGACATTGTATTCGCTTGAGGAAGAAAGGATTCGTGATGCCGATGAGGTAATGTCGCATTGGTAACGATTCTTGTGAATTGGGACAGAAGTCTGCAACGTTAGCGTGGGATGGCAACCAACCGTCTGGAGGCTCACCGGATTGCATCGTCAGGAATGGCCGCACATCTCCTCCAAAAGGCACCGGCCGAATGAGGTCCACGACTGAGCTCACAAATTCGCTGGCTGTCCCGGGATCGTCCGCAAGAATAACTAGTGGTTCCGAGAGTAGTGCCTATACGAATACTATTAGCCCTAATCTTGGGATTTTACCAGGCAGCATACTCGTTCGAAGATGATGTAAAGCTCCGACAGAGACGTGAGCATGTGGGCCAATCTCGCCCAACTACCTGTCGGTGCAGCAGCATGTACCTCCTTAAACTCTACCCGCAGATCTGCGCTGGACGAGTGCGACATGACCCCCTGGAGCGGAAACGAATTATGCAGTGGTCTACCATCACCGTCAGCCTTCCCTAACCCCCGCGACAATCGTAATCGCCGACGCACATATGAACCTCCAGTATTTCCCCCAGGAACGGCAACTCCTTGATCCCGATTTCTGGTGGCCCCCACGCAGCAATATTCGAGCAAGCGCTTTCGCACAAGGCTGGGCTCACGGCGAACTCCAACATCGACACGGTCTGCACGATGTGACTGAACAACGGCGGGAAATCATGTTGCGACACCAGGATCAACGACTTCTGTCTATAGTGCCGCTTCACCGAGATGTCACGTTTCTGCCGGAATAGACAGTAGCCGTACCAATGCGTCGGATCTTCCGTGGGGCCTACGGCCACGTCGGGGGAGGTGTGTCTGAATTTGAAGTGGAAGGCCGAGTCTTCGATTATGGCGTCGGGATTGTTCTTCTCGGGGAAGCTATAGTCGGACACCACTGTCAATCGGCAGCGGATGGAAAGAGGGAAGACGAGTCGCAGACCTGCTGAAACAGATTGTCTGGATGTCTGCCGTCGAGAGGTTCGTTGACGGAAACATGTATTCGACCTCGACACCTACACTACAGGACGATTGTTAGACGACTGGACTTCAATTGCGGCGGCCACGGCGGCCACGGTTCACTCACTCAACGTTGAAGTCGCATACTACACTTTAATCCCACAATATGTAAGCATCTACCGTACTGAAGAGTAATATACACGCGCCTGCGTGGGGCGGGGCGGGAGAAGGAGTAGGACGCGGGCTCACAAAGTAATCATCCATTGTCTCAGAGCGCCCAGATCGAACGAATAGCTCTTGAGCTCGTTAGCGAGAAGGGCAGTCATGAAGACCGAGTCGTTAACATCGACAACGTCGTCATGTTCGATAGCCATCTCATTCCGAAAGAATTGTTCGAACTCGAGATGGAGTGGGAGAGACAGCGGCAACAGCAGCAGCAGTGGTTGGAAGTGGTAGTGGTAATGTTGGTTGTGGTGGGTGGAATCAGGATTGGAATAATAATTGGCCGTGGAGGATGTGGTTGCGGATGATGCGCTGTCATTCTGTGGCTCGGGCGTGGCGCGCAAGCTGTGCGACGCGATGCGGGTGCTGCAGTCGGTGATGCTGCAGCAATCGTCGTCGCTGCTGTCGTGGTGGACCAATGATAGACACTTCCAGCGCATGGTGGTGGTAGTGGATGGCTCGTAACGGTGATTGTTATGGTTGTAATTATAGAATTGTCACTATGGAGTTTCCGTTTCCTCCTCTTCTGCGTCTGCGTCTGCTGCTGTCCGTCTGGGCGAGGGATTGATTCTCCAGAAGAGGGAGACAGCAGAAGCTGTATTGCGAAGAAGGAGGAGAACTCCTGTCGGAGCGGAGCCAGAGATCGCCAGCGATCATGTCATCACCGCTTGGATGCATGGACCAGAGCAGGAAAGTAGGGCATAGGTTTGCTCGCCGCGCTGCTTCCTCATCAGTCATCCGAGACTCTCCACTTGAGCGTCCTCTCCACCAGTTGGAGTCTGTGCACTTCGACTCCAGACGAACGGGATGCCGCTCTCAGATATCACCATCTTCAGCCCCAGCTCTGAGCTAGGGCTGCAGCAATCCTGACTGACGGGTGTGGGAAAATAAGTGCACCAGCACCAAGTCTCGCAAGTGCACGCCAGGAAGGACTGGTGATGAGGGCACTCATTGACTGTACTGCCATCTTGAGGAATAATACAGGTAGTTCACCGGTTTTACTTCCGTCTGGTAAGTACAGCTGTCTGGCTGATTATTTACCCCATCTCACGCGACACCCACGGTCCCACAGGCCTCGCCGCCACCAACACCAACAGCGAAAGAAGCAAGCAGGCAGCCCCACACAAAAGCAAATCGTAGGTGTGCCGGTATCCTATCTATGTGTATACATGTGAACAGAAACAGCCCTAGCAGAACCAACAAAACAAAACATCGAAACGATCCCCACGTCCGTAGACCACATTCAAGGCAACGGTTACAGGAGCTACACTTTCATTGTCGCATGCATTGTGATAACACACCATCACAACTGCTAGTAGTCAACAAGGAAAAAAATGAAAAAGAGCCCCCTCCGAGCCCATCACCCGTGCTCGTCCTTCGTCCTCTTTCTTCGTCTTTAATCATATCTTGGGGATATGGATAGACTTGGAAACCATAGCACAACCGCTGACGCAGAATATCAGGACGATGGGATGGAACTCCCATAGTCCTTCTCCGACGGTTCCGTACGGGATGTTGTTGAGGATCATCCCCTGCTTGGCCCAGTACGCCATCAGGAACACGATCGAGAGCGTGGTCGGGATGGGCGTGCCCTCGAAGTATTTGCTCTTGCCATTGGCGTCCTTGGGCAGCGACTGCACGGTCACGTTGAAGCGTGCCAACCGCGACAGACCGCACAGCACGAAGAATGTGAGGAGCACCGTGTCGAGCATGGTGCGGAAGCCGATGGCGAACGCGCAGGAGGCCGGAGCCATGCCGAAGGAAATCTACAAAAACACATGTCAGCACAACCGACCCAGGCATTGGAGTTGCGAAGGGAATCAGTACGAGATCTGCGAGCGAATCCAACTCCTGACCCATCAATGAGCTCCTCTTCCTCCAGCGCGCAACCTTGCCGTCCATGAAATCAAAGAAGAGACCGAGCGGCACAAGCGCCATGGCGACGTACAACTGCGTATAGTCGGTAGCATCGCCGAGGCAGTAACGGAGCGACGAAAATATGCTCATAGCACCGCAGAAGCCTATATTGCATTCCCATCAGCGACTGCACTCCGGTTGTCGGTCAGTCAGAGAGAAACGAACCATTGAGCTCTGTGATCAAGTCCGCGAGGTGAAGAGCGCTACATAGCAGTCAGTTTTCCGTCCGCCCTCCAACAGACAGAAGGATCGCGGTGCGGCGACTTACCGAAGCATCGAGAAGTGCCGGTCATCGGAGGCCAGGGCATCGAGCTTCCGCTTGTCGTCTGCGTCTGCGATGCTCGCCAAATGTTAGCAGGCCTACTCCCATCACGTCTCCCATCACGTCTCTCATCCCGCCCCGCCATCTATGCGAGTTGTAGTGTACGTACTCTGCACCACCGACTCAACTGGAGAGCTACCGTTCTTGCGTTGGGTAGCCATGCTTCCTTCCTCTTTCCGAAACCTTTGTATTTTGTAAATGTTCTTTTGTCTCGAGCGATCGAGGTGTATATGGCAGGATATCTCGTCGTCACCGTGCCTCGTTACGTGGAGTGTTGGGTGTTGGACCGAAGTGGGTGGAGGCTGGAAATGAAATATGGCTCAATGAGGGCGGCAAGGTTCCCACTTCCATCCACGCGCCAAGCCTTTGTTATTGTGACGTGCACTGAACAGCAGCCAGCAAGCTTTTTTATGTTTCTTTCTTGTGGAGGACACAACGCCACGCTCTTTCTCCATGTGTTTGATAACACAATACCGATGTCTATTGAAATAGAAACAATAACAAGTGTTTTACACAGCCCAGTCACCAGTGTGGCCACCAGATTGAGGGGCAAAAACAAACAACCTGCCGGTTACAGTGAATGCTGCAGACCTCCAATGCGCACAGCGTCATTAACCCAACTACAAACACAGGCTGTGTCGAACATCACGTTCTCTCACCCGTCGAATTATTGCCCGATCGTGGCTTCATCCTGCAGAATCCACTCTCTGAGCATCTCATTGGATATCACCCAGTTTATCTGTACCAACTCTGGCTCAGGCATGCCAATACGTGGGGGAGCATCACTTGCCCTGCGTTGGAGCTGCCAGTGAGTTTCCTCTTGTGATGGGGAGGCTCCCGGCGGAGCGCGAGAGGGGAAACGTGGGCGGTCGTCGTACCCACAACAACAGAGTATCATTAGGAAATCGAGGCCGGTTCCGAAGCAATTCTGAGATGGCATATTCACTCCTCCAATCGTGTCGTTTTTTAGGAAGGGACGGGAAACCGATCCATTCGCCTATGCATGTATAAGGCCACTTGATCCCTTCATCCTGATTCCCGAATCATCATGTCCCACATGAAACCTCCCATCTACAACTTCCCCTTGACCTCCTCGGCTAGTGAATTGAGCGCGTCCATATCCGCCTTCATCGCCGGCCAGCCCACGACCAATCCCTCCTCCATATTTGGCTTGGGAATGAAGTGCACATGCACGTGGTCGACCTCCTGGTGCGCCAGACGGCCGTTGTTCTGGAGGATATTGTAGTCGACGCTGCCTACGGCGCGCGCGAGCTTGGCGGCCATCGGGAGGAGCTCCGAGAGTTCGTCATCGGGGATCTCGTGGAGCTTTGCACCATGGGTCTTCGGGATTACCATCTGGGTGGGTTCAACGGGGGTGAATGTGTGCATGGGGGAGGAGCGGGACTGACGGCATGTCCGCGGGAGAGCGGCTGGATGTCCAGGAACGCCAGGACCTTGGTGGATTCGAGGAGCTGCGCAGTGGAGGATCAGCTGCTGGATGACGGCACGGAAAGTTTGCGGAGGTGAACACCTTGAAACATGGAATCTCGCCCTTGATGATTTTGCAGAAAATACAGGCTGCGGCGGACATGGTTGGATGATTGCGGTTGTTGGCGCGTAGCTGTCAGTATGGTCTGCGGGGGCGATGAGAATGTGGGGTGTACATATCTAGCACGATATCCAGCCAAATGACGTAAGGGGTATCCTCTCGGGGGAAGGGATGCCCCGCATTTCAATTACCTTTTTTTTTACCGAAACATGGGCGGTCAATCGCAATGCCACCCCCCTTATCCTATATAGTATCATGCCCTATCCCCTCTTTGAGAAACCAAAACCAAAAGTAAACTATTTTGACAGATCTTCCCTTTGAACTCTAGTCTATATCGTCGCTCTGACTCTCAACCGGCGCTTGCTTCTTTGGGTAGAAATTCAAAGTCCCATCGGGCTTCAAGACGCCGGTACGATCGTATAATGTCCGTCCGCGCAGGTACTTATCCATCGCCCAGTAGCCTGTCTCCAGCTTCTTCGCCAGCTCCATCCGCCTCCGCTTCTTCTCGTCCGATTCTGCTCCCTCCGACGCGGCGATCCATGCCTGCGTCAGCTCCTCATACTCCTTGACAATAGCGTCTCTCTCGGCCTGTAGGATGCCCAATTCTACTGTGCTGTTCAATGCCACGTCTTCGCCCTCTGCGGGCTCGATGTATTTGTACTCCCAATCCTCGTCGCCGCCGAGTTCTTTGATGATCTGCGAACGCGGGATGAATTGCTCGAGCTCTTCGGTCGTCTTGGTGAAGTGGATCTTCGAGGCGACTACGGGGTCAAGCCAACCTTTGATGATATTCTGAAGACGGAGACATGAGTGATGGCCGGAAGGGTGGACATGATGATTCTTACTTACCCATACGCCCTGGAATACCCACGGTGCCTTATGCACTAGACATATTCCCAGCGACTCGGGGTAGTGCGCTTCAAAGCACTTGATCATGAACTTGACTGGGGCGTAATCCTACACCCCCAACCGTCAGTACTACGATGCACCAAAGACTGCTAGTATGTATCTACAAACCATATTCGCCAGAGAGAAGTTCGTCATATCAAAGACTACACAAGCAGTATCCACAGGAGTTCTCAGCATCAACCTGGCCGTCTCCATGATGTAGATAGTGTATTTCTCGAGACTCTTTTCCGACTGATCGGCCTGTTTGTGTAGACGCACTCTGACAAGGCAGATGGGTCTTCCATCTTTATCCACGCCGTGTAGGAAACTCTTGCCCATTCGCAGCTGTTTCATGAAGCCTTCGTCGTTTTCGGCGATCGAAACAGTCTCGCCGTCGCGAACCACTTTCGCAACCTGCGCTTCCATCAGTTTCCGTAGAGAAAGCAAAATTAAGAAAAATATATTAAAAGGGACGGGCGTACATTCATCTCCTTTGCTCTCCACCCCATGGTAGCAACCATCATCACCAGCGCCTTATCCACATCCCACTTGCGCGCCCTGAGGAACCGCAGCAACAGTCCATCGGGATTATCGCATTTCACCATACCCCAAAACGCCTCCCGGAGCTCCGCAGGTGTCTGCGATGCAAGCGCGAACTTGAAATCCTTATTATGGCCATACTTATCGTCCGACTCGTCGAGAGCAACGGGTGAGATGACGGCAGTAGGAGAACTGGCTGTAGCTGTTGCTGACGGATGGCTATCTCTCTTGGCAGACCTGGAGAGCAGGCGCCCCAGTGACTTCTTCTTGCTGTGGGTTGGCTCTTCAGGGACGGTTGCTGCGGAGGCGGGCTCGGGGGTAGTGTTATCCGACGACGTCGCAACGGAGTCAGCCTCGATGACGCCGAATACCCGCATCGAAGCCGCCCATAGCTCTTTCAGTTTCGCTTCTTCGGCTTTCGTCAATGTCTCCGGTCTTCCCGGGGGGATACTGGCGATGGGGGGAGCAATCATGTTGGTTCCGTTGCTGCTGGAGTTCGGCGTTGCTTGGGAGTCGCCGGATGAATGAGCTTCCGGGGTACTGGTACTGCTGAATGGGCAGAGCGAAAAGGCAGAGCTTTCACCCTTGAGGCCGTCGGCACTTCCTTCTGCTTTCCTGCCGAGAGCGTATGACGCTGGTAAGGCTAGGGCCACAGCAGTTATGACGGTAGTACTGTATCGGCTGTGTTTATTGCTGCTGGAGTCGCAATGATGATGGTGCTGCTGATGGTAGGATCTGTGTTGGTGCCCTGCCGGTGTTTTGATGCGCAGGGGACTCTGTCGCGGATGACAACTCTTCTGGGCACTGATCAGATTTGTCCTGCAATAGCGGCAGAGATTGTGAGTGACCGCTGGAAACCCGGAACGCAGCATGGATGGAGTCAGATGTAGTCTTTATTGTCTCTGTTCTTGCGGAGAAGAAAGAGCAGTTATTCCACACAAAGCTCGGGGGTCGTACCTACCTACTCGGCTTGCACTTGCACATCAATCACAGATTGGCATACATACCTCATAGCAGAATTACCCCCGCAATAGTTACAGCCCCGCCCCACTAGGGAATCGATCATCCAATGTCCGGCACCCAGACACCAACAACATCGACGACGACGATGGCGCCGGCGTTGGCGACGGCGAAGCGCACGCTGCGTTCTACCATAAAAAAGAACCTCTCTCAACTCCCCGCGTCACTGGTACAATCGCAATCGCAAGTATGCGTGAAAACGCTTCTCTCGTTGCCGGAGTACACAGCCGCCTCGCGCATCAGCGTGTTCCTCTCCATGCCGCAGAAGGAAATCGATACCTCGGCGATAGTCGAGCACTCGTTGGGTAATGGTGGGGGATACCGTCATCATTCGCGGTACAGACGGCTGAACAAATATGCGCATGGAACAGGCAAGCACGTTTACGTGCCCTACATACACCAGCATCCCCCCGGCCATGCTGTTTCCTCGCTCGCGGCATCCAATTCGGCGCCCCCGAGTTTGATGGATATGCTTGCATTGTCCTCACTTGAGGACTACCGCTCCCTCCAACCAGACTCCTGGGGCATCCCCACGCTCTCAAAGGATTCAATCCCGTCGCGACATAACGCGCTGAGCGACGCCGAGCACGATACAACACTGGATCTGATCGTGATGCCAGGAGTAGCATTCGATGAGAGCTTCAAGAGGCTAGGGCACGGCAAGGGCTACTACGATTACTTCCTGACACGGTATAATACGGCGAAGAAGGCAAGTGGAAAGAGTATGCCGGTGCTAGTTGCGCTGGCGTTCGATTGCCAGGTTCTGCCGAAGGACGGGGTCCCCGTCGATGTGAGTGATTGGTTGGTAGATATTATTGTGACAGGAGACGGGAGGTGCCTGAGGAAAGAGAGTCTGAAGGCGGAGGGAGAGGATGCTGCCTAAGTAGTCTTGGAGCTCACTGTCAGCCTTGCTTCACTTGGGCTGAGCTTTGGTGCCTGATGCACCTTAACGTCGGTTTATTGCATGCAGGAACAGTATGCTGAAGTATGTATTACGGCGTCGCCTAGATAAAGTCAGCCTTCTACATGTGTTCATCTATTGTACCCATCCCTCTGTGTGCTTGACTCAATCGATATTCTTTCCTCATTTCTCACATTGCTACACTTCAAGAGCGACCATGTGAGGTACAACCCGCCCCGTAGAACCTGAAGGACATGACCCAACCCTTCTATCCTCAGTGGCTCGGTTCATTCCTCCGCCGCCTATTCCTCTCCAGTCCATCACCCTCGACCTCCTCAATCCTCCTCTTCCTGGATAGAGTATGGCCAACCGGCATACCATCCTGATCAAATCTCGTCGGTAGAGGTTCCTTGTACTGTACGCTTCTGTCGAAGTCACTCAGACTCTTATACGGGCTTCTCAAGAACGCATAGATCTCGTGACAAAAAGTTTGCGCATTCTCCCTGCCCAAGAGATCCGCAAGCATATCCTCCGCAGCGCCCGTAGCACTCTTAAGATCCATAGTCTTAAGGATCGCAAGGATATACTCGAGGATGAACTCCCGATTACTGGCTGTCCACTCGAATGCCTGCAGCTCGCGCCGGATGAACATTTTCGCTCTGGACTGAAGCTCTTCGTCATCACGGACCATGCGTGGCGTGTAAGAGCGAAAACGGGAGATCCGGTTGGAGCCCACGTGCAGACTGAGTAGGTGGTTCCTGTAGACGTGGCGGCGCTGAAGAATCGCTGTGTCTGTGGTTACGGGGGGAGGACAGGTTGCTGCAGGGCGGCGGCGACGGATTTGCGGAGGCCGCGAGTTTGAGAGCACGGTGGGTGGTGGCTGGCGTGACGGGTCGACTCGGTGCTAGGTCGGAGCCATCTATTAGGCATCGTAGAAGGCGAACACAGGCGGGAAAGCGCATACCATAACATTCTTCCCGTTGTCCCTATCGAAGACCTGGACATGGCTGACCGCCGTGTTGCAGAGTGGACACGTCTGGCGGAGCTCGAGCCAACTGATCAGACAGAGGTAATCGTATGGATGGCGACAAGGCAGTGCTGTGGAGGGCTCGGATATCTCGTCGAGGCAGATCACGCAAGGATTCTTGGGTGCTGTGCTTTTAGTTCCTGAAGGTAGAGGGACTCTGGTACCCATGGCGGGGATGTTATGTGGTGGTGGGATGGTAAGTTACATGCGGCAATCCCCTAACTCGCTACAGTTCAGCCAGGTAACATGACCTCGATACTAGAATCTGTAGGTGAGTGAGATTACATGATACAGTAACAAGGAGACTTAGAGGGTACAGTATGACATGCTTCACACTCAAGACATTTGGGTCTGTGGCGGAGCGAATTTTGTCACAGCAGAGCAATGATTGATTTAGATCATATACATGTCAGTTTCAGGGGAAAAAACAGCTTCACACCATGGTTTACAAGAAGTCATTGACGACTCATTTTCGCGGAGTTGTTTTTATTAAAATGTGGAACGCCACCGAAAAAGAAAAAAAAAGAACCCCACGTTTCTCCCGAACCATTTTTTTTTTACCAACCAACGCTAGTCTCCGGAACAGAGGTATCAGCAGCCCACTCGACGGTGGCAGGTTCAGCATCCCAGCTAGTGATAGGGGCGTCGCCAGTGGCCTCGGGAGCGGCGAACGCAGAGGGGCTTCCAGCAACCTCCCAGTCTCCACCACCGGTAACAGTGGCATTGAATCCACTGTCAGCAGCAACCTCGTCGACGGGAACCACCTTGTCCGCCTCCTCGAGAGCTTTCTGCTCCTCGGCCTCAGGGTCGCGGTAGAAGTAGAGGTCGACCATGACGTCCCAGCGGTCTTCTCTCCTGACGCTTCCACGGAGACGGAGAACCTCACGAGCCAACATCCACCAGATCAGACCGATCGAGTGACGAGCCTTGTTGTTGGTAGGGATCGCAATGTCAACAAACTCGGTGGGCGAGTCGGTATCGCAAAGAGCGATAACGGGGATGTTGACGTACGACGCCTCCTTGATGGCCTGGGCATCGTTGCGGGGATCGGTAACGATGATCAAGCGGGGCTCGCGGAACGAACGGGTGATGTAGTTGGTGAAGTTGCCGGGGGTGAAACGACCAGCAATGGCAGTGGCACCGGTGTGGGCGGCGTACTTCAGAACGGCACGCTGTCCGTAAGGACGAGCAGAGACAGCGCAGACATCGGCGGGGTTGTCGATGGTAACGATGACACGGGCGGCCAGCACAACCTTCTCCCTGAAAATCCCCAAAATCAGTACAACCCTGCTTCCGAGCTGGAAGCGGTTGAGCTGAATCGTTTCCAACTCACCAGGTCTTGCCAATGTTGATGATGTTGATGCCATCGGGCCTGGTCTTGTAGAGGTAGGGATCCATGTGCACCTGTTGAGCAACATTCGTCAGGAACCGTCCAGAATTGCGTTCGGCTCAAGGTCTTTCCCACCTGCAAATTCTTGGAACCCATGTGGCACTGGGCGCTCAGGAGCATCTCCATGTCCTCCTTGGTCGCATTGAGGATACTATAGTTTTCACATCAGTTCCAGGTTTCCATATCTCCCCTGCAAATCCTCCGCCAACCCCCACCACAACCACTGCCATTTTCACCATTTCACCATCTCTTTCTTGCGGCCAGGGAAATTTTACGTACGTGGGCAGGTTGCTGGGCGACATGACGGGTGGCTGATTTCGAATTTTGACGAAAGGTGGGAACTGCCGGAAGTGGACGGGAGGCGGAGGGGCGGGTTGTCGCGGGGTCCTTCACTTGCTCGCAGATTTGGCGATACTTTCGAGCTTTCCACTCCAAAACGGGACCAGTGCTTGGATCTGTGTGGTGTGCGTAGGGTTTTTTGCTGTGACCGCTTTTCGCCTGAGATTAGATGTGATACATAGTGCGAAAACCATCTAATATCTAATGACCGCTTGGCCATGCATATTGGGGTTAGCGTGCTGCATTGCCCTTCTTACGCGTAAGCCTCACAAGCACCCAGGGCCGTAGTAAGCCACACTTGCGTCAAGCTGCCTGTTCGCACAGCCAGATAGTTTCTCTGCTGCCTTCACCTTGGTTCCCTAACACGTCATACGCATTTCTGCACTTGAGCTAGATAGCGTCAGACTTTTCAAGTTCGCCAATTACACGCACGAAGTAACTTATCAATTCTGTCGTGTTCAACACCAAGACCTGCCAACAAAGTTAGGGCATCGTAGCTCAACCTGGGGGTCAACGTATGCTCCCCTGTTTTCTTGCTATATAAACTCTCGAGGTTCTTTTCAACTCATGGCTCAAGATCTGCTATCGACTTCAGCTGTCATCGGAGTGGCCCTGCTCTTCCTTGCCATTCTAGCGCATTACCTCGACTCCCCATACAGCAACCGCAGTTATGGCTTGTGGATTCAAAACCGTTGGTTACTTCACCAACTGGGTTTGTGAACCCTGCGTGCTATGGAGATTTCGTGCCGTACCGTGCTGACTGGGTGCGAATTACAGGGAATCTATGGTCGTAACTACCAACCTCAAGATATCCCAACTCAGTATATCACCCATATTCTCTGTGAGCAACCTCATTTCGGGATCGCAATCGGATTGGTTCTGACCAGTTGCACAGATGCGTTCGCCAAAATTAGGCCTGAGAGCGGCGAGGTGTACGTTTCCGAGCCTGCTGTTGAGATCTCGAGATTGACATTAATCTCATCACAGCTATCTGAGTGATACATACTCGGACCTCGAGAAGCACTATCCCAACGACTCGTGGAACGACGTAGGGTGAGCTCATCTCCCCGCCATCAACCATCCCCACAGCGCGCTAACTTAACTGCCCACAGTGTCAACGTCTATGGCTGCGTGAAGCAGCTCATGCTGCTCAAGAAGCGCAACCGCCATATGAAGACCCTCCTTTCGATCGGAGGATGGACTTACTCGGGGAACTTCGCCAATCCAGCGTCCACGCAGCAGGGACGGTGCACTTTCGCTAGCACTGCCGTGACGCTGATGAAGGATCTGGGGTTCGGTATGTCCTCGCACATCTCCGTTCGCCAACCAAGCATACTAACATCCGTTCCACAGACGGCATTGACGTGGATTGGGAGTACCCGCAGGACGCAACGCAGGCGCAGAACTACGTTCTCCTGCTGGAAGAGACCCGCAGCCAAATCGACGCATACTCAGCGCAATACAACGGGGGCAAGCGCATGCTCCTGACCGTAGCCGTCCCGGCTGGCCCCATCAACTACCAGAAACTACACATGGCAGCAATGGACCTCTACCTTGATTTCTGGAACCTGATGGCGTACGATTTCGCGGGTGCTTGGGACGCAAGCTCGGGCCACCAAGCCAACATCTTCCCCTCCAGCGTCGATCCGTGCTGCACACCTTTCTCCGCCGAGTGCGCGGTGAATGCGTACATCGCCGGCGGTGTGTCTCCGCACAAGATAATACTCGGCATGCCGCTCTACGGGCGCGCCTTCGAGAACACCGACGGCCCCGGGAAACCCTACGCCGGCACCGGCGAGGGCTCCTGGGAGAACGGCATCTGGGACTACAAAGCTCTTCCCCACCCCGGCGCCGTCGAGTGCAACGACGACCACCTTGTCGCGTCATACACCTACCAATCGTCGACGAGGAAGATGGTATCCTTCGATACCCCGCGGACGGCAGCGCGAAAGACGCAGTACCTGATGAACAACGATCTCGGCGGTGTGATGTGGTGGGAGCTCTCGGGCGATCGACTCATCTCCGATCCGAAGAGTCTGATCGCCACCACCGTCGCAAAGCTGGGCGGGTTTGCCGCGCTGGACCGCGAGGAGAACACGATATGCTATCCCGACAGCAAGTATGACAACATGCGGGCTGGATTTCCAAACGAGGGAGGGTGCTAGGAGCCATGTATCTATCTAGAGTAGTAGCTTTTTTTTTTTTGGTTTGAACCGTCGATCACAAACCATCATCATCGTCATCCGTTCCCCCAATCGCATCATACAAGCTCACTCACTCGTCACCCATTCATCCGAGGATCAAACGGGCTCGAACACACACGCGCAGAACGATGCTCCGCGGCCGGGCACGTCCAGCAGCAACACAAGCGTTGTGCGTATGTTGGATTGGGTAATGTGTGTGCTGTGCTGTATGGCATGCGGCTATCCTTCTCGTGACGATGCAGTTGGCAGATATACAGGTCGAGCGGAGGACGCTTCCGTGCGGCCAATCCGGATATTTCTTCGCTCAACCTCTCCAGCCGCCCACCCCCCGTCCGACGTCTGTGAGGGCTTTTTTTTTTTTTTACATAGCTGTAGTGCAGGCGTCCTCAGACGTGGGCCACCGGAGACACCCTCCCCCCCCCCGGTATGAAACCCTAGTGACACATTTGGCGCGGTGGACGGATGCCGCTCCGATGGTTAACGTTCACAACGCATGCGGATGCATAGTGCGGCAAGAGTATATGTTTGTAGGCAGCCCTTTTCGTTGCTCCGGGTCCACCCTTCGACGTCTCAACTCTATGATAAACCCTCCCTCTCCTCCCCACTCCTCCCCTTCTAATTAATCCAATCCCTTCGAACCTATCATCTACACAGAAGTACCGCATCCACATGTGTGCCGAATGGCCACTTTGGAATCACCGCCAACAAAGCGAGCAGAAAGCGCTGGCTTGGGAGGGCTAGTGGTCTGAAGCTTCGGAAACCAAAAAGAAAAAGAAAAAAAAAGCAAGAAATAGAATTACATGCCAAGCAAACAGCGCGGGGAAAGCCGGTAGAGGAAGGAAACATGAAATGTCTAATATTAAACCAAACCCTAATGCCGTGGATAGCTGTCGTGTTCATAGCCCAAGTTAAGGCATCTCGTACGGCTCCAACTTGTAGCTGCCGGAGTTCATCCCCTCGAGCACCTTCCTCCCCTCCTCGCTGAGATGTGGCTGTCCCACCCTCTCGGCCATGTCCTCGAAGAACCTCGGCTTCCAACTGATATTCTTCTCAGCGCGGTCCGCCGCCTTCTTCCGCTGCCGCTCTTCGATCTCCTGCTTGAGCACTGTGGCGCGCCCATAATCCTTCGCGTGGATGGCGTCGGTGACCTTCTCCCACATCTTGCGAGACTCGTTGTCCAGCTGCTCTTCGGGCGCCGGGCAAGTCTTGGCCACGGGGAACAGAGGATCCAGATCGATGAGAAGGCGCCTCTCCTGTAAAACAAAAACAAAAACAAAAACAAAACATATCGTGTCAACTGGAGGCGCGAAACGAACTTTATGGGTTTGGAGGAAGAGGTACCTTGGAGCTGGCGAGGGTGTAGTACAACTGACTCATCCAAGAACCGTCGATTTTGGCGATGATCGCCTTTGACGGGATGCCTTTCAGTCCCTCGAGATTCTCGGTGTCCTTGTCGTACCGATATACCACACCTTCCACCCGGTGCTTAGCTTTGCCCAGCCAACTGTCGCCGAGATACTGGAGGACACAGCGGATCTTGGTCTTTGCGCAGGTGATGTACGAGACGTCCTCGACATACAACGCGAGGGTGCCCCGCAACAACCCTCCGAGGTGAGCAGCTGGGTGTGTCAACCTGTAAGACTCGTCCCCACGATTGCGAAGCGTGATGAAGATCCCGAGGTTGTGGACGCCGGGAGTCACCTTGATCGAAGTTCCCGTGAATTTTGCACTGATCTGGAGCCATATAGAGTGTCACTACCGAGTTCCGTCGCCAGTGGAGCGGGTTCTGCCTACCTGGTCGTAGCCATTCGCGGTGATGCCTTTCTCGGGGCAGTCGATGTAGAAAGCGGACACCGGTGGGTGGTGCGAAGTCTGTTCGGTGAGAAACGACACGCGAGCAACCCGGGATGCACTGGGCGTGGCGGGAGCCGGGGTCTTGCTGGACTTGATCGATGTGGGCCGGGAGTCGGTGTTGAGGGGAGGGAGGGATGCTTCGACGTCCCAGCCGCACTGATGTACCGGTCAGACGATCAACACCCGGAAGTCACCGCCACGGCTAACTTACTCTGAAGAATTCGCCGAGCGTGGAGTTATAAGGCTAATGTAGAAATGTTAGACGGTGCAACATTCACGCACCCGAGATGGATAGATAGTCCTTACTTTGCATGGCTTTCCCTTGATGAATTTCTACAGCAGCATCAGCAGGTGCCCAGGGCTAGGTATCGTTTCCCAGCAGAGCCCGGCAAGACCACCTACCAAGTCCTTCGTGAACCAGAACCGCAACACCGCCAAGAATCTTCCAACTTCGTCGTCCGAATCTCCAATACTACAAGGCGTCAGAGACAAGGTTCGTCACAGCTCGATCGGACGACCCGCAGTTTTACCTGGCAAACGTTTCCGGCCGGTCAAGGTAATTCCAGTATTCTGCCGTACCACGTAAGTCGCGAGCCAGCTATCGTCGCCGCCCCCACCACACGCGACCGGCGAACGCAAGGGCAAGCGTACCGAGGTTTGGTACCGGTTCGAGCAGCTGACTGGGAAGCGAAAACCGTACGGATGCGATATCGGCGACGCCGACGAACCGCCGCAATATACCGAGCAGGACCCTTTCGAGACAGCGCGTCAGTTCGCGTTCGTCACAGCAGCTCTCCGTCGCGATCGGCGCGTACATACTTGAGCTTCGACTGGTTCTCGGCGTCCGTTCCCGAGCTCGAGACGGCGCCCGGAGGCAGCGTGGCGGCAGGCGACGCGACGGCGGATGCTGGTTTGTCCATATTTGCTCTCTCTCTCTCTCTCTCTCTCTCCTTTTCTTTCGGTTTCGGGAGGAGAGAGGGTGGGTGGGGGGTGCAGGAATGAGCTACTGGATTCACGGAAGGTGCGGTTGAAAACGGATGCTGTGAGGGAGGGAAACTCAGGGGAGGGAATGTGTGTGGGAGGCGTGGTGGTCGGCGATGCAATCCCCAACGTTCGATATCTCGCAGAAGGGCAACGAGGGGTCGGAATCGGTGAGGGAGCAAGAGTGTCGAATATGCGTGTTGAGGTCGAACCGATGGAGAGTGGGGAGGGGGGAGCAAGGGAGCTTCTGAGAGAGTGAGTGTCTAGCGCTTCCATCGGTCCCTGCGGCGCCCGGTCGCCATATGATTCGCGCGGGGCAAGCTTAGCGCCCAGCGGCTGGGCAGATGGAACGTTAGTATGCACTACATGGGCAAGTATTGGTGTTATCGGCACGGGCAGTCACTCGTGAGCGCTAATACTCCATCTGCCCGCCGAGGAGTGGGGGCGGAGAAGGGAGGAAACGTCTGCATATGTGTGCACGCGTCTGACGAGCCGCTGCGGTACGTCAACATAAGCATATCTCGATCGTGGGTAGAGCAGATACTCTGCATGCGTAAGACCGATACACAGAACCGGGCAGACGTGGCAGGTGCCGTCGGCCCATCGCTCGCTCCGCACGCAGCGAGCGTCCCTTCGAGCGGGAGGATACGTGGCCCCAGCCGTTAGGCGACACGCCCGCCGGACACGCCCGGTGGGAGCTGCTCGCATCTGCGGCCTCGTGTAGGAACGGCGGACCGTGCGAGCAGCCGGGACCCCTCCGCTCCGGCGTCGCATATCCCGCCGAAATTCGACGAGACCCACGGGCCGCGCCGATCTCGGCGAAGCTCGGCATTATGTACATGGCTGTGTTGCCGGCGCCGCTTTAGGGGGTTCGCATGTGTACCGAGAATAAAATTTACGTAATCGCATGGACGGGAGGTCCGAGCCGGACGCCAGATGAACGGACCGAGCCCGAGAGTCGGCGCGTGTATGTGGGGGCCAGCAGTGTGCAGTGTGCAGTGTGCAGTGTGTTCTCGGCGGCAGGGAGGGAGGGGGGTGGGGGGAGCTGCTATCGCGAGCGTGACGGGTGCTCATTGCAGATCACTCGTCACGCGCCAATCGAATCGAAGATCTGGAGTGACACCAACATGCCATAACGGCTGGCCGTCATCCATGACCGCATGCACCACCAGACGATGGGGCGATCGGCAGAGAAAACGCTATCTATCTGCAGACACATGATAAAACGGCTATCATTGGGGATCGACGGAATGGAACGCGATCCGCTGCCCAGAGGTGTGAGGCGGCGACAAACATCGAAAAAAATCGGAAATCGCCACCCCCCCCTCCCCGAGGAAAAAAAAAAGGATAACCGTCGAGCTCGGCGATTTTTTCCGCAGAGTCCAAAAAAACAAAAACAACTGGCTCCAAACATCTCGAGCCCGTTTCTCTGCGTGTCTGTTAGTGCAGTACATATATGCACGCACGGAGTACAGGCGAGTCCGGGAGTTATAATCGTCCGCGATTCCTCTCCTTCCGTCTTTCCTTCCTTCTGCCTTTCCTTTCGTTTTCCCTGCCTCCGTATGGAGGACGGGGTTTTTTTTGCCGGGACCGTGGCCGGATGGGTCGGAGGGAGGGGCGGACGAAGCGTTTTCACTGCCGAATGCCAGGAGCCGTTCCGTCACTCAGGGAAAACAGCCTGTCGCAACCCGAACCGCAACTCTCTACCCGTCTGCACTGGTAAAAGAGGGGGGTCTCTTCCCACGCAGTGATTCGACAGTAGTCCTGCTGTTTCGCACTGCAAAAACGTAGGAAAAGTAAACATACCACATCGAGATGGTTGAGAATTTCGCAAGCGGGTGGGGAAAAAAAAAACAATCCGCCCGGTGTGTAGAGCCTACAGACCTTTTGATATGGGAAGCCCGAAGAAGTAGCTCACTTGTTCTTCCATGTCGTGAAACAAATGCAAAGAATGCCTAGGGGTTGTCTGGGGAAATCACACGTTTTCTCGACGTTGCTAAAAAGGTACACCGTTTTCATGGCGTTTTTTTGACCATTGAGAGCGCGCGAAGACCGTAGTCCACCGAGGCTAGGGTTGAGGCTCGACGAGTCCGAGCATCGTGAGCGCGATCGTGATGTGTAGAGTAGGCAGACCACAATCCTCACGAATCACGACAAGAATCATGAGGTCGAAAATTGAGTGTTTAGCACATCAACTACAACTCGCTACCCACAACACCGGTGAGGGCATATTTCCCTCGAAACCGACAATTCTATTTCGTGAGGCTGACAAGCCCTTAGGCTGAAACTCGATATTCAGAGAGTTGGGATTCTGCCCATGTTTTACAAGTCATAATTGATGATGAAAGAATACATTCAAGCGCGGGGTGTCTGTATGGTTCAATGGGTTCTACGGGTAAGAAATTTCAACAGTCGAACGACAGTATACTTGCGCGTACAATATGTCCCAAGCGGAAACCGCTCTCACGGCTTTACGATCAACTGCTAGAAATGGTCCAGCCTTCTTCATCGTTGAAAGCACTCGCAACATATGGACTTCAAACCACTTGTATGATGCATTACCATGCCAACACGAGATGCAGCCCGAGCACGAGTAGCGTCATTAAAAGGTACATTTGCATTGTAATGTTTTTAAAAAAGACCCCCCTTTTTACCAGTGTATGACGAACGATATCTTGACGGTAGTCGGGTACACGAGAGGGCATGGGGGGGGCTTTAAATGTTTTATTCTTTGGGGGGTTGCTGGTTTCACATACTCCACATCCACATCCATCGCACGGCTGCCGGGTCTTGCGTCGAGATGCGTTCGAGGAGGCGGACGGACATTGCGCTGGCTACATACTGGTGGCTAGAGCGGGCAACCACGTCGCAACGATTATGCCAGATACTGAGAGAAGAGCGTTCGACGGACGATGCAGCGGAGGTGGGGGGGGGACGCTGTTCCCCGTACGAGCTGCGAATCAGTCACATCGATTAGAGTTCGCCTGTCTGTTTTACATATCTGGCTCTGGGCATCGTCAGCATCAGCATCATCGTCATCGACTTGACGCCTCCCTCGTATTCTACGTAGATACACAAACACACCACCGCTCCGTGCGGAAATGATCGCTGGCGGACGGGGATTGGTTAGGGGGACAAATGTAATCTGCTGGAGATAGATAGAGACACGCACGTCGATATGTAGTATATGTACAGATAACCGCAACCGACTAGTTACGTCAGAGGGGGCTGGTGACGTCCACGGAAGTCTCACTCTTTCTCTTTTTCGCTCAAAAAAAGAAAAGAAACGGGATATATTTTTATTTTTTTTTGTGTGTGGGGGGGGGGGGGGGGGGGGGGGGGGGGGGGGGACGCGAGGGGGTGTGGGTTGTGGGGGGGGTGGGGGGAGTTGTTGAAGGACGCGGCC
>Ga0307508_10001385_pt1 | contig 27340 bp, 27 predicted proteins | sample 9_EM_MG_FD_203089 | JGI IMG/M metagenome (GOLD analysis project Ga0307508, IMG submission 203089) | Populus trichocarpa ectomycorrhiza microbial communities from riparian zone in the Pacific Northwest, United States - 9_EM | ecosystem: Host-associated > Plants > Roots > Unclassified | place...
GCGGATCTTCACTGCTGGTTCCTCCCTTTGCTGCCACCGGGAGCCGGTGACGCCTTCTCCACCACGACGGTCGTGGACTTGATCACCGCGACGGCCACGGAGCCGACGTGCAGGTCCAGATCGTCGACGGCTTCGCGACTCATCAGCGAGACCACCCGGAACGGGCCGGCCTGGATGTCGACCTGCGCCATCACCGTGTCCTTGACCACGGCGGTGACGATGCCCCGCAGCCGGTTGCGGGCCGAGGAGGCCTCCGCCCGGTCGTCCACCTCGCAGGCCAGCGTGCGGGCGAACGCGGCCAGGTCGGCGCCGCCGATGGCGCGGTGACCGTGCTCGTCCCGGGTGGCGGCCAGCCGGCCGGCGTCGACCCAGCGGCGCACCGTGTCCGCACTGACGCCGAGCAGCTCGGCGGCCTCGCCGATCCGAAAGTCCGTCACGACGCTCACTCTAGGCCCTGGCAGATCAGAGGGGAAACAGCCATTTAGGCTTGTGAAAGAAGGGGGGATAGCGCTTGTGGGGCAGGTATCTGCATGATGGTGGGATGAGCGTGCACGCGCCGCCGATCCCGCCCTGGCCGGCCCTGAGCGACGAGCAGGTCCGTCGATGGCAGCACGTGCTGGAGACGCTCACGACGCTGATCCCGGCCGGCCCGGCGACGGTCGTCATCGACGCCCGCCCCGGCGCCGCCGGCTATCCCGCCGCGGTCGCGGACCGGCTGGCCGAGGCCCTGCACGAGACGGGCCGGCCGTGCACGCGCCTGACCGGTTCGGAGACTTGGCGGCTGGACGGCCCGGCGGTCGCTATCGCCGACGGGCCGCTGTGGCGCGGCGATCCACCGGGCGGGCGGTGGTCGCTGGTGGTCTGGCTGCGGACCCCCGCACCGTTCGATGAGCCGCCCGACACGGACGTCGTCATCGACCTGCACGATCCGGCCTGGCCGGTGATCCGGCACATCGGCGCCCCGCTGGCCGACCACGAATCGTGGTATCTGGCGGAGTCCCAGGCGTTCTTCGCCGCCCGCGCCGCGACCTGGGACACCAAATTCGGAGACGACACCGCGGCGTACGCCGCAGCCGTCGCCGAGGCCGCCCTCAGCGCCGGTGCCACCGTGCTGGACCTGGGCTGCGGCACCGGCCGTGCCCTGCCGTGCCTGCGCAGCGCGGTCGGCCCGGCCGGCACGGTCATCGGCGTCGACATCACCGAGCAGATGATCGCCGCCGCGATCGCCCACGACCGGGGCCGGCACGCCACCCTGGTGCTCGCGGACGCCCGCCACCTGCCGCTGGCCGGCGACAGCGTCGACGCGGTCTTCGCCGCCGGTCTCGTGCAGCACCTGCCCGACCCCGGGACGGGGCTCGCCGAGCTGGCCCGGATCACCCGATCGGGCGGGCAACTGGTGCTGTTCCACCCGTCGGGCCGGGCCGCCCTGGCCGCCCGGCACGGTCACGCCCTGCGCCCGGACGAGCCCCTCGCCGAGACGCCGCTGCGGGCCGCGTTGGCCGGCACCGGATGGCGGCTGCACACCTACGACGACCCGCCGCACCGGTTCTTCGCCCAGGCCATCCGCCTCTGATCGGTCGACGGGCCGGCTGCTCAGGGCAGTGCCAGCAGTTGCGCCGTCGCTCCGGGCGCCCAGCTCGGCTCGATGCAGGCCAGGGCGTCAGCCGAGGCCGCCGCGCGCAGACTCGCCGGGCGGGCCCCGGCCACCACCCGCGCCGCCCCGCCGTGCACCCGCACCGGCACGATCCGCACGCCGCCGGCCCAGGGCGTGACGTCCCCGGTCACCGGCAACTCCCACGCCGGCTCCGGCCGCCGTCCAGCGAGGCCGCCCAGCAACGGCACGAGCAAGGTCAGACAGGCCACCAGGGCGGCGTACGGATTCCCCGGCAGCCCCACCACCCGGCTCCCCGAGGGCAGCTGCGCCAACAGTTGCGGATGCCCGGGCCGGCACGCCACCCCGTCGACCAGCAACCGGGCGTCCAGCCCGGCCAGCACCGCCCGCAGGTGATCGGTCAGGCCCACCGACGCCGAGCCGGTCACCACCACGACATCCGCCGAGGCGCAACTCACCGCCGCGCGCAACACGTCGGCGCCGTCCGGCAGGTACCGCTGCCCGGTCACGACGGCGCCGCTGCGGGCGAGCAGCGCCGCCAGCAGCGGACCCAGGGCGTCGCGCACCTGTCCCGGACCGGGAATCCCGGCCGTCGTCAGCTCATCGCCGGTGAGCACCACCGAGACCCGAGGCCGCCGGTGTACGTCCACCAGATCGGCGCCGGTGTGCGCGATCAGCCCCAGCAGCGCCGCCGACACCACCGTGCCCGCCTCCGCCAGCAGCTCACCGGCCGCCATGTCCTCACCGGCGCGGCGGATGTGGTCACGCCCGCCGGCCGGCGCGTGCACAAGCAGGCCGTCGCGCCGACACGTCTCGTACGGAACGACCGCCGCCGCACCGGCCGGCACCATCGCCCCGGTCGTGATCTCCACCGCCGTCCCCGGCGCGAGCGACGCCGCCGTTCCTGGCGCGAGCGACGCCGCCGTTCCTGGCGCGAGCGACGCCGCCGTTCCCGGCGCGAGCGGCACGGGATCGGCGCGTCCGGTCACGACCCGGCCGACCACCCGCCACGGCGCCGCCCCGGCCACCGCATAGCCGTCCATCGCCGCGGTGTCGAACCCCGGCAACGAGATCGCCGCGTGCACCGGCGCCGCCAGCACCCGGCCCGCCGCCTCGGCCACCGCGATCGACTCCACGCCCAGCGCCCCCGCCGACTCGGCCGCCACCGCATGCGCCCGCCGCCACCCGACCGGAGACCCGTGAGAGATCTCGCCGGCTCGACTCGGCACCATCGACGGCGATCCCATTCGTCTATCAGACCCCACGCCGGTCACCCCCACCAACGCAAACGCGTGGCTTTGCTGTGTCGGACAGCTCTCAACGACGCCCCGCGTACTGTGAGACGTACGCCCGAACATCGATGGGAACGAGTCGGACATGTCTGCCACCAGCGACCAAGGTGACCACATCCCCTTCGGTCAGCGCCGGCACGTCCGGCCCGCCGTTCGCTGCTAGGCGCTGATCGATCTCGCCGCAAAGGGAGATCATGGCGCTCGAAGCCACCCGCAAGAAGACAATCATGCAGGAGTACGCGACCTTCCCCGGCGACACCGGTTCGCCGGAGGTGCAGATCGCCCTGCTGACCCACCGGATCGCCGACATCACCGCGCATCTGCGTGCCCACTCGCTGGATCATCACAGCCGCCGGGGACTGCAGATGCTGAACGGCCGGCGCCGCCGGTTGCTCAACTATCTCCGCAGGACCGATGTCGAGCGCTACCGGACGCTGATCCAGCGTCTCGGCCTGCGCCGGTAATGGCAGTGCCGGGGACGCGGTGCCCGCACCGCGTCCCCGGCCTGATCCGGCAACCCCGGATCGTCAATTGACTACCCGCCGCCGTGGCGGCGCAGTGTGGTCTCCGCGATTCCGGACTCGGCGGCGAGGCTCTTCCAGGTTGTCCCGGCGGCGCGGCGGTCGGCGACATAGGCGGCGAGCGAGTCGTAGCCGAGCGCCGCGGCGACGGTGTGGCTGCGGTGCGCGGCGTGGTGGCGTTTGGTGGCGTGCGCGATCGGCTCGATGCCGTGGTGGCGCATCGCCGCCAGGATCGTCCACCGGGACACGCCGGCCTCGGTGGCGATCGCGGCGACGCTGCGGTGCTGCTCGGCGTGCGCGGCCCGCAGGTAGGCGGCGGTATCGGGGTATCCCCGCCGATGCGCCACGGGTCGCAGCCGCACGTCGCTGTGATGCGGCTGCACCGTGTGGCGGGTGCCGGCGAGGTGCGGCGCGACGGCGGGCAGGTGCCGCGACACCCAGTTCTTGTGCAGGCCGGCTTCCTGGCTGATCGCGGTCATGCTCAGCCCGGCGCCGAGCCGGTCGGCGAGATAGCCGGCGAACGTGTCGAAGCCGAACCGGCCGGCCACCTCGGCGGCGATCCGTTCGCGGTGCCGGTCGGCGCGTCGCCGGTTGCCCTCGGCCCGCGCCTGCTGGCTGATCCCGGACAACGCGGCCAGGGTTTTCGCCCGCCGCTGCGCCGGGTGCGACCGGCCCCGCGCCGCGGTCGACGCCGCGACGGTCAGGGCACCGCTGCCGGCGCGGGCCCTCGCTTCGGCTTGTGCGTGCTGGATGGCCGGCTCGACGGCGAGCCGGGCGGTCAACGCCGCCGAGCGCCGCTTGCGGGTGGCCGCGCCGCTGAGCGGGTTGCCCAGTTCCAGGCCGAACGCGGCGACGTACTCCGCCTTGGCCCAGCCATGCACGCGCAGATGGCTGGCCACCGAGAGGAACCAGCGCCCGCACAAGTGACAGCACACCCGGTCACCGTCGGCCGGCAGGCAGCCCACCGGCGCGTAGTACGCAGTGCCGTCGGCCAACCAGCCAACCGGAACCTCGGTCACGACGTCGCAACTCCTGATCGGTAGTCACAATGAGACTACCCGGAGCCCGGTCGCCCGGGAAGCCGGCGGCTACGCTGACCGTCGTGGGCGAGCTACCCCCGTTGTCGCTGCCGGACTGGATCGTGCTGAGCCTGGTCGACCAGGGCCCGACGCACGGTTTCGCGGTTGCCGCGCTGACCGCCCCGGACGGCGACATCGGCCGCGCGTGGCACGTCCCGCGCCCGATCGTGTACCGGTCGATGGACCGGCTGGGCGAGCTCGGACTGGTCCGGATCGCGTCGACCGAAGCCGGCAGCCGGGGACCGCAGCGTTCCATCGTGACCAGCACCCCGGCCGGCCGGTCGGCCACCGAGGACTGGCTGCGGAGCCCCGTCGCGCACGTCCGGGAGATGCGTTCGGAGTTGCTGGTCAAGCTGGCCCTGCTGATCCGGCGCGGGTGGGCCGCGGGTGACCTGATCGCGGCTCAGCGCACGGCCCTCGCCCCGATGCAGGCGGCGCTCGAACACCAGCGCGACACCGAGGCCGGCTTCGGCCGGATCCTGACCAGCTGGCGCATCGAGAACGTCCGGGCCGCGATGCGCTTCCTGGACGACGTGGACGCGCCCGGCCCGGCCCCGCTGACGAGTTAGCACACCCAACCCGGCCGTCATTTCTTCGGCGGGCCGCCCGGTGCCCGCAGGTGCGCGGGCGGCGGTTCGGTGGTGCAGGTGAGTGGCCCTGAGCTGGGCACCAGCCGTTCGACGGAGCCGGGGTTGCCACCGACGGCGGCCAGCTGGGCGGGGGACAGGTAGCCGATGAACAGCTGGGTCCCGGCGGGCATGGCCGCGGGCGTGAAGACGAACGTGACCTTTCCGTCGCCTCCCCGTTCGCCCCGCATCACGTTCTCGACTGCGGGCCCGACGCCGCTGGGGTTGAGGTTTGCGGTGTCCTGCGGTCCCCGGCAGAACTCGCCCACCTTGATCAGCACGGGGAAGCCGGCGGCGCGGAGCGCCTCTTGCAGGCCCGCGTGGTCCTCGAAGTAGCGCTGCTTGTCCCAGGTCACGCGGACCGTACCGTCGTTCTGGCTGTCCACGGTGTAGGCGACCGTATGAACGTGCACGCCGTCCCCCGCCGGCGGGGTGGAGTTCAGCGTTGCACCGGTGATCGCGGCCGCGGCCAACACCACGCCGGCCGCCGTGCCGGCGAGGCGGCGGTGCTGGCGGGCCCGGCCCGCGGCCACGATCTGCTCGGCCGAGGTGTGCATGCCGATGTGGTCCAGGGAGTCCTTCAATGTGTCCAGCACAGCGCTCGTGTCTGTGTCGTGGTCGCTCATGGCCTTACCTCCAGGTCTTCTTCGTTGACCAGATGTGCGCGCAGCGCCGTGACAGCCCGGGACAGGTGGGCGGTGACCGTGCCGGGAGCGATCCCGAGCGTGCTCGCGGTGCCGCCGGTGTCGAGATCCAGGAACACCCGGCAGGCGATCACCTCCCGCTGCCGTCGCGGCAGTTGACGCAGCGCGGTCAGCAGCGCGGGGTCCAGCCCGGAGCCGGCGGCCGCGAGATCCTCGACCTCGTGGGTGCCGTCCCAGGCGACTTCGCGTCGCTGGCGCCGCCACCACGAGACCCGGGTGTTCAACGCCGTGCGCACTATCCACGCGCGCGGCGCGGGATGGCGACTGACCTTGTGCCACGACGTCCAGGCCCGGGTGAACGCCTCCGCCACCAGATCCTCGGCCAACTGCCGGTCACCCACGCTGACCAGCACCGCCCGTAGGCAAGCGGCCTGGTCCGACCGGTAGAACTGGGTGAACTCCTGCTGCTTCACATCCCGTACACGCTTGGGGAGCCGCATCCGCTTACCTCGACCCGGGCGGGCGAAGTCAGGCCGGGTGGCCCAGCAGGACGGACTCGGCGCCGCGGAGGAAGACCTCGATGCTGATCTCGAGCTGTCTCCGGTCGTACGTGTCGATGCGAGCCGCCACGATCCGGGCGAGGTTTTCGAACTCCCGCTCGTCGCGGCCGTTGAGGGCTTCGTGGATCAGGACGCGTCGCGGGCGCGCGCCGCTGCGGGCCGCGTGGACGACGTCCCGCGCGTACGCAACACAGATGTTGGTCAGCAAGGCCAGCGACCGCACGGCGGCCTCGTCGTCGAAGCCCGCTTCGCTCAGCTTCCGCAGGACCGTCTCGGTCGGCTCCACGAACCGGGTCAGCATCGAACTGTCCGACCTCAGGTGATCGGCGAGCGCGTCGGCCGCGATCGCGTGGTCCGTGATCGCCAGCGCGTAGGAGCGGCAGGCTTCCTGCCAGTCGCTGCCGGCCGGGATGTCGACGGCCGAAGTGCTGTCCGAAAGCGCGTCCAGAGCCACCAGCCGCAGCAGGGTCTCCCGGTCGGTGACGTGATGGTTGATGGCCTTGCGGTCGACACCGAGCTCGTCGGCGACGGCTTGCATGGTCAGCGTGCCGGCGTCGAGGGAGCGGGCCGCCTCCACGATCCGCGCCAGGCTCAGCCCGGCGCTCCGGCCGCGGGACCGCCGCGCGGATCGCGGTGTCCGCTCGATGGCAGCCACGGTGTCGTCCTCCTGGGTTTTCTGCGCCTTGACGGGGTCCCAGCAGCGAGCTTAGCCTGACCGGAGCCGCCAATTCCCGGACGGGAATTAGGCCCGGCGAGGGAGTCCGAGCATGAGCGCTGCCGCGAGAGGCCACGTCGACAACAGACTCACCAAAGAGCAAGTTCTCGGTACGGAGAAGCGCTGGCGTCGCTTCGGCGAGCCGACGCCGGCCGGTGGTTCGCTGAAGGCGGACGGGTCGCCGGACTACGGCCTCTTCGGTCCCGGCAGCGTCGTCTGGGAGGTCCTGCTCCACCCGGCCACGCTGGTCTTCCTCAACGCCGCTCAAGGGCAGATGCAGGGCAAGGGCTACAAGCCGATCGTGGCGGGCCTGCGCGATCGCGATCCGATCTCCCGCAAGGCCCAGCAAGGCACGCTGACCATATTCGACGTCTTCGAGCGCGGGTCGCGCAACGCGGGCATGCACGCGCCCATGTGGCTCGGCGACACCGACACCGCCCGGCGGATGGCCAAGCACCTGCACAACATCCACCAGCGGGTGGCCGGCGACATCATCGACGTCGGCCGGCCCGAGCTCGGCGGCTACGCGGCGAGCGAGCCCCGCGAGGCGATGTGGGCGGCGCTCACCGAGATGCACCCGATGCTGTGGGCGTTCGAGGCGTTCGCCTTCCGGAACGGAAAGCTGCCACACCGCTTGTCCCCGCAACAGCGCGACCAGTACGTCGTCGAGGTGGCCGAGTACTGCCGGCTGCACAACGCCCCCGAGGAGGACGTTCCCACCACGATGGCCGAGCTGGCCGCCCTCTACGCGAAATACGACGAGCTCTTCCGGTACAGCGAAACCATCAACATCCTCCCCGAGACCGGCCAGGACTACGCCGAGCTGGTCCAGAAGGCGATGGGGAAGAACTTCCACATCTCGCACCTGCGCGCGGCCGTTCCGGTGGCCCTGCAGTTCGTGTTGATGACGCTGCCGGTGACCGGAGCCATGTCGGGCAAGGCGCGCCGCTCGATCGGCCTCGGCCCGGTCAAGGACAAGCTCGCGCAAGTGTCGACCAAGCTAGCGCTTCCGGTCGCCTGGCTCATGCAGCAGCCACCCTTCGAGCGCTACATCCTGCGGCTGATGTGGGGGCCGGACAGCATCATGCTCATCGAATCCGCCCGCAAGCTGCACAAACAGGCGCTCGCCGAACGCTCCGCCGGCCCGGCGAGCCGCTAGCACATGCCCACCCCGATCCTGCTCGGCTGAGCGCGCCTAGGCCTGGGTGTAGTCCCAGGACAGGGCGTGGCCGTCCTGGAACGGCATCACGCCGTGGAACGGGCGCGGGTCGCTCGCGAACACCAGGGGCAGGAAATGCCGGTCGGACTTCCACATCGGCAGCGTTCCGGCCAGCATGTCGGCCACCTCCACCCAGTGCAGGCTGCCCTCGTCGTTGCCGGCCGGCGGCGTTCCGGTCCAGGTGGGGACGCGGAACAGGAAGCCGAACCAGTTCTCGCCCGCGCGGCCGAAGCCCGGCCAGGAGACCGTGCCCGCGAACTCCAGCGGGCCGCACTCCAGGCCCGCCTCCTCGCGGATCTCCCGGCGCATCCCGGCGGCCACGTCCTCGTCCGGCTCCAGTTTGCCGCCGAGCCCGTTGTAGTAGCCGAAGTGGATGTCGTCCGGCCGGGCGTCGCGCCGGATCAGCAGGACCCGGCGGCGGTCGGCGGACAACACGTACCCAAGCGTGGCGAGAATGGCCTGCACTGCCGTCACCTTAAGGCATCGCCCGGGTGCCTCAGCCGGCCGGTTCCGGGGGCTTGCCGGTCAGCCGGAGGTTGACCAGGCGGTTGAGGGCGCCGAACCAGAACGGCGCGCCCATCGCGGCCGCCAGCGTCGTCACCACGAGCCCGAGCAGCTTGACCAGCCAGTCGTTCACCCCGGGCCGGCCGCCGCCGGGCACCGGGACGCAGGCCGACGGCGTCGCCGGGCAGTGCGCGGGCCAGCCCACGACGCGGCCCGTGGTGCCGACGGCGTCGACGAGATCGCGTACGCAATCGGCCCTGGCCTGGTCATCCGGCAGCGCGGCGCAGTTCTGGCCCTGCTGGGCCTGGCCCACGATCGCGCCGCGCACCGCCGGATCGCGATAGAGAGTGCCGGCGATCGCGTACGCGTCGATGTTGGCGAACAGGCACAGCCCCGCCGCGACGGCGATGATCCAGCGTTGCGCCCAGCGCTTGTACCAGCCCGACACCCGGTCCATCTGGGCGTCGTACCAGCGCTCCACCTCGACCCGGAACGCGTCCAGGTCGGCGCGGCTCTGCTTCTCCAGGCTCAGCAGCGCCTCCCGGGCCGGCATGGTCCCGGCCAGCTCCCGGATCGCCGTCTGCACCTGGGCCATCGTGACCGGGCCGGCGTCGCCGGGCACCAGCGTGTCGATCAGCGCCCGGGAGAAGGTCTCCGCCGGGACGTACGGCGGCACCCGCGACTTCTTGCTCTCGGCGGACTGCGTCGGCTGCATCATCGAGCGCAGCAGCGGATGGTCGAAGACCAGGGCGGTCAGTCCACCCTCGACCCCCGCCTCGGCCGTGCCGAGCGCGTCGACCGTCTGCCCGGTGGGGGTCAGCGCCTGGTTGTACAGGCTGCGCTCGGCGCGGACACCGGCCGGGCGCATCCGGCTGCCCTCGGTGGACGGCATCGTCCGGTTGTCGCCCGCGTCGAGCATGTTCCGCAGGCCGCGCAGCAGGTACTTGGCCCGCTTGCGGGTGAGGTTGCCGATCCACTCCACGATGGTCGACGCGGCCAGGGCGGTCACGGCGAAGGCGAGGACCATCGCGATGGCGACGTCGGTCACGGCACTGGTGCTCATGGGTCGTCCCGTCCGGTGCAGGCGTCTCGAGCCGGGTCACCCGGCCGCCGCGTCAGCGGGTGGTCAGGTGGGCGACCACCATATCGCCGAGCATCGTCCGGTAGTGCTCGCGCGTGCCCGGGTCGAGCAGGTCACGGCCGAAGATCGTGCCGAAGGTGTACTGGTTCGCCACCCGGAAAACACAAAAAGCGCTGATCATCATGTGTACGTCCACCGCGTCCACATCGGTGCGGAAGACGCCCTGCGCCCGGCCGCGTTCGAGCAGGCTGGTGAGCAGCCGGACCGCCGGGGTGTTGATGTCGACCAGGTCGGGCAGCTGGGCGATGTGCTCGCCGCGGTGGATGTTCTCGATGCTGACCAGGCGGATGAAGTCCTGATTGGCCTCGTGGTGGTCGAAGGTGACCTCGGCGAGCCGGCGGATCGCGGCGGCCGGCTCCAGATGGTCGACGTTGACCTCCTGCTCGGCGGCGCGGATCCGGGCGTACGCCTGCTCCAGAACCTCGATGTAGAGCTGTTTCTTGCCGCCGAAGTAGTAGTAGATCATCCGCTTGGTGGTGCGGGTGCGGTCGGCGATCTCGTCCACCCGGGCGCCGTCGTAGCCGCGGTCGGCGAACTCCGCGGTGGCCACGGTGAGAATCTCGGCCCGGGTGCGCTCGGCATCGCGCCGGCGCTCCACGGTGGGCTGCGACGCGGCGCGGGGCGGGGCCATGGGACTCCCTACGACGGTGAGGCGATCCGGTAAGGCTCGCACAGGCCCTTGGCATGAGTCGACTTGACATCGATCGATCGAAGGCCCATAACTAACGTACCAGTTCGTACATTAGCCCGGGAGGTGGCGCCGTGCGGAGTGAGGACGACCACTTCGTCGTCGGGCTCATCGGGGCCGGCATCGGCTCGTCGCTGAGCCCGCCGCTGCACGAGCGCGAGGCCGACGCCCAGGGACTGCGCTACCTCTACCAGCTGATCGACCTCACCGCGCTGGGCCTGCCCCCGGGCGACGTCGGCGAGCTGGTGAAGTCGGCCCGCCAGCTCGGCTTCCGCGGCCTGAACATCACCTATCCGTGCAAGCAGGAAGTGGTCAAATACCTCGACGACCTCTCGGCTGAGGCCGCCGAGCTGGGCGCGGTGAACACGGTGGTCTTCGCGCACGGGCGGGCGGCGGGACACAACACCGACCGGTACGGCTTCGCCGAGAGCTTCCGGCGCGGGCTGCCGGGCGCGGCCACCGGCCGGGTGATCCTGATCGGGGCGGGCGGCGCGGGCGCCGCGGTGGCGTACGCCATGCACGGCCTGGGCGCCGGGCGGCTGACGGTGGTGGACGCGGACGCCGACCGGGCCGATCGGCTGGCCGAGGCGCTGACCGCGGCCGGGGCGACGGCCGACACGGCGACTGTGGCCGGCGTCGCGGAGCGGCTGGCCACCGCCGACGGTCTGATCAACGCCACTCCGGTGGGCATGGCCGCGCATCCCGGGCTGCCGGTGCCGATCGCCGCGCTCCGGCCCGGGACCTGGGTCGCCGACATCGTCTATCGCCCGCTGGAGACCGATTTGCTGCGCTCGGCGCGCGCGCTCGGCTGCCGCACCCTCGACGGCGGGGGAATGGTGGTCCATCAGGCCGCCGAGTCGTTCCGGCTGTTCACCGGCCGGGATCCGGACGTCGAGCGGATGCTGCGGCACCTCGCCGTGCTCACCGGCGGCGGTTCGGATGCGGGCGGTTCGGATGCGGGCGGTTTCGATGCGTAGGGCTATCGCGACCGTGTCGCTCAGCGGGACGCTCGAGGAGAAGCTCGCCGCCGCGGCGCAGGTCGGCTTCGACGGGGTGGAGCTGTTCGAGAGCGACCTGGTCAACAGCCCGCTGTCGCCGGCCGCGGTCCGCGCCCGGGCGGCCGATCTGGGCCTGGGCATCGAGCTCTACCAGCCGTTCCGGGACTTCGAGGGGGCCGGCCCCGAGCGGTTCGCCGCGAACCTGCGCCGGGCCGAGCGCAAGTTCGCCGTGATGGGCGAGCTCGGCGTCGACACCCTACTGGTGTGCTCCAGCGTCGCGCCGCCGGCGGAGGGCGGCGACGCGCTGATCGTCGACCAGCTCGGGCAGCTCGCCGAGCTGGCCCGGGCGAACGGCGTCCGGATCGCGTACGAGGCGCTGGCCTGGGGCCGGCAGGTGCGCGACTACCGGCACGCCTGGCGGCTGGTAGCCGCGGTGGATCACCCGCACCTCGGGGTCTGCCTGGACAGCTTCCACATCCTGTCCCGGGGCGACGATCCGGCCGGGATCCGCGACATCCCCGGTGACAAGATCTTCTTCCTGCAGCTGGCCGACGCGCCGCAGCTGCTGATGGACGTGCTGCAGTGGAGCCGGCACTACCGCTGCTTCCCGGGGCAGGGCGGCTTCGACCTGACCGGCTTCGTCGGCCACGTGCTGGCGGCGGGCTATCGCGGGCCGCTGTCGCTGGAGGTCTTCAACGACATCTTCCGGCAGGCGGACGCCGAACGCACCGCCACCGACGCCCTGCGCTCGCTCATCGCGCTGGAGGAGTCCCTGACCAGCGCCCGGGCCACCACCCCGGCCGCCGCCGATCTGCGTGGTTACGCGTTTGTCGAGATCGCGGTTGATCCGCCGGCCGAGCTGGCGGCCGAGCGGCTGCTGCGGGGGATGGGCTTCACCAAGGCCGCCCGGCACCGGTCCAAGCCCGTCCAGCTGTGGCAGCAGGGTGACGTGCGGATCCTGCTCAACCGCGAGCGCCCGAGCGCCGACGACCGGCAGCGCGGGGACGCGGCCGTGACGGCGATCGCCGTGGAGAGCTCCGACCCGGCCCGGTCGGCGCGGCGGGCGGCCGCTCTGCTCGCCCCGGCCATCCCGCGCCGGTACGGTCCTGGCGAGGCGGACCTGAGCGCGATCACCGCACCCGATGGCACCTCGATCTTCTTCTGCCGCAGCGATCCGGTCCCCGGCGCCGGCAGCTGGCTCGGCGACTTCCAGCCGGCGGCGCGGTCCGCGACCGGCCGCGAGGACGCCGGGATCCAGCGGGTCGATCATGTGGCCCTGTCCCACCCGCCGCACTACTTCGACGAGGCCGCGCTGTTCTACCAGTCGGTGCTGGGGCTGCACCGGCACGACCCCGAGGAGATCGCCGATCCGTTCGGGCTGGTCCGCAGCCGGGCCATGACCAGCGTCGGCAGCGCCGTGCGGCTGGTGCTCAACGTGCCCGCGCTCGGCGGCGCCCGGTTGCCCGAGACGGCGGAATTCCAGCACGTCGCGTTCTCGACCGCCGACATCTTCGCGACGGCCGCCGCGCTGCACGCCGCGGGCGTGCCGATCCTGACCATCCCCGACAACTACTACGCCGACCTGGCCGCGCGGATGGGCCTCGACGACGACACCATCGCCGGTCTGCGCGAGTACGGCGTCCTCTACGACCGTACGGAAGACGGCGAGTTCTTCCACTTCTACACGGCCATGCTCGGCCGCCGGATCTTCTTCGAGTTGGTGCAGCGGGTGAAGGACTATGACGGATACGGAACGCCCAACACACCGGTCCGGATGGCGGCGCAGTACCGCCACACCGTCATGGCCGGTCTCGGCTGACTCCCACCCGCGGCGGAAAACCCGGGCAAGTTCGTTACCTGAGGCCGTGTCCGGGCGTCGCCGGCCCGAGGTACGCGGGCCGGATGGACGGCGGGATCGGGCCCTTGATGCGGCGGCCCTGCTGGGTCTCCTCCCAGGCGTGCGCCAGAATGCCGACGCTGCGGCTGAGCACGAACAGCCCACGGGCCAGCGGCGGCGGGAAGCCCAGCTCGGCGTAGATGATCGCGGTCGCGCCGTCGATGTTCATCGGCACCCGCGCGCCGAGCAACTCCTCCACCGCCCGGCCGGCGGCGACGTGGTTCCCGGCGACGACCCCGTCGCGCACCGCGTCATCCACGAGCGCCAGCAGCGGGGCCCGGCGCGGGTCGACCGGATGGAACCGGTGCCCGAAGCCCGGCAGATACGCCGAACGGGCCCGCCAGCGGCCGACCACCTCGGCCGCGGCGACGGCCAGGTCACCGTCCGCGCCGCGCGCCGCGCAGATCTCGTCCAGCAGCTCGACGCACTGCTGGCCGGCGCCGCCGTGCACGTCGCCGAGGGCGTTGACACCGCTCGCGACGGCGCTGTTCAGGCCGACGCCGCAGGTGGCGGTCATCCGGGCGATCGCGATCGACGGCGCCTGCGGCCCGTGGTCGACCGACGCGACCAGGGCCGCCTCGAGCAGCGCGGCCGCGCCGGGCGGCGCCGGCTCGCCCCGCAGCATCAGCCAGATCATGCCGACCAGACTGGTCGTCCCGATCAGCTCCTGCACCGGGTGGCCGCGCAGCTCGATCACCCCGGGCTCGATCCGGCTGACCGCCGTCGCCCACCAGCCGGCGACCTCATCGCGCGGATCGGCGCTCATCGGTGCGCCCCCTCGACCGGCGCGGGCCCAGCCGCCTTCCAACGGCTCAGCAGATCGGGCAACTCGTCGTTGTGCTCGCCCAGCACCGGCGGCGGGCCGGGCGGCTTGAACTGCACCCCGTCGAAAAGCACCCCGTTACCGGTCACCCGCAGCTGCGCCGGCCGATCACCGGGCAGCTGCGCCGGCCGGTCGCCGGCCGGGGGAGCGCCGGCCGGGAAAGGCAGGTCGGTGAAGAAGTCGCGGCCGGCGAGCTGGGCCGAACCGACCGCCTGGGGAACCGTCAGGATCCGCGCAGCGGGAACTCCCGAGCGCGACAGCTCGCGTTCCCAGTCGGCCGCCGGCCGGGCGGCGAGCGCGGCGTTGATCTCCCGGTTCAGCGCGTCGCGGTGCCGCTTGCGGACCTCCCGGTCGCCGAAGCGGGGATCGGTGAGCAGGTCGGAGCGGCCCAGCACGGCGCACAGCGTCTCGAACTGCTCCTGGCGGTTGGCGGCGATGTTGAGCGGCCCGTCAGCCGCCTCGAACGTGCCCGACGGCGCGGCGGTGGCGTTTTGATCACCCATCGGCTCCGGCGCCACGCCGCTCACCAGATAGTTGGAGACCGCCCAGCCCATGGCCGAGACGGACGCCTCCAGCATGGAAACGTCGAGGAACCGGCCGCGCCCGTCGGGCCGGCGCCCGGCGAGGGCCGCGCAGATCGCCAGCGCCGCCGTGAGCCCGCCGACGGTGTCGCAGATCGGGAAGCCGACCCGCAGCGGGGCGGTCTGCGGGGTCCCGGTGACGCTCATCATCCCGGACAGCCCCTGGATGATCTGGTCGTACGCCGGCGCCTGGCTCATCGGCCCGTCCTGCCCGAAGCCGGTGATCGCGCAGTAGACCAGCCCCGGGTTGAGCGCGCGCAACCGCTCCCAGCCGTAGCCCATCCGGCCCAGCACGCCGGCCCGGAAGTTCTCCAGCAGCACGTCGGCCGCGCCGGCCAGTTCCTCGAAGGTGGCCCGGTCGGCGGCGGCCTTGAGGTTCAGCTCGATCGACTTCTTGCCGGCGTTCTGGGCCAGGAACGAGGCACCGAGCCCGGCGCCGTTCAGCCCGGGATCGGGGCCCAGGTGCCGGGCGAGATCGCCGTGGCCGGGCAGCTCCACCTTGACGACCTCGGCGCCGAGCAGCATCAGGTGATAGCTGCAGTACGGCCCGGCGAGCACGTTCGTCAGGTCGAGCACCCGGACACCGGACAGTGGGCGGTCGTGCATACGCGGGCCTCTTTCCCGGCTGGGCGGCGGCTAGAACGACGAGCCGAGCGGGTGGTCGAAACCGCGTTCCGCCATCCGCTGGGCCACCTGAGTCAAGTCGCCGGCGAAGGTGGTGATCCGTTCCTCGGTGAAGCGCATGGTCGGGCCGCTCAGGCTCAGGGCCGCCACCACGGTGCCGGAGCGGCCGACGATCGGCACGGCCACGGCGGTCAGGCCCTCCTCCCGCTCGCCGTGGCTGACCGCGTAGCCGCGCTCGGCGGCCTCGTCGATCCACTCCTGCAGCCGCCGGACGTGCCCTTCGCCGTACGGCGACGAGCGGGCGATCCGGCCGAGCTGGCCGGCGGTCGCGTTACGCAGCAGCACCTTGGCCGACGCGCCCGCCCACAGCGGAAGCTCGTCGCCGATGTGCACGACGTGCCGCAGCGGCTGCGGGCTCTCCTGCTGGGCGATGCAGACCCGGACGATGTCGCGCGCGACGTAGACGTTCACCGTCTCGCGGTCGCGGGCGGCGAGATCGCGCATCATCCGCTGGGTCTCCGGCGGCAGCTCCCAGCTGCTGCGGGCCAGGTGCGCCCAGCGCCACAGCCCGGGGCCGGCCATGTAGCCGGTGCTGGTCGCCCAGAGCAGGCCGATCTGTTCGAGCGTCTGGATCAGCCGGATCACGGTCGTCTTGGCCAGCCCGGTGGCGGCGACGGCGTCCTTGATGGTCAGCAGCGGCCGTTCCTCGGTGAGCAGCGACAGGATGTCGAGCGCGCGCTGGACGCTGCGTACCCCCGTGGTGTCTGCCGTGGTCTCGGTGTTCGGCCTGGTGGCGGGCTGCACGGTGCCTCACTTCCCTGCGCCGCGTGCGGCGCTTCCCGGTCCGCCGGCGTGCTGCCGGTGCGGCGGACCCAGTTGTTTCTCGAGCAGCCCGATTCTGCCGCCCGGCACGCCGGTTCATCGGGTCGTAACTTTCTCGACCCGAGCTATTGCCAGGGACCAGTGGCCGCCCGTACGTTACACCTAGTCCGTACAGCGGTCCAATATACCATCTGATGGACCACCGCCGAGGAGGTGCGCCGATGCTCGACACTATTCTCAAAGCCGTCGCTGTCGCCGAGGCTCCGGCGCTGGTCGCGGGCGTATGGGTGAACGCGGGAAACCCCGCGGACCGGGTCGGCCCGTACACCCGCGGGGTGGTCTCCCGGGCCTGGACGGCGGATTCCGCACAGGTCCATACAGTGGTTCGATCCGCCCAAAAATATGCGAAGGTCGTGGCCCGGCTGGCACCCGCCACGCGGGCCGCGATTCTCCAGTCCGCGGCCCGGCTGGCCGCCGAGCGGCGCGCCGACTTCGCCCGGCTGATCGCCCTCGAGCTGGGCAAGCCGCTGCGCGACGGGCTCGGCGAGCTCGACCGGGTGGCTGACACGTTCGCCGTGTGCGCGGCGGAGGCCCGGCAGATCGGCGGCGACGTGCTCCCGGTGGCCGGCTGGGAGCGCGGCGTCGGCAACACGGCCCTCACCTATCGCGCGCCGGCCGGCGTGGCGCTGGCCATCACGCCGTTCAACGCCCCGGCAAACCTGCTCGCACACAAACTCGGCGCCTCCTTCGCCGCCGGCAACACCACCATCGTGAAGGCCCCACCCCAGGCTCCGGCGGTCACCGCCGCCCTGGTCGCCCTACTGCTGGCGGCCGGCGCCCCGGTCGAGGCGGTGCAACTGCTGCACGGCGGCGGCGAGATCGGCGCGCAGCTGTGCGCGGCGCCCGAGATCAACGTCATCAGCTTCACCGGCAGTGCCGCGACCGGCGCCGCGGTGGCCCGCGCGGCCGGCCCCAAGCGGCTCGTCCTGGAGCTGGGCGGCAACGCCGCCACGATCGTCTGTGCGGACGCCGACCTCGCGGCGGCCGCCGCGGTCTGTGCCCGCACCGGCTACACCAACTCCGGGCAGAGCTGCATCTCCGTCCAGCGGGTGTACGTGCACCGGTCCCGCTTCGACGACTTCGTCGCCGCGTTCACCGAGCAGGTCGCGGCGCTGCGCGTGGGCGACCCGCTGGACCCGGCGACCGACGTCGGGTCGATGGTCGACGAGCAGGCCGCCGAGCGGGTCGTCGGCTGGGCCGCCGAGGCCGCGGCGGCCGGGGCCGTGATCACCCTCGGCGGCACCCGCGACGGGGCCACGGTGGCGCCCACCGTCGTCGCCGGGCCGAGCGAGGACGCCAGCGTGATCACCCAGGAGGTGTTCGGCGCGCTCGTCTCCGTGCTGCCCTACGACGACTTCGACGCCGTGCTGGCGACCTGCAACACCAGCCGGTTCGGCCTGCAGGCCGGCCTGTTCACCCGCGACATCGGCCGGATCCTGACGGCCTGGCGCGAGCTCGAGGTCGGCGGCCTGGTGGTCAACGGCTCGTCCAACTTCCGGCTCGACCACGTGCCGTTCGGCGGGATGAAGGACTCGGGCTTCGGCCGCGAGTCACCGCGCTACATGGTCGACGACTACACGGTCGTCAAGACGCTGCTGCTGCGCGGCCTGTCCATCTGGGGTGACAAATGAGCGAGCACACCGCCGCCGGGGCACTGGCGCGGCAACTGGCCGGCTACGGCGTCGAGTACGTCTTCGGCACCTGCGGGCACACCAATATCGCCCTGCTGGACGCCCTCGGCCGCAGCGACATCGAGTTCGTCATCGCCCGGCACGAGCAGACCGCCGCGCACGCCGCCGACGGCTACGCCCGCGCCACCGGCAAGCCCGGCGTCCTGCTCCTGCACGTCGGCCCGGGCATGATGAACGCGGTGACCGGCGTCGCCACCGCCGCGCTGGACTCGGTGCCGCTGGTGGCGATCGCCGGCGACATCCCGTCCTATCTGCACGGCCGGCACCCGCACCAGGAGGTCAACCTCCACGCGGACGCCGACCAGACGGCGATCTACCGCCCGTTCGTCAAACGGGCCTGGCAGGTCCAGCGGGTCGAGGACCTGCCCCGGTTCACCGAGCGCGCGTTCTGGACCGCCACCTCCGGGCGGCCCGGCGCGGTGCTGCTCAACGTGCCGATGGACCTGTTCTCCCGGCCGCTGGGCGCCGACCGGGCGGACGCCTACCCGCTCGTCGCACACGCCACCCGGCCCGCGCTGAGCGCGGCCGACGCGGACCGGATCGCCGCGCTGCTGCTCGAGGCGGACCGCCCGCTGATCTACCTCGGCGGCGGACTGGGCGGCGGCGCGGGCCGGCGGGCGCTGAGCGAGCTGGCCGAGCATCTCGACATCCCGGTCGCGCACTCGCTGATGGCCAAGGGCGCCCTGAGCGACGACCACCCGCTGGTGCTCGGCATGACGGGCTTCTGGGGTCTGGAGATGACCAACGACTACGCCCGCGGCGCCGACGTGGTGCTCGCCCTCGCCACCCGCTTCGCCGAGACCGACGCCAGCTCGTGGAACCCCGCGTACACCTGGAGCTTTCCGCCCTCGCGCCTGATCCAGATCGACATCGACCCGGCCGAGATCGGCCGCAACTACCCCGTCGAGATCGGTGTGGTGGCCGACGTGCGGCTCGCCGTGCCCGCCGTCCTCGACGCCGTGCGCCGCCGGCAGAGCCGACCGGTGGGCCGGCCGGCGCTGCGCGAGCGGATCCGGATGGCCCGCAAGGAGCTGTTCGAGGCTAGCGCCGAACGCGGCCGCAGCGACGCCTTCCCGCTGCGCCCGGAACGCATCCTCGCCGACCTGCGCGCCGCGCTGCCGAGCGACGCCGTGCTGGTCACCGACGTCGGCTGGAACAAGAACGGGGTCGCCCGGTGCTACCCGCTGCCCGCCGCCGGCCGGTTCATCACCCCCGGCGGCGCGTCCACCATGGGCTTCGGGCCGGCGGCCGCGCTCGGCGTGCAGCTCGCCCAGAGCGACCGGGTGGTGGTCGCGCTGATCGGCGACGGCGGGATGAGCGCGCAACTGCCCGCGGTGCCGATGGCGGTGGAGCGCGGGCTGCCGGTGATCTTCCTGGTGATGAACAACCGGGCCCACGGCACCATCTCCGACCTGCAGTCCACCTTCTTCGGCCGCAGCTACGGCTGCGACTTCGTCGATCCCGACGGCCGCCCGTACAGCCCCGACTTCGCCGCCTACGGCCGGGCCTGCGGCGCGGACGGCTATCTCATCGCGGAACCCGGCGGCCTGGGCGCCGCCCTGCGTACCGCGATCCTGCGCCGCCGCCCGGCGGTGCTGGACGTGCCGATGGTCAATGAGCCGGTGCCGACCCCCGGGCACTGGAACATCAAGGACATCTACCAGGGCGTCTTCGACTGACGGCAGCAAGGCCCATCGATTCCCCCAGTAAAGATCGAGGTGAGACGCACATGTCCCGACACCGCGCCGCCGCTTCCATATCTGCTGTCGCCGTCCTGGCCGTCGTCCTGGCCACCGGCTGCAGCGCCCCCGGCGCCGACGAGAAATCCGCCGCAGACGACACCGGACCCATCAAGATCGCCGTGGCCGACGCGCAGAGCGGCCAGCTCAGTTCGCTCGGCGCCTGGGAGCTCAAGGGCGCCCGGCTGGCCGTGGACGAATGGAACAAGGCCGGCGGCATCAACGGCCGGCAGATCGAACTGGGCGTCTTCGACACCCAGGCCGACCCCACCATCGGCACCAACCTGGCCCGCAAGATCGCCAGCGAGAAGTACATCGCCATGATCGGTACGGCCGAGAGCGCGGTCACCATCGCGATGGCGCCCATCCTCAAGCAGGAGGCCATCCCGAACATCACCTCCGGCCAGTCGCCGGGCCTGGTGGCGGTCAAGAGCGAGTTCCTGTTCCTGAACGGGCCGACCAGCACCACCTACGACGAGACGCTCGCCAAGTACATCGTGGACACCCAGGGCATCAAGAGCATCGCGCTGATCACCAACAACGGCTCGTTCGGCAAGGGCGAGCACGACGCGTTCAGCAAGGCGCTCTCCGCCCGCGGCGTCACCCCGGTCGCCGACCAGGTGGTGACCACGGACCAGAAGGACTTCAGCGCCGCGCTCACCACCATCCGGCAGAAGAACCCCAAGGTCATCTTCCTGGGCGCCGAGGAGGTGGAGTCCGGCCTGATCGTCAAGCAGGCCCGCGACCTGGGCATCACGGTGCCGTTCGCCGGCGCCGCGCCGCAGGGCACGCCGGTCTTCCTGGACACCGCTGGCGCCGCCAACGCGGAAGGCACCATCGTCAGCTCGCCGTACCTGAGCAACGACGTCAGCGAAGCGTCCAAGAAGTTCGCCGCGGCCTACAAGGCGGCGTACAACGAGGAGGCCGAACTGCACGGCGCCAAGGCGTACGACGGCACTCAGATCATGTTGACCGCCCTCAAGAACAGCAATGTGGCGACCGGCAAGCCGCTGGCCGACGCCATCCGGGCCACCAAGTACGAGGGACTGCTGGGCAGCTTCGCGTACGACGAGACCGGGGTCGGCATCTTCGCCACCTCGATCGGCACCATCAGCAACGGCAAGCTGGTCCCCGCCGCCGGCTGACCCGTCCCCGACTCCCGGCGGCCGCCCCCCGGCCGCCGGGAGCCCGTCCCCGCAGGGAGAACCATGCAGGTCTTTCTCCAGACGTTCATCGGTGGGGTGAGCCTCGGCGCCATCTACGCCCTGGTGGCGCTGGGCTTCTCGCTCGTCTACCGGACCATGGGCCTGGTCAACTTCGCACACGGCAACGTGGTCACGGTCGGCGCGTATCTCGCCTCCACCTTCTATCTGTCCACCAAGCTGCCGTTCGCGCTGGCGATGCTCGTCGCGATCCTGCTGACCGGCGCCATCGGCCTGGTCATCGAGCGGGTGCTGCGCCCGCTGGAGAACCGGGACTTCGACCTCATGCTGATCGGCACGATCGGCTTCGGCATCGTGCTGGACGCGTTGATCATCATGATCTGGGGCGCGACCGGCCGGGCCGTGCCCTCGCCCGTGCCGGCGGCGCCGCTGGAGCTGTTCGGCGTGCGGATCCGCACGTACGACCTCGTGGTCCTGGCCATCGCGGCGACCGCCACGGTGCTGCTGGTGTTCTTCCTGTCCCGCACCAAGCGCGGCGCGGCGATGCAGGCCGTCGCCATGGACCACGAGGCGGCCACCGCGGTCGGCATCCACGTCGGGCGCAGCAACGCCGTCGCGTTCATGATCGGCGCCGGGCTGGCCGCGCTCGCCGGCGGCCTGGTCGGGCCGCTGCTCTACGTCAGCCCCGCGATGGGCGGCGCGCTCGGCATCAAGGGCTTCGCCGCGGCCATCCTGGGCGGCTTCGGCAGCATCCCCGGCGCGGTCGTCGGCGGCCTGGCCATCGGCGTGCTGGACTCGTTCACCGCCGGGCACTTCCAGGGCTACTCCGAGCTGGTCACGTTCCTGGTGTTCACCGTGATCATCGTGATCCGCCCGACCGGCGTCTTCGGCGAGCGGACGGTGAACCGGGCATGAGATACCGGATCGCCCTGCTGCTCGCGCTCGCGGTGGCCGGCTGGCTGCTGCCGTACGGGCTGGACTCGTACGCCATCCACGTGGTCAACGTGATCATCATCTTCGCCCTGCTGGCGATCGGCCTCGGCCTGGCGATGGGCGTCGGCGGCCAGGTCAACCTCGCCCAGGTGGCGTTCTTCGGGGTCGGCGCGTACGTCACCGCGATCCTGACCACGAAGGCCGGCTTCGGGTTCTGGGTCTCGGCGCTGCTCGCCGTCGTGGCCACCGCGGCGATCGGGCTGCTGGTCGGCACGCCGGCGCTGCGCATCCAGTCGCACTACCTGGGCATCGTCACCCTCGGGCTGGCCCTGGCGTTCACCAACTGGGTGACCAACGCGCAGCTGGCCGGCGGCGCGGAAGGCATCTCCGCGATCCCCGTCCCGGTGCTGCCCGGCGTCGACCTGTCCAGCGAGTACCTCTTCTACTACTTCGAACTGATCGTGCTCGTGCTCGCGCTGACCTTCGGCCTGTTCGTGGTGCGCACCGGCCTCGGCCGCCGGATGCGCGCGACGCGCGACGACGCGCTCGCCGCCGGCGCCCTCGGCGCCGAGGTGCCGATGCTGCGGATGACCGCTTTCCTGCTGGCCAGCGTGTACGGCGGGGTGGCCGGCGTGCTGTACGCCGGGCTGATCCGCTACGTGGCCCCGGAGTCGTTCGGCATCGCCAACATGTTCCTGCTGCTCGCCATGGTGATCATCGGCGGGCGGCAGAGCCTGATCGGCTGCGTGGTCGGCGCGATCGGGCTCTCCGTGGTGCGCGAACTGCTGGTCGACCACCCCACCTACGCGCAGCTCGCGTACGGCGCGGTGGTCGTGCTCACCGTGGTCTTCGCGCCCACCGGCCTGGCCGGGCTGCCCGCGCGGATCCGTGCCCGGCTCGTGCGGCGCACGGCCGGCGCGGCGCAACTGCGGCCGTTCCAGCCCTACGAGCCGGTCGCCGCCCCCGCCGACTCGTCGGTGCTGCTGCGGGTGGACGGCGTTTACAAGCAGTTCCGCGGGCTCAAGGCACTCGACGGCGTGTCCTTGACGGTGCCGCGGGGCGAGATCCGCGGCATCGTCGGCCCGAACGGATCCGGCAAGACCACCCTGTTCAACGTGATCAGCGGGCTCTACCGGCCGACCGCCGGGCGGGTCGAGTTCGACGGCCGGGAGATGACCGGCAAAGCGCCGTACCGGGTGGCCCGGGCCGGGATGGCCCGCACCTTCCAGAACCTGCGGCTCTTCGGCGACCTCACCGTCGCCGAGAACGTCCTCGTCGCGCTCGACCGCAGCCGGACCGCCGACGGCTGGCGGTATGTGGTGAACCCGTTCAGCGTCCACCGGCAGGACCGCCGGCTGCGCGCGGCGGCCGGCGAGGTGCTCGAGCGGTACGGACTCACCGAGTTCGCCGGCGCGGTCCCGCGTGCGCTGCCGTACGGGACCCAGCGCCGGGTGGAGATCGCCCGCGCGGTGGCGGCCCGGCCCCGGCTGCTGCTGCTCGACGAGCCCGCCGCCGGCCTGAACGGCGATGAGGTCCGCCAACTCGGCGAGATGGTCCGGTCGATCCGCGACAGCGGCATCACGGTGGTCGTCATCGAGCACAACATGGGCCTGGTGATGTCGCTCTGCGAGCGGATCACGGTGCTGGCCGGCGGTGCCGTCATCGCCGAGGGCACGCCGGCCGAGGTCGCGGCCGCACCCGCGGTCATCGAGGCCTACCTCGGCGACTCCATGTCCGACGGCGACCTGCCCGTCCCCACGGAGGTGAAGCAGTGAGCGGCGCTACGTTCACGGTCGCCGGGCTGACCGTCCACTATGGCGGCGTCTGCGCCGTCCGGGACGTCGGCTTCGAAGTGCCCGCCGGGCAGGCGGTCGGGGTCATCGGCGCCAACGGCGCGGGCAAGACCTCCACCCTGAAGGCCATCATGGGGCTGGTCCCGCGGACGGTGGCCGCGCTGCGGTTCGGCGACGTCGACCTGAGCCGGGTCGCGGCCCGCGACATGGTCCGGCACGGGATCGGCTACGTGCCCGAGGGCCGGCACGTCTTCCCCGGCCTGACGGTGGAGAAGAACCTGTTGCTGGGCGCGTACGCCCGGCGCTGGGACGCCCAAGTCCGCGCCGCGCTGGCCGAGGTGTACGAGCTTTTCCCGGTGCTGGCGCAGATGCGCGGCCGGCTGGCCGGCGCGTTGTCCGGCGGCCAGCAGCAGATGCTGGCGATCGGCCGGGCGCTGATGTCCCGGCCGCGGCTGCTGCTGCTCGACGAGCCGTCGATGGGGCTTTCCCCGAAGCTGGTCGAGGACATCCTCGCCGTGCTGCAGCGGCTCGGCCGCGAGGGGCTGAGCATGCTGCTGGTCGAGCAGAACGCGAAGCTGACGTTCGAGGCGACGCTCAGCTGCCTGGTCGTCGAGAACGGGGTCGTAGCGATGACCGGCACCTCCGCCGAGCTGCGCCACGATCCCCGGGTCCGCAAGATCTATCTGGGGCTGTGACCTCTAGCACCATTTCGGTGCTTTTGTAGTGGTTTCCGCGTATAGCAGATTTCGGCGAAACGCCAACCTGGCCGCTCAGACGGTGGGATACTTTCGGGCGAAATACCGTCATCTGAAAGGACTTATCATGCGACGCGCAGGTCTCTTGATCGCCGGCGTTTTCCTTGCTACCGGGGCGGGTCTCGCCCTTTCCGCTCCGGCCTCGGCTGCCGGCGTCTCCGGCGGGCACCACCCGTCGGACTGCCATCACCACGGGCACTACTACGGGCACCACCACGGCTACTACCACGGCCACTACTACGGTTACGGCTACGGCGACTACGGCTACTACGGTGGCAGCATCTCGGTCGGGATCGGCATCCACATCGGAGACTGATCACAGCTGGTGAAGCGGTCGGGGGTGGCATGCCGCCCCCGACCGCCTGCGTTTCATCCGGCTGCGTTAGATCCGGCGACGGTGACCGCGCGGGCCAGCGACACCGCGAACAACCCGTCCGGGTCGGTCCACCAGTGGTCGAGCGCGAAGCCGGCCCGGGCCAGCTCCGCCTCCACGCCGGCCCGGCGGAACTTGGCCGACACCTCGGTGCGCAGCTCCTCGCCGGCCGCGAAGTCGACGACCAGGTCGATCGCCGGAATGGTGACCCGCATCGGCCACCGGGCCCGCAGCCGCATCTCGATCCACTCCTGCTCCGCGTCCCAGAGCGCCACATGGGCGAACGCGTCGACGTCGAAGTCGGCGCCCAGCTCGCGGTTGACCACCCGCAGCACGTTGCGGTTGAACTCGGCCGTGACGCCCTGCGCGTCGTCGTAGGCGGGCACCACGACCCGGGGCGGCTTGACCAGGTCGGTGCCGAGCAGCAGATGTTCGCCCGGTTCCAGCACCGAGCGCACGTCGGCGAAGAAGACCGCCCGCTCGGCGGGCACCAGGTTGCCGATCGTGCCGCCGAGGAACGCGATCATCCGGTCACCGCCGCGCGGCAGATGCGCGAGATGGCGGGTGAGGTCGCCGACGATGCTGTGCACCCGCAACCCCGGATAGTCGGCCTCGATGCGCTGGGCGGCGTCCGTCAGCGCCGTCGGGGACACGTCCATCGGGACGAAGGCGCCCAGCGTGCCGTGCTCGGTCAGGGCGTCCAGCAGCAGCCGGGTCTTCGTCGAATAGCCGGAGCCGAGCTCCATCAGCGTCTTCGCCCCCGTGAGCCGGGCGATCTCGGCGGCCCGCTCGGCGAGGATCCGCCGCTCGGTGCGGGTCGGGTAGTACTCCGGCAGCAGGGTGATCCGCTCGAACAGCTCGCTGCCGTGGGCGTCGTAGAACCACTTCGGCGGCAGCCATTTGGGCTCAGCCGTCAGGCCGGCGATCACGTCGGCCCGCAGGGCCCGCTCCAGGTCCTCGGCGTCGAGATGGATCTCGAGCTCGGGCGTGCTCATGCTTCTCCCAGGGGTGTGAGGTCGATGCCGCGCGCGGTCGCGGTGATCAGCTGCCGGTCGGGAACCGATCGCCAGCCGGGGCCGTCGTCCAGGGCCTCGGAGCTGAGCAGGACAGCAGAGCCTTCTTCGCGTACGGCGAGCGAGTGGCCGAAGGTCGTGGCGGCCACGGCCGTGCCGTCGGTCAGCAGCAGGTTGAGCCGGGAACCGGGAGCCGCGGCGTCCACCTCGCGCACCGTGGCCGCCACCGCCTCGCCCGGCGTGGCCCCGGCCCGCAGCCGGTCGTGGACCAGCGCCCAGAGCAGCGCCGCGTCGGTCGGCGCGGCCAGCGTCAGCAGGTCGGCGGTGGGCAGCCGCTCGGCGAGCTTGGCCACCGACGCGGGCCAGCCGGCCACCACGCCGTTGTGACTGAACAGCCAGGGCCCCGTCCCGAACGGGGCCACCGCCGTCTCGATGACCGGCATGCCGACCGTGGCGCTGCGGACGGCCGCGAGGACCGCGCCGGAGACGGTCGTGGCCGCCAGCGCGCTCAGCCCGGCGTCACTCCACATCGGCGTGGCCCGGCGGTAGCGCACCGGCTCGGCGGCGCCGCTCGGATACCAGCCGATGCCGAAACCGTCGGCGTTGATGGTGCCGCCGCCGCGCATGTCGCGCGGCGCCCAGGCCTGCCGGACCAGGGCGTGCGGCGGCTCCAGCAGCAGCCGGGACAGTGGCTGCGGCGCGCCGAGATAGGCCAGGTGCCGGCACATCAGGCGGCCTCGCCGGGGCCGGCGTCGCGGGCGCAGCGGAAGCCGCTGAAGATCTGCCGCCGGATCGGGTAGTCCCAGTTGCGGAAGGTGCCGCGGCAGGCGGACCGGTCGGTGCCGAACGACCCGCCGCGCAGCACCTTGTAGTCGGGCCCGAAGAAGACCTCGGAATACTCCCGGTAGGGGAACGCCCGGAAGCCCGGGTAGCCGTGGAAGTCGGAGGCGGTCCACTCCCACACGTCGCCGATCAGCTGATGCACGCCGAGCGGCGAGCTGCCGTCCGGATACGCCCCCACCGGCGCCGGGCGCAGGTGCCGCTGGTCCAGGTTGGCGTGCCGGGGCTCGGGCGGCTCGTCGCCCCACGGGAAGCGCCGGGACCGGCCGGTCGCCGGGTCGTACCGGGCGGCCTTCTCCCACTCCGCCTCGGTGGGCAGCCGCCGGCCCGCGGCGGCCGCGAACGCCTCCGCCTCGTAGAAGCAGACGTGCACGACCGGCTCGTCCTCGGCGATCCGCTCGGTCACCCCGAACCGGGTGTACGCCCAGCCGTCGCCGTCGCGCTGCCAGTGCATCGGCGCGGTCAGCCCGGCCTTGACCCGGTGCGCCCAGCCCGCCGGGCTCCACCAGCGCTCGTCGTCGTAGCCGCCGGCCGCGATGAACGCCGCGTACTGCCCGTTGGTGACCGGCGCCCGGTCGATGAAGAACGCCGGCACCGCGACGGGGTGCGCCGGCCGCTCGTTGTCCAGCGCCCA
>Ga0307508_10001386_pt1 | contig 27335 bp, 30 predicted proteins | sample 9_EM_MG_FD_203089 | JGI IMG/M metagenome (GOLD analysis project Ga0307508, IMG submission 203089) | Populus trichocarpa ectomycorrhiza microbial communities from riparian zone in the Pacific Northwest, United States - 9_EM | ecosystem: Host-associated > Plants > Roots > Unclassified | place...
TTGTGGGGGCCCCCCCCCCCTCCCCCCCCCCCCCCCCCCCCCTCCTCCGTATGTGATGGACGACATCACCGAGCTCATAGATCGGCTCTCGAACGATGAGGTACTCTTCTGGATGGCGACGCCGTATCCCTGGCGGGCAGAGGAAGGGGGAAAACGCAATTGACTGACGAACTTCCCTCCCCCCCGTGACGAACTTACAGGATGCCGTCAAGAAGATGGCAGTTTTCAAGCTGCAGACGAACATCGGCGACCCCTCGTTCGCCGAAGTCTTCATTGCCCAGGGCGGTCTCGGGAAGCTGCGACACCTGGCACTGTACTCGAGCGGGAACACGCTGGCGTACGCACTCACCTCCTTCTCGCGCCTGCTCGAGCTCGATAAAGGCTGGGACTATGTTACGCCGGATTTGATCTCGCGGGTGAGTGCCTACATACGCATCACATGCTCCCCCTCCGATGCGCGTGCCCCGAACGCACGCGCACGTGTATCTCGCGCTCACTCCGCCGGGAGGGTGGTCGCAGGTCGTCGAGCTTATCGTCACGCACCCGCTCGTCAATATCCTTCGAGGCGCCATGTCGATCCTCGTCGCGATCGTATCCCACCCGCACACGTCAAGCCTGAGCCACGGCTCCTACAATGGGCCGTTCGGCTTCCGCGCGCTGAAGCCGGCCATAGCGACGCACTCGCAGTTCCTCGAGATGTTGGTGAACCGGCTGTCGTCCGCCGACCACGCGCTCTGCGCGAACTCGCTCCAGCTCATCAATTCGCTCATGCGGGATGCCATCACGAACGACACGGACATCGAATGGCCCAAGTTCATCAAGCGCCTGCAGGATCTGGGTGTGATCAAGGCGGTGTTTGTGCTGATGCAGAGCTCGGCGCTGCAGGACCTCGCGCACCCGCTGCTGGAATTCCAGGCCCTGACGAAGGTCCTGTTGAAGCGGTGGAGGGACGTGAAGGTAGATCTGGAGATTAAGGAGCACCGGACGGCACTCAAGGGCCTCCACCTCGCCAGTGCCCCGGAGACAAAATCGGACGGAGGAAGCAGCACCGGCTCCAAGCGACGCGCGCACAATCCCGAAAAGTGGCGGAGGCTGGGCTTCGAGACGGAATCGCCGGCGTGGGAGTTTGGTGAAGTTGGATTCCTCGGGATGATGGACCTGACGGATTTCGTTCGGAAGGATGAGGACGGGTTCAAGAAGGTACGAATCGGGACCGTCATCCGCGGCGTGAGAGGGGGAGGGGGAAGGGGGGGAGGAGGAGAGGGGGCGAGCAGACTGACGAATAAGGGAAGGTCATCATGGAGCAAAATGCGAAACCGCAGGTGCAGAGGTGTCCGGTTGCCCGGGCGAGTCTAATGGTCACGACTCTTCTGTACCACCAGTTCGAAGTCGACAAATCGGATATCGACGACCCGAAGACGTTCCAGGTCCTTGAATCCCGCACTAACTACGACCGTGCCTTTCGCCCTCTTCTCCTGCAGTGGTCCCGACTGCACACCGCCGCACTATCGTCGTTTCTCAGGCTCTGGCAGGAAACTCAGGCCGAGGCTGATGATTTTGACAAGGTTGCCGAGCTGGTTCGAGTGTTGATCTACCACGTCGTAGGTCATGCAAACAGGACCAAGGATGTACAGGACATTGAGGGCGAGATATTGGAGATAGAATATGCGCGTCTAAGAGACCTACAGATGGAGATACTGGAGCAGACGTATGAGGACGCCTGGGGGAACCACCTCACGTAAGTCCATCACGGGTTATCACTCGCTGGAGTCCACGCTGACCAGTTCAGACATGTGAGGGAAGAGCTGAAGGCCGAGGCGATGCAGTTCGTCAAGGAGCAGCGAATACGGTGTCTCCTTCAAGGCTCATGGTTCCCCGTAACAGCACCGCAGAGAAACGGCGAGTCAAAGACAAACATACATTCGGTGCCGTGGCGGTACGTCCGTCTGTCCCACAACCGGCGGTACCTCCATTTCTGCGACTATGAGCGCGAGACCGCGTACGAACCTAAGCTCGAGGAACTCCCCCAAAAGAGTGCGTCTTCCATCTTGCTGTGTGTTCGCCGTGGGGTGATGCCATGGCTAATGGATGGCAGTCGATCTCTCCACCGTTTCAAGCGTGGTGTCCAACGTCGTTCCCGCCTCGATCTCCTCCAGGTCCTCCTCGACTGGAACACTGACACCTACCTTCAGTGGCAGCCGCTTGGCCTCCACCAAGATCACGATCCACGGGTACCCACCCAGCAACACCAACGATGGCAACGGCCAGTCGAACAAATCCAACGCCAACAAGGAAGTGGTCTTGCTAGCCCTGCATCCGCAGACGCACTCCTCCGCATCGGAGTGGCTGGACGGCCTACTGATGCTGCTGAACCAACAACCCATCACCTCGGAGACCTCGAAGCTCGTGAACATGGTCACGGACTACGGTCTCAAGATCCGTCTGCTGAACGTGCGCTATACCGACGACTACCACAACTCCCCACCGGAGCTACCGGGGAGGGAAAACGTCGACGAGGACTATTACTATAACCTGTTTGTCTGAGTTGCACGGGGTTTGAGTCGGGGTTTGTAGGGAGTAGGAGAGTACTAGTAGGTAGGCGACTGAGAGAACGTGAGCGCCCCACTCTCCGCCGAGTCTGGGGGGAGGGGGGCATACCTTTCTTGTAACTTTAGCCTCTTTCTTTTGTCTTCCTTTCTCTTCCTTTCTCTTTTTTTCCTTTTGATTCCCCCTTTCCTTTCCTTTCCTTTCCTTTCCTTCCTTTCCTTTTTTTTCTCTTTTTTTTCTTTTTCTGTGAGATACCAAATGCGATTAGAATCGGTTGGGCTAGTCTGGTTGGGCTAGTCTCTGCCTGAGAGTGGGAGGGACGGTGTAGGAGTACAATATCTTTTTTCTTCTTCACTTGCTGGATCATGCAGCATCCCTCGAAAATTTAGTGAGCGATAAACACATAACTACAGTGAAATGTACATACATCTTAAGTAAGCAATAGAAGGAACCGGACTTGTCTGTACATCGCCGTGATCTAGACAGATCGCATGCGATTAACAAATAAATAAATAAAAATAAAATGTAAGCAATAGAACCAAATCAAATCTACAAACACGCAATTGAAAGAGAAAAAAAAAGGCTTCGGGGAAAGCCACGGCTCTAAACACCCCACCAACACCCCCCCCCCCCCCAAAAAAAAAATAAATAAAAAAAATTAACAGTTATTTCCAAAAAAATAATAATAACACAAACCGCAACGATACATACATACTTAAGTATATAAGTATATATAAATAGGTGAACAAAAAAAAAAGACTCGACCGAATGGACGGACGGACAGAAAAGAACAGAATACAAACAGAACACACTCCAGAACACCAAGCAAAAGCTCCCCTCCCCGAATCTTGCTCTCCGCATTGCCCCATTCTCATACAAGCGATGCCTTTCACTCCCACTCCTTTCCTCCCCCGTCTGTAAGCGAATACAACCCCCAAAATTCCAAATAAACACAGTACTGTGAGTATGGAAACGAGAACCAGTGCGCACTTAATTGCTGCTGGTAATGACGATTCGATACTTCTTCTCCGAACTCCACAAACCCCTACAAAAGAAAAGAAAAAAAAAAAGAAGAAAAAAAGAAAGAAAAAGTAAGACGACCAGAACGACGAACAAAAAAAAACCCCCTATGAGAAAATGCCCCACCCCTATGAAAGAAGCTTACCAAATTTCTCTCTCGATTGTGAAATGGGTTGATCTAGTAATCCCGTCACCTAGAGCGTGTGGTAGATGTCCCCCGTCATCTACTTCTTGCCCAACTTCTTCTTGGTTGCGGCCTTGCGAGCTGCATGTTCCTTCTCGAGGCGCTCCTGCTCGATATCCTCTTTGATAGCATGACGGCGAGCACGCTCCTCCTCTTCCAAGATGTCAATGCCGGCTGCTTCCATGTCACTGTCCGATTCATAGTCGGATTTGGCGTAGCGGTAGCTGTTGTGATGATTAGCACCGGAACCTGGCGACGCATCACGGGTATTGCCTACCGTTGGCGAGCACCGTATCCAACTCCACCATCATCATCGTCATCGACAATCCAATCATCGTCTTCGTCCTCCTCCTCGTCGTCGTACCTGCTTCTGGCATGACCGGACCTGGCGGGTTTCTTGACGGGAGCAGAGGCATTCTTGCCCCTCCAGCTGATCGGAGAAGGAGAACGTTTCCTCTTGACTGGTTCGGCGGCGGGCCGAGCTTTGTCTGAAGTTCCTCTGCCTTTGGCGATTGAAGCACGTCGGCTATCGGGCTCGGATTTCTTGGATAGTAATGCCTTTGAGTCCTTGACGAGTGGTTTCTTGACCAGAGCACTCTTCTCGGTAGTAGACAGCAGTCCCGGACTCTTGCTCTTCCTGTCCGCAGCTGAACCGTTGTTGGTAGTTGCCTGGTTGCGAGCTTCAAGGTTCTTTTGCCATTGTTTCTTCTCCGCAATTGGTGCACGTGCCTTGTGAGAGATGAGACCCGGAACCTTCTTGCCTTGTTGCAATTCGGCTGCCTTGGCAAGTACCTCTGTGTATGACAGCTTCTTCTCTCCCACTTTTGTTCCGCTGTTAGAACCGCTAGCTGCTGTAGGGGGCCTGTCCCTGGATGCTGTAGATGACGGCCTCGATGATCCTGTCGCTCCCGAGAAGGTGGCGCTCTTCTGTGGTGGCGGCGCATAGCCTGTTTTCGTGGTGGGGGCAGTTCCCGACCTTGCAGCGGGGGTAGAAGAGCCTGGTTTGACGGCGGGGGCAGTACCCGCCTTAGTAACGGGAGCAGAAGGGCTTGGTTTTGCGGCAGCCCCAGTACCGGCCGGTTGGCCTTCCTTTTTCTGCCTCATCTTCTCCCACAGCAACCTCCGTCGTTCCTCTCTTTGCTTGTCGGTCTCGGTCACTGGCCGGCCATCGGCAGAACCGTCCAGTTTTCGTTTCTTGGATCCGTTGCCACCGGTTCTCACAGTGAACGAACCGATGCCGGTACCATTCGTACCGGTCTTCGAACCGGTGCTTCCATTCGTGCCAGTCTTCGAACCGGTGCTTCCATTCGTGCCAGTCTTCGAGACAGTGCTGCCATTCGAGATTGTTCTGGCCGCGCTCGGGCTGTTGCTGATGGACGTCGAAGCTGGTTTATCGCGGGTCACGTCTGCAGACGCGGGGGTCCTCGAAGGTCGGGACTCAACCGCAACTATAACCGGAATCGTTAGGACCCGTGCACGTCATAGCCCATGATTCGTGGTACATACTTGTTCGGGATTCCATAGGTTGTGCTGCCCTGCTGGGTGCGCTGGAAGTGGATGTGGACGATGGAACAGATCGCTTTGGCGCAGGCGCAGGCGCGGGAGTCGCGGCATTACTACCTCCTCCGGCTGGAGCATATCTGCTCAAGATCGCGGAGAAGGTTAACTATACACCCTCAGAGTGTTAGCGCGAAGCTTGCTTGCATCAGTCGGCGCGGGGGGAGGGGGGGAGGGGGGGCGAGCGGTCGAAAGGAGCGCTTGTTACTGACTGAGGATTCTGCCATGGTGTCGAGATTTTTCCCGGGCGTTGTCGGGAACAGAGACGAGGAAGATGGTGGCTTGCTGACCGCGACAAGTTGTAAATGTCGTTGCCGCAAGCCGATCGACCTGGGCAGGCCTGGGTCGCTTTTTGTCTGCTTCGGAGTGTCGCGAGGAGGTCGTAGCTCCAGCTGCACGGAGCGTGGTAGAAGTTTTGCAATGGCGTGTGTTGGAGGGGTTGAAGGTTGGGGGGATTGGGAGTTGCTGAGAAGAAAGAGGAGAGCGGGAAAGGTGTTGCTTTCTTTGGAGCCAAGTTTATCCTTCCCATCATATTCGCGATTCCAGCCTCATAGCCACGCCACAGCTGCTAGCGTCATGAATCACCAGTGTCACTCGCCTATGGCTGATCATTGTGGCTAGAGCGAAAAGTGGCGCAACTACTCAACTTGGGTCAAGGGTTTGCGATAGCTGCAGTCACAGTTTGCATCCACACGCCAGTACACGCACACACATACACACACACACACGCACTAGCGAATTCTAACTTTCCCAGCAGCGAATTCTCTAGACAGTAATCTCGCCAACCCCAACGAACACGAAGACCAGTCTCCGCTCAAACGGTTAAATCGATTGTATCTCGCGTTCATCCAACAGTCCATACGTCACCTCCGTTCGTTTGCCCCTCTCGAAATAGTCAATAGTTCTGTTCGGCCGTCGCTAAACATTCCTCTACACAGTACAATGAAGCACCTCGCAGCCTACCTTCTCCTTACCCTCGGCGGTAAAACCTCTCCCTCGGCGGAGGACATCAAGACTGTTCTCGGCGCCGCTGGTGTTGAGGCCGATTGCGAACGTCTCGACAAGCTCATCGCTGAGCTCGCTGACAAGGATGTCAACGAGGTGCGGCACGATGCGCCAGTCGAAATCTGTTGAATATGTTACTAAAGAGCCGGCTCTAGTTGATCGCTGAGGGCTCCGCCAAGCTTGCTTCCGTTCCTTCCGGAGGTGCTGCGTCCGGAGGTGCTGCTGCTCCTTCCGGAGGTCCTGCCGCTGCCGGTGGTGCCGCTGCTGAACCCGAGAAAGAGGCTCCCAAGGAGGAGGTACATTCCAATGTCCCTTTAACTATGTTAAAGTACTTTTCTAACATGCGCTCACAGGAGTCCGACGAGGACATGGGTTTCGGTCTGTTCGACTAAACGAATTCTGTCTTCAAAAAAAAAATTTTTTAGACGAATCGTGAAAACCTACGTTTTCAATGTCGTTCCTGCACCTTTAGCAAAATGCTGGAGTAACCATTGGATATCATGACCACTGTGATTTCCAACGTGAAGAGGGCACCATGGGATTTTGGGAACGTCTAGAGCATTCATAATGCAATACGCTTGCCATTAGTTGCAGATGCTTCGCTCGCCTCCACTGAATCCTTCGCAGACAACCTCATCATGATCAAGTTCTTTTACAGTAAATCATCCAGGACTGACTGTGGCGTTTCGAGCGACTTGTAAGAATGCTTCGCGAGCTGTAATCTATATTCTGTATATCTACGCACCAACCGCTCCGACATGCTCTAATGCTCTCGCAACCCGTTTTCGGATGAAAAGAGTTGAGGGGCAATGGAAATGCCGATCAGGATCAAATGGTGTTGAGTCACATGTATACTGATTGAGGCGGGTAAATACTTCAAGTTTACCCCACCAAACGCCTTGTGCCCCGCTTTCCCGGCAGAAGAGTCACCCCAAGGTCAAGGTTACTCATTGATCCCCAGTATATATACGCCACTAGTCGCAGCTCATCCCCTTGATACATCGCACCGCATACGTGAACGGATATCGACTACACCACTTGAAGGACCTCAGAGCTAGGAGCCTACACACCATGGACTTTCCCAAGGAAGAGGAGAGGATCCTCGAGTTCTGGCGCAAGATCGATGCGTTCCAAACTTCACTGAAGCTCTCGGAAGGAAAGGAGCCCTTCATCTTCTACGATGGCCCGCCTTTCTGCACAGGGTGAGAAACTTTTGGCGGTTCATGCTCGAGGGAAAACCAATTGCAACAGTTTACTGACATCCGGTTGGTGTCCAGGCTTCCTCACTATGGACATCTGCTCGCGAGTACCATCAAGGACATTGTCCCCCGGTACTGGTACATGAAGGGTTACCATGTTCCCCGCAGGTTCGGTTGGGACACGCACGGGCTTCCCATTGAGTACGAGATCGACAAAACCCTCAATATCCAGAGCAAGCAGGATGTGTTGGATATGGGTATCGACAAGTACAATGCGGAATGCCGGTCTATCGTCATGAGATATTCGACGGAGTGGAGGCAGACCATTGATAGGCTGGGACGGTGGATCGATTTCGACAATGACTACAAGGTTGGGCTGTCGACGTTGGTCTCATGAAATCAGGGGGCTGACATTATGTACAGAGTATGTACCCAACGTTCATGGAGTCGGTATGGTGGGTCTGCAAGCAGCTCTTCGACAAGGACCAAGTTTACCTGGGCTTCCGAGTCATGCCATACTCGACTGCATGTACGACTCCACTGTCCAACTTCGAGGCGCAACAGAACTATAAAGATGTTGTCGACCCGGCGGTCGTTGTCTCCTTCCCTCTGCTTGATGATCCCAAGACCGAACTGCTAACGTGGACGACCACCCCGTGGACTCTCCCTTCGAACACTGGTATCGCAGTTCACCCCGATTTCGAATACCTTAAGATCCACGACCAGGCCAAGGACCGGAATTTCGTTATACTGGAGACCTGTCTGAAGACCCTCTACGGCGAGAAGGGCTTGAAGAAAGCCAAGTATACCGTCTTGGAGAAGATTAAGGGAAAGGATATGCTGGGATGGAAATACACTCCTCTGTTCGACTACTTCTACGATCAGTTCAAGGACTACGGTTTCAAGGTCCTGAATGCTACCTATGTTACGGCTGAAAGTGGTACCGGATTGGTCCATCAGTCTCCAGCGTTTGGAGAGGAGGATTACCAAGTCGCAATGGACTATGGCGTTATTTCGGAGAAGCGACCTCCGCCAAACCCCGTGGACGAGTCTGGACGATTCACGGCCGAGGTGACGGACTTTGCCGGACAGTACGTGAAGGTATGGCCAGTGTCCAGCTTTCTCCGTTGAATAAGTGGCTGACCGTTTGTCTCAGGATGCAGACAAGGCCATCATGAAAATGTTGACCGAGAAGGGACGCCTCGTCGTGAAAGAAACTATCACTCATAGCTACCCCTTCTGCTGGCGTTCAGACACGCCTCTCATTTACCGTGCCGTGCCCGCCTGGTTTGTGCGCATTACCAACATCGTCCCTCAGATGTTGCAGAACATCGAGAAGTCCCATTGGGTGCCAAACAACATCAAGGAGAACCGGTTTGGCAGTTGGATTTCCAATGCCCGTGACTGGAACATTTCTAGGAACAGATACTGGGGAACACCGCTTCCCATCTGGACATCCGAGGATCGCCAGGAGGTCATCTGTATTGGGAGTGTGAGGGAGCTGGAGGAGCTGTCAGGCGTGACTGGCATCAAGGACCTCCACAGAGACAGCATCGATCACATCACCATCCCCAGCAAGCAGGGCAAGGGTGTTCTGCGGAGAGTCGAAGAGGTCTTTGACTGTTGGTTTGAGTCTGGAAGCATGCCTTACGCCAGCAACCACTATCCCTTTGAAAACAAGGATATGTTCGAGAAGGGCTTCCCCGCTGACTTCATCTCCGAAGGATTGGACCAGACCCGTGGCTGGTTCTATACACTGCTTGTTCTTGGTACCCATCTCTTTGGGGTGGCTCCCTTCAGAAACTGCATTGTCAGCGGTATCGTCCTGGCAGAGGACGGAAAGAAGATGTCCAAGCGTCTGAAGAACTACCCCGACCCGACTTTGATCATGGACAAGTACGGATCAGATGCGTTGAGATTGTATCTGCTCAACTCGCCCGTCGTTAGGGCCTTGACCCTTCGCTTCAAAGAGTCGGGTGTCAAGGAGATTATTGCGAAGGTACTGCTTCCTCTCTGGAACAGTTTCAACTTCTTCGAGCAGCAGGTGCACTTGTTGAAGAAGTTGGAAAACATTGATTACAAATGGGATCCCGAAAGCGGCGAGAGCGCAAATTTCATGGACAAGTGGATCCTCGCCAGTTGTCAGAGCCTGCTCAAGTTCGTTAACCAGGAAATGGCTGGTCAGTTGCGCATGCCCTCCACGTAGACGTAGGCTAACAATTGGCTCTAGTGTACCGCCTGTACACCGTTGTCCCTAGTCTGCTGGAGATGATCGACAACATGACCAATTGGTACATCCGATTCAACCGAAAGCGGTTGAAGGGAGAATTCGGAACCGAAGACACCATGCATGCACTCAACTCTCTGTTCGAAGTGCTCTACACCCTTGTAAGAGGACTTGCACCATTCACGCCATTTTTGACCGACAATATCTACCAACGGTTGAGACCGTATATCGCGGTGGAGACTCTGCCAGAGAACAACGAGAGTGTTCACTTCTTGCCATTCCCCGAGGTCAGAGAGGAGTTGTTCGACGAGGTTGTCGAGAGGAAATTCTCCCGCATGCAGAAGGTCATCGAACTGGCGCGTGTCTCCAGAGAGCGGAAGACTATCGGTCTGAAGGTACGATCACGCACATTCACTCGTCTTTGAATTAAAACTGATTTGCTTGCAGATCCCCCTCAAGACCCTCGTCGTCATCCACTATAGCCGGGAATACCTGGATGATGTCAAGTCTCTCGAGTCGTACATTACCTCCGAGCTCAACGTCACCGAGCTGGTCTTGTCTTCGGACGAGGATAAGTACGGCGTGGAGTACAAGGCTATTGCGGACTGGCCCGTGCTCGGCAAAAAGCTGAAGAAGGACATGGGAAAGGTGAAGAATGCTCTTCCCTCCGTCACGAGCGCCGACGTCAAGAAATATGTGGACTCGGGCGAACTCGATATCGCTGGTGTCAAGATCGTTGCCGGCGACCTCGTGGTCGTTCGTGGACTCGCGCAGACCGAGACCACGAAGGACATGGAGACGAACACCGATAACGACGTCCTGACCATCCTCGACACAGCCCTTTACCCCGAGCTCGAGAGAGAGGGTCTGGCTCGCGAGATCATCAACCGAGTCCAGCGTCTACGCAAGAAGGCCGGCTTGGTCCCCACGGACGACGTCAGGATGGAGTACAAGGTCATCAAGGACCCGGTTGGTCTCGAGAAGGCGTTCGAGCAGCACACTCAGATGTTCGAGAAGGCACTCAGACGGCCACTGGATAAGGCCGAGGTCACGCGTGTAGAGCCGCTTCACCCTGGGGTGGATCTCGACAAGCTGATCCTGCAAGAGGAACAGGAGATCGGTGAGGCGACGTTCTTGCTGAGGTTGATGAAACTTTCATGAGCATAGCAGGTGGGGGTATGGGGATATGTTTGTGTCTCAGTATTTCACCATGAGAAAAGTTTTACATACGTTCAATAGAGAATATTGAAACATTGGCGGCCGTCCTCTCGCGTATACCAGATACTTCATAACTACATAAGTAGTTAGGTAATTGCGGGGCCTTAGCTAAGTTATGTACTAGTCCGCGTGACAAGGGTGAGAAAAATCGTATCTATATCTATGTATACGGTACATAGATAGCACAGGAAGTACTCTAACTCAGACCTAGAAGTGAATCAGAGCACGCTGATTCGCCCCCATCCTAACCCATCACAGCCAGACATAACTATTGGTACGCTAGCACCGCACTCTGTAGATACTTCATTGCTCAACAGCCATCACGAGAATTATTTCAACATTTCTGATGCCTGTTGCAAGCCAGATTGGGCCTGTCCAGGTGCTAATCCCACCACGACCAACAGAAGCGCCAGTACCACCAACGACACGGCCACAGCCACCGTCGCCGCTGCCGTCGCCGAATAGTAGTCTTCAGACAGCCCTCGCATTTTACTTCGCCAACTGAGAGACGCCAGTTTCCTGTTACTACAATTACCAAAACGGCAAGAGAAAGAGTCATGAACCGTGGCTACTCGTAGCGCAGATGCTCGAGATCCCTTCTAACGAGCAGGTGGAGAACCAAGACCAGATCGCAAGCTCATGAGAAAGATATGGTCTCGGCGATTGCGGGAGAGCCTGTCGCGCCTGCATCAGGCCCGGACTCGAGGATTGACCACGAAAATCCTCATCCCCCGATTGAAGAAGGACAAGGTGAAGTGAGGCTAAGCACATAAGGAGAGGGAGGGAATATAGGTGTATGGGCTGCCCTCGTGGCGAAAACCAAGGACGACTGGACTTTCATTCGCATTTCTTTTCTATCTGGTATGTACCGAGTAATGCAATCTCTGTTCGCTACCTAATGTAATTGCAATACAAAACATGTGTTTTACTCTTATATATATAGGTATCCATGCAAAACGACCATCAACACTCAAATCCTCAGCAGCGCAAGTGCTTAGTGTGCGAAAGCTCAGCGACCGCAAATTCTAGGCGTCTAGTCCTCAGACCATTGTGAGGATAGCAACAAGCCTCACCTGGTTTGTTTTGTTCTAGATACCGACTGCGTTTAACTAGTGGTGATGGTGTTGTCGACCAACTGAAGCAGCTGGACCGGCGGGGCTAATCAACGTGCTCTGATGCTCTACATATCTATGTTAGATAGTTGCTACATATAGTTCTGAGGTCGCACAGCAAGGGTGTGTTGTCTTGTGGACGAAGATCACCGTCGTCTATCTTATATACTCGCCCCCCCCCTTCCCCTTCCCTCCCACAACACCTTCACAGTCCGTCCGTTAGTTATCTATCTGCATAAACACCATATATATAACCCTCATACATACTCACTTCTTGCTCGAGTAACCAATGTTCCGATCACCAACAAAGCGACAAGTCCGTTCCAAAACTCCAACCGAAGTCGATGCCAATGTCGAAGTCGAAGTCGAACCCGAAGGCAATGTCTCGCCGGCTCCAGTTCTGTCTCCGAAGCCGATCAGGACCAGACAAAGGAAAGGCCTTTACCATGACGGCGTGTGGAAATGTATGTGTCGGGCTCTCTCCCGTGCCCGAAATCGTGATGGGCTGACAATGTCTCGACTTGCTACATATGTAGGCAACTGTAATCCACGGTCCGCTACTCCAAGCCCCCGCTCCACACCCCCTCCTGCCAGTTCTTATACATGTGTAATGTAAACCTGACTTCTGGCTTTAACTGGCGCCGTGTATTCCAGCAAGCAAGCCGTGAAGCGACAGGTCCGTAAAAAGGGCCCTAACCAGGGACTATGGTGTACGTGCCCCTTCCCCCCTCTCTCTCTTCCCCCGCACCCACATCTCGATATAAGCATTCACGTGGCTTGCGCTTGTGGTAATGGGGAAAAAGTCTGGACCTGTGTCTTCCATAGAGAGCAACCAGAGTCCTGCGGCTTCTTCATGTGGGAGAGTGAAGCCAAAGCTCACGAACAAGGCGGGATCCCGCCATCTCCTTCCATCTCCCCTGCACCAGCGCCACGGACACCGTCCAAATCGAAACCGAATCTCCAACAACATACACCAGCCACTACCACCACCACTGCCGGCACCCGCAAGCGTTCCCGCAACAGTCCGGCGTCCCTGTTCATCTCCTCCCGCACGCCGTCCATCCAGCGGGTACAGGGATGGCTGTTGACGGACCCCTTCGAGGAGGAGGAGGATGACGCGATATTCGCGACCGCGCCACCGTCCCCGAGCAGGAACGAGCCGTCGCCGACGAAGGCGAGACGCACGGCGTTCCAGTCTTCGCCGTCGAAGGCCCAATCGCTCATGTATCCACGCCTCCCCAGCTTCGTCAGTGACGTGGGCACGGCGCCGGACGATGACATATTCGCGTGTCCGCCCACCGTACCGCGGTATCAGCACGCCGGGCTCTTCAACGCCCCACCCGGCGCCGCTGGTGGTGTCACATCGCCGGAAAAGATGGCGATCCCATTGGTCCGAGAAGTCGTCGATCTGCTGAATAACGACAAGGACTGCGTGATCCCGGAACCGACGAAGACACAGTTGATCGATATCCTCGCCGTGCATGCGATGCGATACGACGGCGTCGTCCTGGGAAGGGATGCGACGAGGAAGACGGTGGTCAAGATGGACGCCAAGATCCTCGAGCTGAAGGGGAGGCTCCTTGTGCTCGAGGAGGCTGCTGCTGCGGCGGCGGCGAAGGAGTTGGACAGCGCTGAAACGCAGGGGCCCAATTCGGGGAGGGGGTGCGATGGGTTGGAGCCGGGGATTGGTAGGTTCGCATTTCCCCCCTGAGCGAAATGTTGGTTTAGCTGATTCGGGTGGGTGGTTGCCCATATTAGAGGATTGGAATGTTCAGTCGAGTCTGAGCTCGAGGGCCGATTCTACGCAAATTTCTACGGCAGTGCCGCCTTTCGGTCACAGATATATAGATCTTTGATATGTACCATTTTGGTTCTCGAATCAATCACCCCTAGATACCTATTGTTTTTTGAGTTTTAAGACACGGCAGTATTCCATGTGCACACGTATACCTAGAAAGGAGAAAGGAGACATTTTATCCCCCCCCCCCCCTCTCTTTCTTCCCAAGTCTCAAATCTCATTTTGTGAACTAGGTCGCCGAATGCATCAATGAATACCCTGGTGGAATCGTCAAACAAAAGAAAAGCAACAATTACACAGGTATCCAGATGCTACCCTCCCCACAGCCTTGCATAGACCAAAGACAAACGCCGTAGATCAAATGAAATGAACGGAGAACAAAAAAAATTAATTCCACTATCTCTTTGCATTTCCGCCTGTAATCGGGAACATCGAATGGATCAGAGAAAGGCACTGTTGGAAGAACCAACATCGTCAAGCTTCTGAACCACCTGATTGAGAACACTCATCAAGCTTGGAAGCAGCAGACCACCACCTTGACCTTCGAGCCTCAGAACCTGCTCGGACGACCAATCCGCCATCTCACCGACATCCAGGTTAAGGTTCGCCTTCATCAAGGCATTGGCGTCGGAGGGGATGATGGAACAGGTATAGTGGAGCTTCGCGTTCTGCCTCATTTTATTCTTCGTCAGAATACAGGCCTTGTATCTCTTATCCGTATCGCTCCTGCACGACAACTGGGTCTCCTGGACTTCGGTGCAGACAAGCTCCATTGGGACACCTCGGCGATAGCGCTCCAGATAGACGCTGTGACGCGTCTCACACTTGAGGAGTACTCGTTTGACCACCAGGGAGGGGCCATCGATAGAGAAGCTGATCTCAGGAAGCCCGCCGGAAACGGTACTGGAGATACTGTCGTAGACGTGCTTGATGAATTGGTCACTATTGATGTCCATGGGCTTCTTTCCGACGAGTTCAACACGGTAATCCCACGAATGGAGGGGATTGGCTATGTTCACAGCTCCAAAGTTCTTTTTATCGCCGTAGAGTGTAGCCTGGAAAGTCTCGCCATCAACGCAGAGAGTTCTCTTCTTTCCCCTCTGTTCCAACTCAAATTCCCAAGTCACCTTGCGGCTGATCGGCTCTGTTGAAAACACTTCTTCTCCGCCAGTAATCTTGAGATCTCTGATGTATTCCATATCAAAGTGCTGCGTGGTGACGATCCTCGTGAATGTAGACTTGATCTTAAGTTCGTCCGATTTATTCAGGATGGAGTCCCACTTCTGCCAATCGAGATCTTGTTTGACTATCTTCCTAGGAATGTCAAGGTAAATCAAACGGCCCACCTTCGCCTCAAGCTTCAGCTCACCGTGCCAACCACGAGCGTGTTCAAGGGCATGGAAGAGGGTTTCATTTATTCTCTTCGAAGTTTGCTTGCGGAAAGTGTCGATATCGGGGTTATTCGGCATCTTCTGGTTGACCGTGTACCTCAGCGTCCTGGTGGTGGGCTCGGCAACATCCTCAGTTTTTTCGGCCTTTGCGGTCGGAACAGGTCTGCGTTCTCGAGGTCGTCGGGAAGCTCCAATAGTGTCCGACTCTTCCTGACCAGCAGGGGGTGGTCCCAAAAGAAAACCGCCGACGGACTCCGGAGCAGGACCTCGTTCTCGAGGTCGTCGGGAAGCTCCAATAGTGTCCGACTCTTCCTGACTAGCAGGGGGTGGTCCCAAAAGAAAACCGCCGACGGACTCCGGGGCAGGACCTCGCTCTCGGGGTCGTCGAGAAGTTCCAGAAGTAGTAGCAACATCTGCGGGATCAGCAGGTAAGGCCCCCAATATAGTGCCTGTGGAGGTGTTTTGTTCGACAGGATGCGTCGTCGTTCCCGAATCCGTGTTTGCTCCATCGGAGCTCGTGGGGCGAAGGCCAAGATCCAACCAGGGGGCAGAAGCTGGCTTGGCACTATTGACCGATGGCTGGTATCCAGATGCCGATTGATTCGGGCCTACGAAGAATTTGGCAGGTATATCCTCCCGAGGAGACGATGACGAAGTCGTGACGGAAGCATCGTCCCCCTGGCATTTTATGCGTGGGTGCCGTTTTGCTCCCGCCACCACCACTCTTGATGCCGCCGCAGCATCATCGGTTTCTATTACTGAATCACCATGAACTGTGCCAGGAGGGGCGTCCAGTGGTAAATGGTACACACAGATCATGTCTTCGAGTGCAATCTGTCGCTTTTCGCGGATTTCATCGAGAATAATATCGGTGTGCGAGGTGCTGGGAAGTCCCACGGCTTCGCGTGTGCAGAAAACGTAACCGGCCCAATCGCTGTGTTCCGAGGTCTTGTAGGCTGTTTGAACTAGTCCGGCTTCAACCTTGCAGCTCTTGTACTTATACGTTTTGTAGTCGTATTCCAACAGGCGTACAGAGAACAGCTGGTGAAGGGCAAATGCGTTCCATTTTGAGCCATTGTCGAAAAAGGTTGTTCTCGCCCTACCAGATTGATTGGCGAACGAAACGAATTTTAGCACAAACTTCGTCTTTTCTTCGACATTTACGCAGTGGGCGACAATTGGCGTGAATTGGCGTTGATAGTATTCCGCAACCCTGTCGAGCCTTCTGATGACCATTTCAAGTGTGTCCGTATCGTTTGCCCCAACCGTCACAGTGCGTCTGCCCCAGTCGAAGGATACGGCGCAATCGCAGAGGCGCTTCAGCTGGTCCAATTTGGTCGGTTTGCCCTCGAGGTTCAGCATCGAACTGAAGTCCTCCTGACTGACCTTGGATTCCCAAACCTGCTTGATGCTGTAATCAAACATAAAGTCTTGCTCTCCAAGGGTTCGCTCGAATTTCACGTCGTTCGATGAAACCTACCATCCGTTCATCAGCTATCACTACACTGGAAGCAACAAACCATAAAGCAACCACATACCACGCAGTTTTCATCCCAGAGAATTGCTCGGACGGCCCTGGCCGGCTGAAGGAATGGGTGCTCGGTCCAGCGCACCGGATTGACGTTGAAAAGAGTTGCCGGCGACCTCACGATCAGCTGTTCCGAACTGGGCTTGTCGTTTTCCTCGGCAGCCTTTTGTTGGAGGAAATCCAAGAAGTCGAGTACCGCGAACTCCATCAACTTTCCGTCTCCCTCAAGCACGAACTGCTGCCTTGCCGGATTGAACCCGCACTCCACATAGTAGGAATACGGACATCTGCTGCGGTAGTGGTTAAGAAGTTGGTCGACTACTTCAGGCGTGTAATCGTACACGCCCCGAATCGTGACAGTCGTGTCGAACGAGCCCGACATGGCGCACCGTTAGGTGGGACGGCCGTAGTGGTGATGGATAGAGGTGGTAGTTGAGCGACGATGGAGGGGATGAAGAGGGAGTAGAAAGGAAGAGATGAGGGTGGGGAGATGGAGGATGGAGGATGGAGGATGGAGGATGGAGGATGGAGGATGGAGGATGGAGGATGGAGGATGGAGGATGGAGGATGGAGGATGGAGGATGGAGGATGGAGGACGGAGGATGGAGGTGGAGGATGGTTGTGTGGAGGGGTTAATTGCGGGGATGGTGGTACATACGGTGTTGGTGTTGGTGTTGTTACCTGAGGCCAACGTTTGTTTGTCTGGCTGGACGCAGCGGGAGACGCTAGCAGGATCTTCTATGTGGGGTCTTCTTACCTCTCTCCACACACTCGTCTGATTGGTATATATGCCGGGCCCTCTGAATAGAGGCGTTCAGCAAAAGTTTTCTGACCAAGCATCCTGACTCTTGGCATGGGGACCAGATTTTAGCCCACCAGAATGGGATAGGGAAGATTGAGATGCATGCTTGGAAAGGATATCTAGGCAAGAATTATGCAGACGCACCAGTTGGCTATCTATCCTATCCTGGCGTGCTGAAATCCGTCCATGCCAAGAGTCAGGCAACTTCAAGAACGAGTCGCTGAACACCTCTCGAAAGTCGTCTTCGTGTTCGTGGGTGCAGGTGTCTATGTAGAGGGTCTTGCTAGCGTAGCATTTCCAAATTCATGCTCATTGGTTCCGGGAGTCAGGGATCATTCATAATAGAACGGTTGTTGGGCAAATGCTCTGATAACTGATACTTAGGGATGCCAGCGGTAATAAACCAAGCCATGTCATGTCCGTATTTACTGTCACGTAAAGCGAAAGTTATGACGGTAATATGTTTTTCCAAGACTGGCAATGGTGGCTGGTGCCTGCCGCAACTGGCCGTTCACTCTTAACATTCACCTTTTCCTCCCGTTCACTATCGATTTTAGAGCAAAGCACATGGTAAATGGACCAAACGGAACCCAAGAAGCAAGAGAATCCGTAGCACATGCAAAAACGAAATAAGATCAAAAGCTATCAGGTTGCAAAAACGCATCCCCGCCCGCCACTTGCCTCGCCACCCTCACTATCCGCAGTCAGTGTCGAACGGTATTATGACAGCCAAGCCTTTACAACTTTGCGTAACATTCTACCGTCACGCCTCAGACTTTATGGTAATCGGCAAACCTATAATGCCATCGGTTTTGAAACTACTTATATACTGTCCTGCCGTCGGTTTTTTTTTCTCCACTACAATGCCATCAGGCGGCTGGCTGGCGGCTAATCTTCGATACCAGCCCAAAAATCAATCAAACAACACGTTTATTTTCAATACTATGGCTACTACTAGTCAAGGGGCGGTAAAAAAATGGCAGAACTATAATATCCTTGGCGAAATATCGTAGCGTTAGCATGTTTTTCGCTACATATGATATGCGACAAAATGAGCAATACACTCCAAAAGCCGGAGTTCAAGCCAATAGACAAATAGCTTTACCCAAGCTACGTAGTGCCAACCAAATAGAGCCGTAGCCAGCACTTGTAACGGACTCCATACTCCACCGCAACTGCGTAACAACATTGCTCACATCTATATCGATACTTATCTGCATCACCAAGTCGTACCAAAACAACCATCGCCTTTTGAATACACATATCGCCATAACCATAACGTATCAAAACAACCGCTGTCTTTTGAACATACATATTGTTAACAGGCTGTACCGAAACCGCCAGCTCATCATGAACACACATCTCATTACGGGCACATAGCATATTGTTGGTATGTAGAAGAACCTAAACAGCCACATCGACACATATTTCGTCCAATTAACCAAATGGAAATATACTAGTATACTGCTATTTGCCAGAATACATCTCAAACATATCGACAAGCGGCTGCAACATAGCAAGCGATATAATCACCGCACTGTATAGTGAAAAGGTAAAAGAAACGTAGTTTTCCCGCTGTATGCGTATCAAAACAGTCAAAACACGTATCTCTCATATCGTGATACGATAGCAATGTGTTTGCCGGGAAATCTACGTTTTTTTACCCCCCCCTTGACTATACAGTATGTATAAACTTCGCGGGAGGCGAGATGAAAGATTGGAAACTCATTTTTTTAATATAGGGTACACAACTGAGATCGAAACAACCAACTCCGCAGACAAAACCCAAGAATACCATCAACCAAAACCATGATCAAGATAGGGAATGCAGATCGATCAAAGGTCAAACGAACATGTTCTCAAAGGAAGACGCCTGTATCCCGGTCATCACACAGCTCCAGCCACGTCCTCATCGTCGCTATAGTCATAGCAATCATCCTTAGGACCATGGTCTTCATCAAGCGCATCATTTGCATCGTTGGTATCCGGCAGCCGTTTCGAGGAAGCCACCGTGACGTAGGGCAGGCCTCATATCGTACCAACTGCCGTGCTTGGTACGCCTAATTGATTCGTACATAGCACGGTTCATTTTTGGATATTGTGATAACGACTGAGGAGGTAGGTTTGCGGCGTGACGTATTGGCTGCAGTAGTGGGCCAGAGGCATGCCGGGAGGAGACCGGTGGATCCTTCGCGAACGTATTGTACCTCGGGATTGCCGGATTGAAGGGAGGGTGATGTGTGAGGGTACAACGAGATACATTCCCACTCAGAGAACCTGTGGATGGTGTGCCATGCTTGCCAACTTTGGCACGAGACGCTGGCATTGTGTGACGTCTATTCCGCAGGTGCAGACCGGCCGGGAGGGTGAGTTGGATTGTGGGAGGTGAAGGTGGGTCACGGGTGTGGTTATGAGAAAAGAAAAGTGGTGTTAAGAGATGGGTTGTCGGGTACGCTGTGGCGTCGAAGGGACGTGATAAAAGCACCAGGTGAAACAAGAAGTGAACCTACAAGTGTGGGAGTGAGCAGGCTACTGTAACTGTAGCCAAGGGGGGGTAAAAAAACGTAGTTTTCCCGCTAAACGCATATTGCTACAACGTGAAAAATACGTATTTTGACTATTTTGATACACGCACAGCGGGAAAAACTACTTATTTTTACCCTCCCTTGACCTTGACTATACAGTAGTGAGGGTGGGTAAAAAAAAAAGTGGTGTTCCCGCCGGTTGCGTATCAAAACAGTCAAATGCGTATTTTTCTCCTCCAGATACGTGTCTAGCAGGAAAGCTACGTTTTTCCACCCCCCCCCTCAATATACAGTATCGATACATCCAATTATATCCTACTGTATATCATTAATAAGGAGATATGGCATCACTTCCCTCGATACGCTGAAGTTGATTGTACGGGTACACGGTCGTATTTTTTATACGTAGTAGCACAATCTATAGCGCCAACCATATGTATCAATACTCGACTACATACTACAGCGTATCATCAATGAACAGCGGTTGTAATACAGCCTGCGATACGTTGTAGGTAATAATACACATAATGCTATAGTTGGTCTGGCTTTTCACACGTATCACATCGTATGTCATTTCTGGCGACGTAGCTTCTCCGCGACGTGTATTATTTCTTTCAAAACGTAGATAACCATTGCCCAACCAATACAACCCGCCACTGGCAAAGCGTAGTTATGATCTCGGTACAAGTCCGCGATTGTGGCCAACATTTGTTACACTGCTAACAGCGCTGCGGAACATTGTTCGGAATATCTGGTAGAGCTCCCTGGGCAATCGCCCTACGCATTGTATCCTGTCGTTTCAGCTCTCCTTTCCTCATACGTCTCTCCTTTGGGCGGCCCTGAGGTTTTCCTAGAAGGGGGGCCAGACACATCTCCGAAAGTGACAGTGATTCGATAGCGCCGACATTAACCGGTCTCATATTCTCACGGTATGTAGCTGTCACGGTAGGTCCCTAGGCTGAAAACCCAGGTATAAAGTCACGGGTGTCCTCGCAGTGCCCGTAAGGTGGCTGGAAGCACCTAGTATAGTACAGTGTGGCGTAGAGAGGTTGTCGAGTGTAAAATACAGAGAAAGTGGTGTTGCCGAACAGGTATTTGAGATTCTCGACGCCGATATACGGAGCAGTGTACCGTATTTCCAAACTAACGTCGCTTTAGAAATACGGTGCGAGCCGAATAGGGCCTAAGCAACATCCTTGAGACGGAGGAGGCGTCCATACCGTTCCTCGAGTATCTAGTTCTTGGGCATGGTTGCTTGGCGTCAGGATCAGTAGATGGTGGGTCGGTCTTCGTAGCGTGAATGTTTGTTGAGGCACCGGAGAGTGTTCCCAATTCCTGGCGTAAGGGGATCGGAAAACTGAACAGGTGTCTTGATTGAACCGGAAGACTGCGGCCAGCACTTGCACATCCGTTATCTGGGGAACGGATCTCTCGACGCTCGTGTATTGAACTGCTGGGGACGAGCCAGATCAACTCCCGTATTATTGAAAATAGCAGCTGAGGTACCGCTACCGGAAGTCGTGTTCATAGTAGTGGGGTGCTGGTGGTGGTGGTGGTGGTGGTGGTAGGGATAGATGATGGGTCGAACGAGGCTCCATGATACCGATATTTATTGTTGCCGCCGCCGTCGACAGCTGGAGTTACTAGCCGCCAGCCAGCCTCCTGATGGCACTGTAGTAAGATAGTATGCAAGCACTTAGTGATAAAACCGATGGCACTATAAAGGTTTGCCGTATGGTAATTTGACATCCCTAAGATTGGTACTGCGTCAAGAAACGGAACAACGATTGCAGACTTCGAATCTGGGAGCACGTAGAAGCAAAGACGAAGATACCCAAGATAACACACTGGAAACATCGTAAACATCCCAAACGAGAGGTATGCATACGTACAATTGCTGTTTACTACTCCTATTCTACACTGTCTACAGAAAAGACCCGCCCTCATTCCATCATCATGGAGGCGGACAACAAAAAAAAACACCGAATGCAATGTATCTACTCCACTGCCCCAGCTTCTACACACTTACAAGGAAAACCGAAAAAAAATCTTCGCAAAAAGAATTCGGAACTCTTCAGGGCAGGAGCTAAGTAAAACAAGAACCTAATTACACAAAAGACATGATTTACCGCCGAAAACAAAACTCCAGAACCCCAGGTTACAAGACAGACATCTAAAACCGATCACCGTCGTTTATTTATCCTACGCTGCGATCTTAGTGGCTCCCAGACGATCGGCGAGGTTATCAACGTTCACGTCCTTTTCCTGTGCAACGTTTTGTTGCTCAGCTCTCTCGGCATCCTTGACAAACTTGGCTGCTCGATCGGCCCTCTCCTCTTCCTCCTCCCGGGCTTCTCTCTCCTCGTCATCTTCCTCGTCTTCCTCGTCGGTTTCCTCCTCCATATCGCTCAGGCTGTCAAGGCCATCGAAACCGCGCTCCGAGAATATTTCACGCAGTTCCTCGACAACAGGGTCATCCTCCGAAAATTTGTTGCCGTTGAGCTCGAGAGTCTCCAGCTTGGGCAGAGCATTCCCCAGCGCAGTCAGGATAGTCCTGGCTCCCTTGATGTCGATTTCGTTGTACTGCAGACTCAGCTTCCTCAGAGCTGGCGTCTTGTCCAACTTCAGCGCTTCTCCGAGCAAGACGCCACCGCGGGCAGACAACAGGCAATCACCCACGCACAGCGCCTCGATCTTGGTCCAGCCAGGCATAACAGTGGCGAGCGCTTCGGCACCGGTCGCGGTGAAGGTGTTGTCCTGAAGGTCAAGGTAAAGCAGGCCAGGACAGTGCGACAGACCGTCGCGCAACAGCTTGTCGATGCCCTCCGGTCGGATTCCGTTTTGCACCATCTTGACAGTCTTCAAGTTCTTGTGCGCTGCACAGGCGCCAGCCCAAGCCTCCATGGAGCCATTTTCCAGACGATTCCGACCGCAGACGATGGTTTCCAGGGGCGGCAGAGACGGGTCAACGGCCTTGAGGGCAGCCAGCTCCTTGATCGAATTGGCGACGATCGAGCCTCCAGCGGGGCCGAGGCCGTTGTTGTTGAGGAGGAGGTGGCGAAGGGGACCAGCCTTCGAGTAGAAGGCGCTTAGTGGTTCGGCCAAACGTCCACCAAAGGCGTTGTCCGAAAGGTCGACGGTGTGGAGGTTGGGGAGTGTAAGGAGTGCGGCCAACAGGGCGGTGAGCGCATCGGGGATCTCGGAAATTAAGCGGCCGGTAAAGATATCGGCGGCGTTGAAGATCTATCCCACATTAGCGTGATACACAGGGTTCACTCGTAACCAGAATCAACACACTTTAAGATTTTTCTTGGTCTTCAAAACCTCCGCTAAAGCCTTACATGCTTCCACTCCCAAGGTATTTCCACCAAGACGAATCTCTTCGATGTCAGCGTTCGCTTTAAGTGTGGCGATATGAAGCTCGATATCGGCCTATGTACGGCCGTCAGTTGCAAACACACTCCGCTTCTGAGACTAGAGGACTTACAGCTTCATCGAGCTTCAGAGGCTTTCCGTCGCCCGACCGGAGAATGAAGATGTTGCTCATGGTAATCCTGAACAAAGGGGCGCGTAGTTGGGTAGCTGGGGTGTCGTTTGCGGTGTTGAAGAAGTGTGAACGGTACACAGGGTGGATTGGTACGAAGCCGCGAAAGGTGTCAAAGCGGGGCGAACAATTTTATGGAGGGGTGAGAAAGAGGAAGAAGCGACTAGACCAAATCGGGCAACATGATTGTTCACTTACGGTTGCGAAGAGCAACAACAGCATGCAAGGTTGCCAGGATTCACTTTCGCCCGTTCAGCAGCATCAACCTCCTCTCTGCCGGTCTGCGGTCGCTCTCACAACGATGTTGACGTTTTACGCCGAATTGCTCACCAATATCAGGGCAATCACTCTATCGGTCCACCTGTCGAGCCCTGCTTCCGCGTCCACCAGAATCACCGTCGACCCAAGTGCTTCCGTCGCGATCCTACACCACCATGGAGAGTCAATTCGCTTGCCGTTGCCGGCGGAGGTGAATTCCGAGCCGCAGCAGTGTCAGTACAGAGCTATTGCTGGAACGGAGAATCTTTCATGCCGGCTAGAGCTGGCATTGCCGCTGCGACCAAGGGGCGAAAACCACACTCGCTGGTCTGCACCAGAGCTCATACGCATCGCATCGGTATCCTTCGATTGCCATGAATGTGGTTCAACCTTAATACCCAGGGAGCGAATAAAGAAGTGGAAGGATCTGCCATCGGGAAATTGGGCTGATATGATGGACCTCTGGCACTGCCACAAGCCCCTCGACGACGACAAGAAAAAGCGGGAGGCTGGAGGAGATGAGAGTGCAAAATACTCCGCCTTTGGAAAGGGTTTCGCTGTGGAACGGGGAACAGGATTGGTTGATCGAGTTTACTTGCTACTCCCGACGGACGACTGCGAGAACATTCAGGTTAGTTAGTTTGCCAATATACCCTTCACTGACAAATTGTTCGTTTGCTGCCGCATCTGCGCCCGAGTTCTCTATCGATTGTCCGCGTGATGTACTCTACTGGGAAAAAAGAAGGTGCCCAACTGCCTTTCGGGGTGTATGCTCATTGGTTGCGGCAACCGATACAATTTCCCAAGATTGAATGCAGATAGCAGTTTGTCCTGGTTTGCGAGTGCTATTGTCCTCACGTTTCGGCGTTGATGGTTTATGGTACTCGTGACTCAAGGGCAAACTGCTGTCTAAGACTCGGGTTGATATCCGTTGTCGCTTCGAACCTCCCTATTTCAACACGTTGTCGCTAGATGCATGGCATTGTGCGTTATTCCGGGAGGTACATACTTACTGATTTTGTGTCTATCCGGTAGGTTGCAGACGTCCATTTGAAATGTTCATCGTGTGGAACGGAACTCGGTACGGTTGACACCGATTCACAGATGTGGAAGATAAACAAATGGAATCTCCAACTCAACAATCGGGGGGAACGTGCCGCGTACCCACTGGAATGTTTCCTTTCCTCAAAGTTCATCTCGTATGCCGAAGAGGGGGGTGTCCGCCGTCTTTTGGTCACCAGTGAAGCCGACGTGGACACGCAGACCAATGGTATCAAGGTATACAGGCTACAACTCTCTCCTCTCTTGATACTTTCGACTAATCAGTGTTCAGATATGGATTTTCAGTACTGATTACCGATATACACACACGCACTCTGTCGCGTCAGTCCGAGCAATCAAGCTCCTCTGGCAGCCGGTGAAACCCGGTGAGAAGGTAGCAACCGATTCGCTGAAGTCCACTGGATTCGAAGGTGTCGTGTTGGACCTGACGTCCCTGCAAACCCTGAGAAAATGTTTGCAGGAAAGTAACGAGCACCTCCCCAGAACCATAGGGAAGACAAGCATGGGACAGTCTGGCGAATGGAATGTGGGATTTCTGAGAAGATTCGAGGATATCGAAGAATAGAATCAACCATATCAATAGTCACCCATCATCGTTGAGCGCTCGGTGACCCTTCGACCCTCTACGAAGACGCACATGTTGCACGCATATGCATACCGCCGAGGCCCTTGGTTGTAGAGTACATGCACCCACTTCGCCACTGCCATTGCAAAAGATGTAGTGAACGTGCTGGAGAATTCGCTTCCTAGGATCCGACTCACTTGCAGAAGCACGTTTCACAGTTTAACCGCACGACGTTCTACGACCGCAGACCAGCATCGTCAGGTCACCATAGCTGTGATCCTGCCGTCTGGAACAGACAGTGTTTGAAAGCGGCACCCATATATTGGCCAAGATGTTTCGCCTACGGGGACTATACCGGGGGTATCCACTCAGCAATATTCCGACAACCACAGTCCGTGGCGATGTTCGCGAGTACCACATATACCAATAGCTGGGAGGCGGGTTAATACCTTGAACTGCCCAGATGGTCGTGGGCGGCTATGTATGTAGTGTGGATATGTAAGTGGGCGTTGATCCTGGGCATGCGAGTTGTGCGAGCCGTGTTCTAGGAGCGGACGACGCCAACCGGAACACCATCGCCTCTCAAGCAAGTTCAGTAGATGGGATCGGGACAAAGGGTCTAAACGGTGATCAGTGGTATTCTGCAGCAATCTTGAACCCTTTGGTGTACGCTCCTCCCGCTGTCAGTCCGCCCCGTGGGTAGAGGCGCCCCACGATGCGAGTGGACCCCCCGATGGGCGACCGGAATACTCAAAACAACATCCGGCGTCGCACGCTTCAAGCATCACGAGGTCGCCGGCGCGGGAACCACTGCGCGCGCTGTGTGTTGCCAAGGTGGATGGCCATCTCGGAGGTAACCAAGCAGGTAATTGCTGCCACAACTCATGTATCGCCGGTACTAAATACGCGTGTATGTGTGGATATCATTCGAAAGCGATTTGCGTACGATACATACATCTGCACGACGATGCGAAAGGCGAACCACGTCTGGCGACAAGTATCTTTGCATCGAATGAGCTCCGCCTCCGTTTTATGGTGCTTCGTTGGTCATGTAGGCATGTGTCTGGGGCGCTTATCGATGCTCCCCGCTGATGAGGGAGCAAAGTTACGGACAAAGAAATTGGTAGACTATGAGAGTATGGATTATGGCGAACCCTGGCTATGTTGTACAGCAGTTGATCCGTCGCTCGGCCGCTGTCAGTAGATACCGCCGATGGCATTGGCGGAAGCGATAAAATGGCCCAGGATAGGTACGGTAGGTATATACATATAAGTGCTTTGGACTCCATCTGGATGTTCGGCACTACCTCTGGTGTGCGCAAGTGGCTACTTAAGCAAGTAGGGAACTACAATGTATGTACTGCCGTACTCGTGGAAAAGGCGATTCCTGGAGATCTAGCATGCCGCCGAGGGCTGGGGCGTTGAGCCACTTTATGAGAGGCGCGGCGGGGGTCTGCTCGACCAAAAGGGGCAGGATAGTTGCTGTATGATGGTCATCCGAACACTCCCAAAATCAGATTCGTCACATCAGCGGTGACAACTATAGAGGCGGTGCATCTAGCTAATCGTATGTACTTAGGTATCATTTTTAACGTCAACGGATTAGATGTGAGTCCAGCCGTGCCGACGCGGCGATTACGAGGGGGCATCCCCTGCCGTTTCAGTCAGCCTAGAATAGCTTGTCATGTTTCGTCTGCGGCTGCAGGCTTACACCATGGCAAAGGTCGGGAACGTCGAGTATTTAGAACTGGGGGGGGGGGGGGGGGGGGGCAACACCCAAAAAAAGAACGGTT
>Ga0307508_10001387_pt1 | contig 27309 bp, 28 predicted proteins | sample 9_EM_MG_FD_203089 | JGI IMG/M metagenome (GOLD analysis project Ga0307508, IMG submission 203089) | Populus trichocarpa ectomycorrhiza microbial communities from riparian zone in the Pacific Northwest, United States - 9_EM | ecosystem: Host-associated > Plants > Roots > Unclassified | place...
GTTGCGTGTCCACCACTTGCTGGTTTCCTTGCTTCTCCGGAGTTTCCGGTACTCCGGTCCATTATCTCCAGTCTAGACTTCTCAACCTTGTCATCACCTCGTGAGCCCCGCTTCCGCCTAGACTCTCAAGCTCCTCACGTATCCTTCCGTCTCCTTCCCGATCCACTGTCGTCTCACTTGCCGCTGAGGCGTATCGTCGATTCGGGGCGCAGGTCCGGCGTTGCGGCGGTTCATTCAACGCAAGCCCGGCGGCGGCCCGATGGCTTGCGAGTATCACGGCGGCGGTTCGTTTCCGGCTCCGTGGCGACGACTCGCTCGCCGGATCGTTTGCGGTTCCGTGGCGATGACTCGCTCGACGGATTGCTCGCGGTTCCGTGGCGGCTCGTTCGACGAATTGCTTGTTTGATCGCTTGCGGTTCTGTGGCGACGACTCACTCGACGGATCGCTCGTTAGGAGGATAATCGTTGACTCCATGTCTTCGTGACCGGTAGGTGGTCCGTTGATGATTGACCGTTCTGTGGTTGATGTTTCCGCTGATGATTCCGATGATGATTCCGATGAACCTTCCGATGAATCTTCTGATGATTCTTCCCATTGATGATTCTTCCAATTGTTCATTCCGATGATGTTTAGCCGATTCAGGTGATGATTCTGCTGATGATGTCCGATGATCGTTTCGATGATGATTCCGATGATCGTTTTTTCCTCCTTCGCCCCCAGCGAGGAGTCGTATAAGTATTCGGCTCGGCGAGGTCACGTGCTGTGGGGAAATTACCCCGCGCCGCGACGTGAAAACTCTTCGCCTTGGCACTAGATTTCATCAGCGTAAAGAGAATAACTCTCGATTGGGTCAGACAGTAGTGCTTTTCCCGTATCTTCCCGAGAGTGGCCAGAGCAGGTGCCTCTCCTTAAGTCCTCTCGTCGTGATTGGGTGATGCGATTGGGTTGCCTGCGGGGTTGATTTCGTTACTCGACCAGAGCCGTCAGCAACGAGCCCTCGACCGTACCAGCTGATCCTTCTCGGCCGCAACGGGCACCAAGGTATAGCTCCGCCCCATATCGCTCCCAACAGACTCTTGAACTGTTCCTGAGGTGCGGTCCAGTAGCGGCGTTTGCACTTTCCCGAATCACGAGCTGGTACTTGGTCCGGGGGCTACCCAGCGCTACAGGATTGGCTTGCAGACAAGCCTCCGCTCCAGTATTCGTTCAACTCGACGTCCTCACCCTGGTGCGGCGTGTGCCCTACCTCATAATCGTTGTAAGCATCTCGGATAAGTGGGGATACGCTCACGCTGTCGAGCACTGGCAGAGCCCAGAGTTCATTGCCATAATCGGGTGTCAGTGACAAGGATGCGAGTGGTAGCATGATCCCTCGTGTCTCCCGACCACGGGCTGCAGCTGTATCGCCTCGAACCTCCAAGCCGTCTGCAACGATACAGCGATTCCCGACTCGTGGTGTTGTTCCTCTGGGCCGTGCCTCTGGAAACAACCCCGCTCCTATTCTGCGATCTAGACTTGCAACTCCTTGCGTTCCCATTTCCTTCCAATTGCTTGTCCTTCTTATGATGACCACCAAGGTTGTCTTCCTCCGCGGCAGCGCTTGTGCTTTCCCGGTCTGCGCAGGTACTTGGCCCAGGGACCTCCTGGTGCCGCAGAGTCGGTTGACCCGAGCCGAGCCCCGATGCTGTCGATTGTCCGGTCTCGGTATGCCGTCCTAAGACCGTGCGACGAGTTTCCGATATCTTCCTGCCCTGTCCGTATCCGAATGTCCGACCCGTAATATTTAGGGTGTAACACAGCGCCTACGAGATGTAAGTCACCGAGGAGAATGAGGCCAGATGAGTAACACCTATGAGATGTAAGTCAGCAAGGAGAATGAGACCAGATGAGCAACACGTACAAAATGTAGGCCAGCGAAGAGAATGACAGCAGATGAGCAACGTATATGAGATGTAAGTCAGCAAGGAGAATTAGGCGAGATGTGCAATGCATATAAGATGTAGGCAAGCGATACCTATCACGGCGTTTCTAGCACACGTCCTAACCTAGGTCAGTGGTAATTAGGTCAAATAAGCAACGCGTAGTAGCAGTAGCCAGCAAGAAGAATGAGGTCAGATGGGTAATGCGTACAAGACGTAGGCCAGTGAGGAGAATGATGGCAGAGGAGGAATGCCTACGAGATGTAAGTCAGCGAAAAGAATGAGGCCAGACGAGCAATGCCCACAAGATTTAAGTCAGCAAGGAGAAAGAGGCCAGATGGGCAACACCTACAAGATGTTAGCCAGCGAGGAGAATGAGGGCAGATGAGCAATACCTATGGGATGTAAGTCAGCAAGGAGAATGAGGCCAGATGCGTAATATGTACAAGATGTAACCCAGTGAGGAGAATGATGGCAGCCAAGCAATACGTACTAGAAGTAGGCCAGTGATACGTAACAGGGCGTTTCTCTAACGTGTACGATGATAGGTGAGCATAGCGTAGGTTGGTGGTGTGTATTATTTCAACTCGTAATGACTTGAACGGGGTGTGTTGTAAAAAAGCGTAGTTATGGGTAAGTGACAGCTGTGGCCACACATTGGAGATAAATGAACTGATGGGGGTGCACTCGGTGTTGTTGGTAGCGCTAATCACGTGACCAGTTTTTTTGTGGCAGTTAAACTTGACATCAACAAGCTGGAGACTGTCAGTTCATTGTGTTTCATGATGTCGAAGCCTAGGTCTAGGCAATAGCGCTGAAATTTGAGTGGAAGTAAGTTCACGAGGTGGGTAGGCAGTAAACAATTGAATTGCTAGTGCTACAGTCTTTGTATTAAGCTATGAGTAACTCGTGGACGTAAAGTTGTTGCCCATATGGTGAGGGTTAAGACCACAACTATCAATAAGGTAAAGGTTAGGTTCAACTATAAAAACTATAGCTGGTAGCTCAATGAGTTGCTGGGCGGAATAGTATCTCTCCATTGTTACCAGCGAATTGGCTCCCTAAGCTGCTGGGTAGAAGTCAATAAATCTGCAAAACTGCAATGCTGACTTTATTATCTGGCAGATGGTCATGACTACATCTATATGCAAACATGCAGCAAAGCACGTCTGGAAACGAACAAGGTGATTATGAGCAAGGCTCATGAAGAAGGAGGTCACTTGACGCCTTAGGAACGCCTTGCATCTGCATTTCTGACACTTGGAATCGCTGAAACGATACCAATCGATGAGAGTGAACTGCTCACCTACAAGGCTGTACTTGAAAATCCACAAGCAAGACAATAGAAGAAAGCCATGCATCAGGAGTGGTAGGTATTGGTTGAGAATCACACATTTGACATTGTGGCCAAAGGTAGTACTGCCCAAATGCCAATAGCTGACATACCAGTGGAAGAACCAATTGGATGCAAGTGGATCTACAAGAGAAAAGTCAATCCGGACAGATCCACACACTACAAGGCACGACTGGTCATCAAGGGTTATGAACAAAAGGAAGGGATTGACTACGATGAGACCTATGCACTGGTATCCAAAATGGCAACATTCCAATTGGTACTTGCACTGGCCACCCAGTATGGCTGGGATGTTGATCATATGGACATTGTAACAGCCTTCCTAAATCCTAAGATTGACTGTGACAATATCTACATGGAAATGCCACTTGGAATCGATTGGCTTATCTCGACCGGAAGTGCCACCTTGACCAGAAGTGCCGACTCAACTGGAAGTGCCACTTCAACCGGAAGTGCCGTGTGATACTGGGGTTGTATCGTAACTGGTGTGCAGGTAGAATCAAAGGTAATCAGGCTACTTTCGATAATTCACAACAGAATAATCTTAGATCTTGTGTGTGGATTTGGTGGTAGTGTAGGTGAGGACGTTTGTGCTGTCCTCCCTCCGTCAAGGCGGAAACCCTCAGTCTTATACCCGAGTGATACTGGCGTGAGAGGCGGTGACTCGGATTTGGATTCCCCCGAGGTGCATGGACCTCGCGGGTGATTCATTGGTCCTGGCCGGGTGTAGATAAGGGAGATGAGCTCTTCATGCTGCTGAGCGGGGAACTTCCTTGCTCCAGACTCGTACGTGGCCTCCCCTGCAGGGCCCAGACCTCTTCGTACGTGGTTTCTCCGTAAGGACTCAGATCTCTCGTACGAGACCCCCCCCATCAGGAGCCCAACCAGCATCTGCCAAGTTCTTTCTTCTTTGCTCGTTTGCACTCTGAACCCTCATCTCGGAGTTTCTCTTCTTTACGACCGATTTTCTTGGCCGTAAGCTAACTCTGGCTCCTTATCTCCCATCTAGACTCTCTGAGTGCGTTCCGTCATCCTTACGTACTCCTCTTCTAGCCTAGCTACCCACTCGAGATATTTCGGATGTAACAATACCTCCCCCCCCCCTTAGCCTCGTCTCGAGCTCTAAAACTTCTTTCTCTATCTAGGTAGCCCGTCTCCTTCTGAATAAATTTTTCGTTGGGTATGATGCTCGCCCGCTGAATGCAGTCCTCCACCCCTGCATCCCTCCCAATCGTTGGCCAGCCGGTTGGCACCGGGGAACCTCGGATGATTGGGCCCTCAGAGTAGGCTGGTGCGTACTCTTACTTGTCGGGTCATATTGAGTCGTACTCGCCACCGCGCTGCGTCAAGGCTTGGCCGGCCTGGTGAGGTTCCAGGGTTGCAGTTGGCACAGGGAATCGGCAGAGGCATGGTGTCCTTCCTGCTAGTAACCCGTATACTCGGCAGTGACTGCGCCCATGTCCTTCCGGGGGGAGACTAGTATGCTGGAGCAGTGACAGCGCTGTCGGGGACTCACTTCACCGCTTATGTGCCTTCTGCGCCGGTTCCGTCGGTCCAAGTCGGTCGCCGAGAGGTCGATACGTCTGTTCTGAACTGTTTTCCTGACTCTCAACGGTTTCGGTCGCGTGCACTCCTCGTCAGGCGCCCGGTCAGCGGCTTTGCTGTGCTTGTGGGATCGGTGCCTGAGAAGCAGGTCTCTTTTCGCGTTGCTTCTTCGTTTCGAATTCCGTCCGAAGGTCGGTTTCCCGTGTGTCATAAGTGTGTGTGGGATGAAGTCCTCTAACCCCTTCCCCCCTACTACTGCTCGTGCTTTGTCGGGCCCTTTTATGGACATCCCGTCTAGGCGTCAGCGAGTCGGTAGTCTCTCAGCGCATCCGGATTCCATTGATGAAACTCCCAGAGTTTTTCCAGACTGCCTACCAAAAAGTTATCGAACGGTTCTTCCGTCCAGTCTTTGCGTTCCGGATAGTCGAGCCATTTGACGAGGTAAAGGATCCTTTTCTTATTCCCTCGGCCGCATTCGACCAAGGACATAACTTCGTCGACATTGTATTCCTCTGACTGCTCGATGTCGTCAGCCTCTCGGAGCACCTTTGATGGGTCCGGGGGTGCTCGGTGCTCGCTGATTCGGTAGGGTTCGAGCAGCGAGACCTGGAAGACGTTGTGGATCTTCCATTTCTGGGGCAGCGTGAGACGGACAGCCAGGGGGGAGACGATTTTCTCGACCTGGAAGGGACCATGATTCTTGTGGTCCAGCTTTTTTGAGGGGCAGCGCGTTTTGATGTTGCACCCGTTGAGCATTACCAAGTCTCCTACTTGGTAAGCCGGGGGTTCCATCCATGTCGGATCGGTGTATTGGCGCATTCGCTCCTGTGCGTCTTCCAGTCCTTTCCGGGACTCGTCGTACACGGTGTGCATCCAGTGGGTGTAGACTTGGCTCGCTGGGTTGAGTGGTTCTGCTATCGGAGGATCCATGGCTGCCGGGTGGAAGCCATAGTTAGCGTAAAATGGGGACATGCCATTACCCATGGTGGTCGAGTTATTGTAGGTGAACTCGGCCATTGGCAGCAAACGGACCCAGTTGTCTTGTTCCTTGCCGACGAACGCTCGGAGGTAGGCTTCGATTGTCTGGTTGAGTCGTTCCGTTTGGCCATCGGTTTGCGGGTGGAATGCGGTTGACATTCGGGGCCGGATTCCCGAGAGCTGTAGGAACTCTTTCCAGGTTTCCGAGGTGAAGCTGGAGTCGCAGTCGGACACGATATCGGTGGGGAGGCCGTGATACTTCCATACCTCTCGGGCAAAGATGACGGCCAGGTCTGCCACTGTCTTTCCCTCTGTTCTCAAGGGGAGAAAGTGTGCCATCTTGGTGAATCGGTCGATGATCACCCATAGCTGGTCATGGCCTTCTGAGGCTGGGAGTTCCGTAATGAAGTCTATTGCTATGGATTGCTATAGGGCGTAGGGCAATTCTAACGGCGAGGATAGTCCATAGGGTTGGTGCCGGAACACCTTATTCTGCTGGCATTCCGGGCAGTTTCTGACAAAGTCGATGATTCGTTCGTTCATCTTTGGCCACCAGAAGTTTCGTCGGATTAGCTCGATGGTCTTGTCCTGACCCATGTGTCCAGCCACCTTTGTATCATGTTCTGATTCCATAATCCTCTGCACCACTCCCTTTGGTACCCAGAGCCGGTTTCGTCTATACAGCAGGTCGTTTTCGCAGCTCACTTCCTTGGCTTTTCGATCCTTCGGCGACGGGTCTTCCGTTGCCGCTTCCTGTTTCCTTGCTTGTTCATAGACTTCATCCTTTTCCCCTTCTTTTCTGACGCTTGCCAGGAATTCTTCTGCCCACCTTCTTTCCGGGCGTGATCCTAGCTGTGCCAAGGAGCAAATGAACGACCGCGTTAGTCGTTCCTCGAAGTGATTTTTTCCCAAAACCGTGGTTATCGGCTGTTTTTCTACCCCCCCCTTCTCAGGGCGGTACTCCGAACGCCTCGATAGTGCGTCTGGTTTTCCGTTCTGTGTACCTGGTCGGTAGTAGATTCAGAAGTTAATGTCAGCCAACTCTTGTGTCAATCTTGCTTGCCGTCGGTTTAATACTTTGGTTGTTGTGAAGTATTCCAAGTTCTGATGGTCTGAATAGACCTGGACCTGGTGGGTTGCACCTTCACAGTATCGCCGCCAATGTTTGAAGGCGTCCACTACCGCCAGGAGTTCCTTGTCGTAGATCTTATAGTTAATTTCCGCAGGTTGGAACTTCCTGGAGTGGAATGCTACCGGGTGTAGGCGTCTTTCCTCGTCCCGCTGCGATAGTATTGCTCCTATCACAAAGTCCGATGCGTCGGTTTCGATGATCACTTCTTTTGCGGAGTCGAAGTGTGCTAGGATCGGGGCCGTAGTGAATCGTTTTTTTAGTTCTGCGAAGGCTGCATCTGCTTCCGCATTCCAGTTCCATTCTTTGTCTTTCTTGGTCAGTTCTGTAAGTGGTCTCGCCACTCGGGAGTAGTCCTGGATAAAACGTCTGTAGAAGTTGGCAAACCCTAAAAACGATTGGGTTTCTGTCAGGGATTCCGGCGTTTTCCAGCCGAGTATCGCCTCCACCTTTTCTTCTGACATTCTTATCCCGTTCCTTCCGATGATATAGCCTAGAAATTCCACTTCCTGGGCTTTCCATACACACTTTTCGGGCGAGACGGCTAGACCATTATTTTGTAGGCGTTTTAGGACTTCTCTGACCATTTCGTCATGTTTTTCCTCCGTTTCAGCGTAGACCAGTATGTCGTCCATGTATGCCAATGTTCCCATGTTGAGCATGTCGGAAAAGATGTGGTTCATCATATCTTGGAAGGTGGAGGGGGCGTTGGTGAGTCCGAACAGCATGACTTGGAATTCGAAAAGCCCGTATCGGGTTCTGAACGCTGTTTTCCATTCGTCCTCTTCGCGGATTCGGATTAGGTGAAATCCATTTTTGAGGTCCATCTTTGTGAACCATTGCGCCCCCCGGACCCGGTCCTACAGTTCCTATATGAGAGGCAGTGGGTACCGATTCGGGATCGTGATCCGATTTAGGGCTTGGTAGTCAACACATAGACGTAGTCCTCGTCCGTGCGGTTTCGGCACGAAGAGGATTGGTGAGCCTGCTCGGGATGTGGAGCGCTTGATTTTCCCCGTTTTCTCCATTTCCGTCAGCCATTCTCTTAGGGTCTGGAGTTCTTCTTCGGAGAGGGGGTAGATGGGCCCCCATGGCGCCGTGCTTCCTTCCTGGAGGTCGATTTTGCAGTCGTAGGGTCGGTGATCTGGGAGGGCATCTGCCGCCTCCTTTCCCATGATTCCAAGGTACTGATGGAATTCTATTGGAACGGCTTTCAGCGGCTCGTCCTCTCTTACTGCTGACACGTATCCGATAACTCGAGCGCTGGGATTGGTTGCGATTGATTCGTCCCAGGTTAGGGAGAAAGGCCCCGTTGTGTGCCAAGTGCATTTCCTCATACATTCCACGCTGTTGAATCGTACCTCTTCGTTTGTCCAAGCCCCTTGCGGCGGGTGTTGCTCTATCTAACTAAACGGAAGGAAGATGTCAATAGCTGCTTCCATTGGAGTTACTTCGAAGGTTTCCTCTGAGAAGTGCTTCCAGTGTTGCAGACGTATTATCCCTGTGTAGCTCTGTCCGGCCCCTCCGACCACTTCCCCGGTGAAGTTCTCAATGGTTCGAGGGTTTTTGGGTGTTTTGGTCCGAATTCCCAGTCGCTCAATCGTTTGTTGGTTGATCAGGGTGACTGAGCATCCTGTGTCTAGCCGTGCCTTTACTGGGTACTGGCTTTCATTCCAGTGGAGCATCATGGAGATTATTGGTCGATCATTCCTTTTTCTTTTCTTCCCTGGTGCCGAGTCTTCTGGGTCCGGCTCCTTTCATTTTCTTTTCGAGGTGCCGCATACAAGGTGTTTTACTCCGACTCGCGGCCGGGCGGAGCTTCTCAAGAATCCGATTCTTCCGAGTCTTCCCACAGCGGTAGGTCCGTGGCCATTTCCTCGACCGCTGCCACCTTCTGCTGTTTTGCCGCCGGGGGTTCCTCTGGCTCGTTTTCTCTTTTCCGTTTCATTGTTTCCACGGCTGCGACCTTCCATGGTGCCGGTGGCAAGGCTGTTCCCTGTACCGTCTGGAAGGAGAAGCAGTCGTAGGTCCTGTGGCCTGGTCGGCCGTATCGCCAGCAGTCTTCCTGGCTTTTCCGGTATTCCTCCGCCTCCTTGCTGGGTACTCCTTTGAGGGCCGCATCTTGCGACGGCCAGGAGTCCTTTTTTGGTAGTCTGGTATGGTTTGATCTGGGTTGCGGGGCTCCTTCTTTGGGACTTGGTCGTGTGTTGTCTTTCTTTCCTTGTTCCCTGGGGCGGTCGTTTCTTGTGCCGTCCTTGTTGGGTGCCGTCCCACTTCGCATCGCTTCCTTGGCTGCCCTGAGCGCCTTTTTCTTTTCCACCTGTAGGCCGGCTTGGTGGGTGGCCTGTAGGAAGCCCTTGTCATCTGCGAAGTCCTCGAGGTAGTGGGCGAATCACATGTCCAGCACTGCATCGGGCATGGCCAGGTCTACTTTTTGTCTTAGTGCCTCCCCCGTGGCCCGTGTGAAGTTATTGAGCGCTCGAAACTCTGTCAGGTAGGTACGGATGGACCCTTGGTATTTGAGCTGCCCTAACTTGAGTTGGGCATCCGCCGCTTCCCGTTCGTTCCGGTATTCCATTCGGATAGCCACGGAGTAGTTAACCCAGGTGTCGTTTTCTCCCAGTTCTCGGTACCGGTGAAGGTGCCATACTAGGGCGGTGTTGGTTAGGAGGATCCCAACCCAGGCGATTTTCTGGCGGTCGACCATTTCCGGGTAGAATCCCAGATACATCGTGACCGATTCCCACCATTGGTTGAAGGTGGACGAGCTTTTCCCGTCGAATTTTTCCGGATTTTCCATCTTGAGTCTAGAGGTGTATACTCGGGCTCCTCTTTCCGGCTGCTCTACGGCTTGTCCTGCCGCGATTCCGGCTCCCACTAGCTGGGCTATTTCCCCTGGCGTGAGCATGGTTGCCAGCCGTTCCTGGGTGGGTTCCCTTGTTCCTGATGGGGGCCTTCCTGTCGGTAGGTTCCGTTCGTACAGGTTGTTGTCGTCTTCGCTAGGAGGGGGCAAAGGCGAGGGCGGTATTCCCCTTTGGGGAGGTCTCGGTGGGGGTCCCCCTCTTTCTGCCCCTCCTGTACCTTGGGGTCTATGCGGCGGGTCCGTAGCTAGAACTGCCGCGGGCCTTTGTCGTCGTTGTTGGGTTCCTCCAAGTAAGGGGCTCCCTAGCATTAATCGGGTTGGTGGTACCCCTGGGCTTGGAGTGGGCCGGGTCCGTCCGGCCGGTGTTGCAGGCAGGGGAACTGCAGTTGCTACTCGCAACAATTCGTTTTGTGCTTGGGCCAGCCGTTGCTCCAGGCTGGCCATTCGATCTTGGTCCTCGTTTCGTTGTCGCTCGAGCGTTTCTACCTTTTTTTGGTGGTCAGCAGCCCATTTTTCCACGTTTCCTTGGAATTCCATTAGGTGGACGTTTCGGGCCAGGTTTGCTTCCGACAGGAAAGCTACTGCGTCGTGCATTCGGGCTACTTGTGTTGCTTCGTGTGCCCAATGTAAATCACTCGTCTTGGAGTGTTCGATGATAGCTTCCCAGACCTGTCTGGTAAATGCCTGGTATGCGTTAGCGGATACCATCAGCGCGTTTCTTACCCAATCTCCTGAGATTTGTTTCTTGGCTTCCATCTGCTCGTAGACGTATTGGGCTCCTTGTGCCAGTCGGTTTTAGGTGGCTTCTATCCGCCTGATGCGTCGGTCCGTGTGGTCCAACGTGTTGCCGCAGATGTCCATTAGCTGGCATAGGTCTTGCTGGGCCTGCTGCTGGTGGTTGGCCATTGCCCGCATCCATCCGACCGGGTTGGTGATCTCCAAGGTTTCCTCTTGGGGTTCTTCGTCGTTGGTGATCTGGAGCAGCCCTTGGGGTATCTCCAACCAGAGCATGTGATAGTCGGACGAGGTAGACATTTCCTAATATAAGTCAAGGAAGTCTCCACTGTGGATGGTTGAATCGTAGTCGAAGTGGTAGTCGAATAGGTCAAAGAGTTCGTCTTCGTCGAAATCGACGGGTTGGGATAGTAGTGCACAGTTCCACCACTGCTGGGTATACCAATGGTATGGGGTGCACTCGATTGTTTTGTGGATAGGCTTTGGTCCGTTGAAGAATTCTTCCCACTGTTCGTATTTTGCGATTTTGTTGTCGATCGACTGAAAGGTGTAGTCGAAGGAATATTGCGTCTTAGGATCTAAGAAGGTAGATAGTTCGAGTAGATAGAGGTGGTCTTCGAAGTAGGTGTCGTCGAAGTAAGTCATGAAAGTAGGGTGATTTTGAGATTAAGATTATAGTGTGACACTGGGGTTGTATCGTAACCGGTGTGCGGGTAGAATCAAAGGTAATCAGGCTACTTTCGATAATTCACAACAGAATAATCTTAGATCTTGTTTGTGGGTTCGGTGGTAGTGTAGGTGAGGACGTTCGTGCTGTCCTCCCTCCGTCAAGGCGGAAACCCTCAGTCTTATACCCGAGTGACGCTGGCGTGAGAGGCGGTGACTCAGATTCGGATTCCCCCGAGGTGCATAGACCTCGCGGGTGATTCATTGGTCCTGGCCGGGTGTAGATAAGGGAGATGAGCTCTTCATGCTGCTGAGCAGGGAACTTCCTTGCTCCAGACTCGTACGTGGCCTCCCCCGTAGGGCCCAGACCTCTTCGTACGTGGTTCCTCCGTAAGGGCTCGGATCTCTTGTACGAGACCCCCCCCGTCAGGAGCCCAACCAGCGTCTGCCAAGTTCTTTCTTCTTTGCTCGTTTGCACTCTGACCCCTCATCTCGGAGTTTCTCTTCTTTACGACCGATTTTCTCGGCTGTAAGCTAACTCCGGCTCCTTATCTCCCATCTAGACTCTCTGAGTGCGTTCCGTCATCCTTACGTACTCCTCTTCTAGCCTAGCTACCCACTCGAGATATTTCGGGTGTAACATGCCACCTCAACCGGAAGTGCCACCTCAACCGGAAGTGCCTTAATTCTTCAGAAAGCTCTCTATGGATTGAAGTAGGTCCCAAGACTATGGTACAAGGATATCAACGCATATTTGCAATCTATAGAATTCAGACAATCGGCAGAAGATTCAAACTTATATCTCCAACCAGGAGTCCTTCTAGTACTCTACGTGGATGATCTGCTCATTGCACACAATGGTATCGAAGGACGAGGGCACCAGATCAAGCAGTTGCTGCAAAAGAAATATAAGATGTGTGATCTGAGAGCAGCAAAAAGGTTCCTAGGGATTGAGATTGAAATAACCAAAGATGGGGGATTTAGTATCTGTCAACAAGGCTACAACAATACAATTATATGACGTTTTCGATTGATGGATGCAAACCCAGCTAAGTCTCCACTTGATCCTCAGACAGATCTGATGAACACCTACTGTGAGGACAAACTGGCTAATCACAAAGAGTACCTATCAATGGTCGGATCGCTCATGTATATGGCACTCGGAAGTTATCCAGATATTGCCTTTAGTGTCACTGCCCTCAGTCGATACAATATCCAACCCTTCGAGATGCATGTAACAGCTGCCAGGGGAGTATTACAATATCTCAAGTCCACTTTAGAATTTCAAATCCATTAATGACGACTTCCATCCCACATACAGTCTCATGATATGACCATCAACATCATTGGATACACCAACTCAGACTGGACTGGGAATCTGACAACTTGCAAATCAGTTGGAGGATGTGTCTTCCGCCTCAGATACACCAACATCAGCGAAAAACTTGTCATGTCCAGACTGATCCATTGGCAAGCCAAATGCCAAAGTGTGGTGGCACTCTCAACGCTTGAAGCCAAATATATTACCTGCTCGTATGCCACCTGGGAAAGCCTTTGGCTTAAGCGTATGTTCAAGAAAGTGGCAGATGGAATGGCAGTAAAGATCTCGGATAGACCAGTATAGATTGGATACGACACCAAGGTACAATCAAATTGATTGCCACTGGAGTTGTACAACAAAAATCCAAGCATATTGATCTGAAATATCATCATGTGCACGACGAACAGATGAAGGGATCAGTTAAGTTCCAATACATCACCTCAGAATCTAATCCGGCTGACCTGTTGACCAAACCTCTCACTGTCCTGCGATACGAGCAACTGTTACGACTCACTGGACTCACTCGACATCAGGAAAAAAAATCTGCATCCTGACGTACAGGCTGCATCTGGACGCACCAGGTGCTCTGGACACTCTGGACGTACCCTGGCAGTGCATATACCCCTCCCAATGCAAAACACACAGGTAATATCAATTTGGACGCAGCTCACCAGGGAACTGTGCATTCGGACGCAGTTCGTCAGGGTGCTGTACATCCGGATACAGGCCAGTAGATCAATCTGCGTCCAGATACAGCTCGCCATGGCACCTGCTTACCGGACAAAGCATGGCAGGGTATTTTTCTTCTGGATGCAGCCGTATCAGGGTATTTTCCTTCTGGACACAGCCGTATCAGGGTATTTTCCTACTGGATGCAGCAGTACCAGGGCAATTTCTGACTGGACGTGTCCAGACGATGTGTGTCATGGCACCACGGTCACGCTGGCTGTCAAGGCACAGAATATCACAGCAAATACTCGTGTCGCATTCGCAAACACGCAGTGGGTTCCAGGCATCATGACTCAATCCAGTTCTATTCTCTATATCTAATGTACATCTATATATGCTACTACCACACTTCCCATTCCTAGTGCAAGCACCCAGCGTCACACCCATTGCTGCGATCAAGTAGTAATGCTGTTTTGATGTGCGTAGCATTGCTCTGCATGTTGGATGGAAACAAAAGAAAGTTGGCAAATACGACACGACGTGATGAGCACAACACACTGAGCACGATGATGACGAGGATGGCGATGAGGATGCCGGCGGTGAGGACAATAGTGAGTAGGACACGGAGAGTATGATGGCAACATCAGCAAAAAAATGAAAAGTTGAAGTATATTGCTTTTTTTACAGGTGAGACATAAATTTGAACTAATATTTCTCGAGGTTTCAGCTAAAAATAAAGCACTTTTTTTTTTAAATCCTTACAGGAGCAAAATATAACTTCTCCTCTTACGGGAGTTAGTGATGCTTACGGGAGCTACAGGAGCTACGGGAGCTCCCTAGGAATTCTCAAAATTTTTGCTGATGAAGTAAGACGTAGCGGGTATAATGGCGAGTATGATGGTGAGCTTTGTGACATAGTTAGCGTAGTACTCAGAGTGACAGAGACACCGGGAAGTTGTACTATACACAGTGACGAGTACAATGTCAATTAGTGTGCTGGCGGCAAGGACAATAGTGAGTAGGATGCAGCAGGTATAATGGCAAGAAAGACACGATGAGTATGATGTCGATGCAAAGCTCCAAGCCATTACTAACACTTGCGCTTCCGCAAGGTTCAGCTCGCTCATCACTCCTATATAGATCCATTTTTACTTCTCCTTTCACCTCGTCCTACGTACTCGTCATCATTCTTCACGTTGCCATCATACTCGCCGCTATCAAACTCATCATGTTTTACCTACTCGTTGCGCCTTTCTCACTACATTACTCGCCACCATCCTCACTACCATCAAACTCATCGACATCCTCCTCATTGACACTGTACTCATCACGTTGTATTGTAAAACTTCCTGCCGTCTGTCACTCTGAGAGCTGCGCTAACCATGTCACAAAGCTTGCCATCATACTCGTCACGTCTTTCTCACCATTATATGTCAGAATAATGTGCGTCCGGAGATGACGGACCGGAGATGGCGTCCGGAGATGACGGACCACAGGCAACATGTCCAGAGATGACACCAGCCTTAGTCTCCGAGCACCGGTTCGGGAGACAGTCTTCCATCCTTTCCCCTTGGCGAGTCCCTCAGGCGCGTTGTATATAGAGAGAATGTTCCTCCTTCGACTTTGTATCAATCAACCAATTCACTATCTTCGTCTCTATCGATCTCTATATTCCAACATTATACTCGCTGCATCCTACTCACTATCGTCCTCGCTGCCGGTACTCTCATTGACATGGTACTCGTCACTGTATCGTACAACTTCCCGGTGTCTCTGCTACTCTAAGAGCTGTGCTAACCATGTCACAAAGCTTGCCATCATGCTCATTGCGTCTTTCTTGCCATCATACCCACCACGTCCTACTCACTATCGCCCCCGCCATCGGCATCCTCATCGCCATCCTCTTTATCGTCGTACTCATCGCGTCGTGCTCATAGCATTGTACTCATTGTATCGTATTGTATTTGCCAACTTTCTTTTGTTTCCGACCAATACACAGAGCAATGCTATACACATTAAAACAGCATTACTACTTAATCACAGTGATGGGTGTGACACTGGGTGCTTGCGCTGGGAATACGAAGTGTGCTGATAGCATAAATAGATGTACATTAGATATAGAGAATCGAACTGGATTGAGTTACGATGTCTGGAACCCACTACGTGTTTGCGAATACAATGCAAGTATTTGCTATGATGTTCTGTGCCTTGACAGCTAGCATGACCTTGGTGCCATGACACACGTCATCCAGACACGTCCAGTCGGAAAATACCCTGACATGGCTGCATCCAGTAGGAAAATACCCTGATATGGCTGCATTCAGAAGGAAAATACCCTGACATGGCTGCATTCAGAAGGAAAATACCCTGATACGGCTACGTCCAGAAGGAAAATATCCTACCATGTTCCGTCCGGTAAGCAGATACTGTGGCGTACTGTGTCCGCACGTATAGTACAATGGCGATCTGCATCCGAGTTAAGCAGGTTGCATCCGAAACTTCTAGAGCGTCTAGTGCGTCCGGACACTAAGATGCAAATTTTTTTTTTCCTGAGGGATTCAACCCCTACATGGAGGGCCGACCAAAGAATAGTGATTGAAAAAAGGGGGTGCTCATGACAAGGGATTGGAGAAGAAAAGTTCCTGTTTTGAGTGTCTTGCACCATGTCGGCAAGTGTGAGTTGGTACTCTTTTTCCTACTAGCCAGTGTTTTTCCCACAGGGTTTTCATGGCAGAATTTCTGATGAGGTTGACAAGGATAATGGGTTTATTTGCATTTGGTCGATCTACAGAGCACAAGAAGAGGAGGTGTGTTGGAAATACTTCTCACGCCAAGATGGTCTTTAGGTTTGGCACTTCTGTTTTACAGTTTTGTTGAGGACACATTTCCGTAAGAGTGGGGAAGTAAGAAGGGATATCTGCTGTTCTTCTTGTACTTCTCTTTCTGTTCTACATACTTGTTCAATTTACTAGATATTGAACTTCACCACCGAATTGATATTCTTTCAACAGGGTGGTATCCATGCGGATGGGTGGAGTTGCACAGGTGTCGACTTGATCCTGTGAGACCACCCAGTGCAGCACTGGTAGTGAAACTTTTTTGTTTGATCATATTCGCATGAAGCCTATCTAGACTATGATGGTGAGGTGGTAGTGAAACGGGGTACGGAGGAACTTGTCTGAGATAAGCAAGAATATTTAGATATTTTTGCCACCTGGCAAGAGAGTATCACCAAATCTACTGTCTACCATCTCCACCTATATATCTGTATACCATAACCTTTGACAGGCTATGAACCCTGTGGGTCAGAAAGTTGCAAGCGAGACCCTATAACTGACAGCGTAAAACCGAGTAAGAGACGATACTGATGAGTTGATTGGATCAGTTCGTACCTCAATACCTATAGATAGCTCGAATTCACTGACAATCAAATTCCGATTGTGCTAAAAGATACAGGGTGGTGTGGTGGGTCAGATAATTTGAAGTGAGCAGTGCCCTTTCTCTCTGTTTGAGCTGCTCTTCCCAGCTCGGCCCAATAAATAGACCAACTAGACTTTGCATGGTTCACTGGAGTCAACAGTGCCGGTTAAGAGTGGATCAGCAGTGGGGAAGGGAAGGATTGACTCCAATTATTCCCACAGATAGACTCAAGTCATTTGAGAAAATTGACTCTTGTCTTCCAAGAAAATTGACTTAAGGCATTCAATCAAATTGACTCAAGTTATTCAAGAAAATTGACTTAGGTCAATGAAGAAAATTGACTTGGGTCATTCAAGAAAATTGACTCGAGTCATTCAAGAAAATTGACTCTTGTCACCCAAGAAAATTGACTTGAATCATCCAAGAAAATTGACTCCAGTAATTCAAGAAAGTTGACTCTAGTCATTCAAGAAAATTGACTCGAGTCATTCCGGAAGCTTGATTCCAATCATTCCCCAAAATTGACGGAAGTCATTCAAGAAATTGACTTGATTCATTGAAGAAAATTGACTTCGGCCATTGACCAAAATGACTCAAGGTCGATAAATAAAAATGTTTTAACTTGCTAAATAGCAACTCTAACTTTCCAGTCATTCTCCGTCCGATAATCCCTTCTCCAAACTATAAGTCCCCTGTTGATAAGTAAATTTATCCGTAAAAACATGCTGTGCCACATTGGCAGCTGACCACACAACCCCCAATTTTTTTTTCTTAACCCGGTGCCAGAAATCGATTTTCCAGATAGTTATCTAACGTTTCTTATGTAGGAACAATTTATTAATTATGTGGTTGTGGTTGGAGGGATATGGGAAAGTAGCTGGCGCGGCCACCGGGCGCGCCCAGGCCTCTTTGCGTCTGTTTCACGGTGGGCACGTGCACGCACCCCAGCTGTAATGTCATCGCGATATTGCGCGCCATAGGTGTTCCGCGTTCCAGCGTTGGAGATGAAAAACATCGAGAAAAGGTCTACAATGCCAGAACATACGCTAAAAAAGTCCACAATGCCACAAGGGTTCCTCCATGTCAGTTTTCAGTAAGGATTTCTCGGCTCGGAATATTGTGGGTAGGGTAGGTAGAATCGCTGGCTTTTTTTTATTAGACATATTCGCATACAGCCCTATCTAGACTATGGCGGCGTACATTTTGTCCGTTTTTCCCGTCTGCTGTCCGCGCGGTGGCGGCACCGCATGGCCGCACGGAACGTCACAGGGAATACGTCACCTCTGCAGCACCATGGTGACAGGACAAGGCAGGGCTCCAGGTAGTGGATGAACCAACGAAGTCGTGAGCGGCAAGCGATGAGCAATTGAATGACGAGCGGCGAGTGGCGAGCTGCCAAACGACTGAGCGGCCGGTGGCTGCGTGAAGAAGAAAAGAAGAGCGGGCGACGGCTCCATATAAGGATATCCGCCGCCCCGTTAACTGACGGTTACTCTTCAACTCCCGGCGTCCCACGTTGCTTCTTCCTGCAGTATTCTGAGCCGAGAAAATCCTTACTAAAAACTGGCATGGAGGAGCCCTTGTGGCATTGTGGACTTTTTTAGCGTATGTTCTGGCATTGTAGACCTTTTCTCGAAAAACATCACCCGCTGCATTTGTCAGCATATAAGCTAAACCCAATACGGATGGGCTTGGAATATCTCCATTGTCGCCCGTGAATCGCTGCGCGGACTGCGGAGAGGAAACCTTTTTTTTTGTTTATTCATTACCCGCATGCGACCTAGATAGATCATGGCGAGGTTTGTACAGTCCGTTTCCCGTCCGCACTCTCCGCTGAGGCGGCCGGCGTTGCAAGCTCACCTTTGAGGCCTATCCCGGGAAGATATGAAGGGCACCAAAGAAGAAACAAGCGAGAGACAAAGGAAAGGACAAAGGAAAACACGACCCTCTCCTAATTCTCTTGACCAGTACCCAACTCATCGAACTCCACCCTCTGGTCCTCTTCCCTCTCCCTCCGAGCGCTCCCGGAGTTCCCATTCCGATACCTCACTTTCAGCGCCATCCTCAGCCGGTACTAGCCTTCCCACATCCGCACTGGAGAGAAAGTCCAGTATTGGCTGGCTGTACCTCCCGTCGGCAAGTAGGTCCCGGATCTTGAACCGGCCTTCCACCCCGCTTTCCTACCACACCTCTGCCAACGGATCTTCTGCTGTGCCTTTCATTCGGGGCACGTCTTACGGACGAGAAACCCGGACAGTGTGTACCTCGCCATGATCTATCTGAAGCGAGGGCACCTGTGACCGGTGGTCTGAGGAGGGAACGAGAGCAGGAGAGGACAGGAGGGGATCGGGTCCGCAAGTACGAGGGCGAGGATATCTTGATGAGTTGGTGGATGACACGAGAGAGAGAAGGAGGCGGCGTCGAGCAGCGTACAACGTATGTTTTATTGGGCATGTAGAAGAAGAAAGAAAGAAGAAAAGTGAAAGGAGCGAGGGTGCCTCTATGTACGCTCTGTCACCATGAGACGCTAACTTAATTGAGCCGTCGGCGGCACCCACTCATGAAAAGGCGAGAAGCCAAAGTCCAACGCTATCTAGGTCGCATGCGAGTAAGGAATAAACCAAGAAATAATCGCTCTTGAATCGTAATAGACCAATACAACACACTCATACAACCCATATTTTAAGAGACTGGAGCGGAGGAAAAACTTCTTTCCCGGGCAAGTGAAGTAATTCAAGACTTTTTCGGACAAAGTTTCAAATCTAACCATTGAGACCGCAGTTTACCTGCAGAACTGATCGAACGCCCTCGGGGTTACTTGCTTGCACAGACGAGAGCCCCCAGCTTCATCCTCTGATTAAGTGGGTGCACTATGCCCAAACGGCGACACTGAGCGGCGGCTCAGGTCAGGTAGCCAAGATAAACCTATTCGTCGTCAGCGCCTGAGGTGCGGATGGTGGGTGTCGTTTCTTACCCCCAGGTTCCGCTCAAGGACCGAGACAATTTTCGCCTGGACCTCATTTTTGTATTGAGGATTGTTCAAGTCTTTCGGGATAGGCTCGGGAAGCCTCAGTCCATTGATGCAGCGTTCCACCGCGTCTCCATAGGCGGGAGCCTCTTTGGAATACACGTAGCCAATGCAGTTCATCGCCGTCGTGCGGACAGGATCAGCTCGAGGGTCCTGTGCGTGGCCGTGATAGTCGATAGTTCCGAGGGCTCCGAGTTCTTCGATCGGCTTTCCCAACGCCAGTTCGATCAGAACAACCCCCAGCGAGAACAAGCACCTGTTGTAATCCGCGACACTCTCGGCAGCGGAGATTTGCCGCGGCTGTCCGTCGAAGGTACGGTGAACGAAGGGATGCTCCAATATCGGCTCCCAGATCACCATACGCTGGCCCGAGCCGACCACCTGTCGTTTGACTGCGCGATGAAGGATGAATATATCTTTTTTGGTCCAGTCGTCGCCCAGCCACTGCGTCGTGTGCAGCTGCATCATGGCAAGCGCGATCTGGACTCCCAATGTCAGCGTCTCGGCGGGTTTGAGACCACCGTTCAGGAGAACAACGTCGAGCGGCAACGCTCGTATCGTTTCGAAAGGGAAGGCGATCGCCGAACGCGGTTGCAAGCAGTGCCATCTAATATCCTGCTCCCCGAGAAGCGCACCCATGGACATCGACGCAGGAGGCACACCGGGTTTCCTAGAACCGGCGTTCTGAATCGTGGAGCACAGGTTCTTGATCGGCTCCGTATTGGGGTAGTCACTGGACGACGCCGTTGGTTTGCTCGGAGCCGCAGCGGCCACCGAGGCGTCAATCGCGTATCGGACAGCTTTCCTGATGAGTCCACAAGAGATATTAGTTCGAATCGTGGGAGAGTGGTGGACAACGCTTACTTCACCCCTTTCAGACCAGTAGTCGAGGCACTGGTGCAAGGTGTACTGGATGTTGGTGTTTGCCTTTGGCTGGGCTTCCCTCCGAAGACTCCGCGGAATCCATTGGTCACTTTCCAACCAGTCACCCCAGACTTCTGACAAGTGACATCGTCCTCCGGGGGGTCACTCGCGGCGGAAACGGTGGAGTTTCCCGGGGGTACTGGGTTGCACGGCTCGAACTCCAATCCTCGCCAGTTTGTCCCGGCGTCGGACTGCTTGCTGTCAAGCGGAAAGAGTACCTCGAATCGGATGGGAATCGGCGCTGCCGATGCCTCCGCAGCTGGCTCGCGCACTCTCGGAAGCCGAAGGGTTGCATTGTGGTGCGTGTGGCAAGCACACGAGCTGATGTCCTGCAGGTTCGCCTGGAACACCTCGTGGAGGTTGACGGCAAGCTCGCGCGCTCGACTATGTTGCGTCGCCACTACTGACGGATTCGAGAATCGCACGGTACTAGAACGGAGATGCGTTGCAAGACGTTCGAGCTGGCTATTCAACAACTTGATCTCTGCAAGGCAGTCGGCCCGTTGGAGCACTGCCCAAATCTGCTTCCATTTCTTCCTCCGAGAGGATTTGTCACCGTCGACCTGCCGCTTCGTCAGTCCTCAATCCCGATCATTCGGCAGAGCGGGTTGATGCGGAGGCACACCGGCAAGTGCAACTCGCCGTTGACGAATCCGAGCTTCTCTTGGACTTCGGTCAGGATCGTGCCCATATGGGTCATAGTGTCAATGAAGACATTCGCATTTGTCTCACCCCAGCAAGACTGCAGGTGCTGGATGAAATCCGCATCCCAGCCGACACCGCGCAGCAGGTCGACTGCCAGCTCGGGCTGGCACGTCCCTTGCAAGATATTCGTGCAAGTGTTCTGAAATAGAACATTCTCTATCCGCAGTCCTCTGAGCACTCCATTCATCGCGACTTTCCACCGCCATACATCGCGGCACTGGACATACGCCGAAATCCCCTTAATAACAAGCGGGAACACCGTTAGCGCTAGGCCAGCGAATTCGGCCATGCTGTCTCGGGTATCTAGCTGACGTGTTTCGTGTGGTCCTAGTGTCGTGCTGGCCGAGTTGTGCGGGTATCGAGGAAACTGTCAGTTCCTGCGTGATATGGTCGGCAAGAGGGCAAATTGTCGAAATTTCTGATTGCAGACTTTGCGATGTGGTTGACGCCGTCGACGTAAGCCCCCAGCGACCCCGCATTTTTGGTGCGGGGGTCACTTCGAACTTTTTATGTGTAGAGTGGCTGTAAGATGGAGTTGCGTGCTTTTCAGCGGTGGGCCTGGCTAGGCGGGGTCAGCCATTCCGATTGGTTGACTAGCGAGTACATTTTGGTAGGTACTAATGTACGGAGGCCCATAACAACCAACCAGTCAAGTTTCTCGAATTTGCGTAACCTAAAACACGAACCCCTGAAACCCGAAAACCCGAAAACCACGAATACTCAACAATCTTGCAACCCTGCCAAAGAAATTTCACATCACCAAGACTCCACAAATTGCAACTGGAGAGAGGTATATTTACGAGTCACAACCATTGTGCCTCGCTGCAAATGACGGGTGCACGCCGACAGAGCAAATACCCAACTTCGTCGCCTCCGTCTCCAGTGTGCACTTGTTGGAGTGCTCGTCGGTCTCCTCCATCTCCGGCGTCCGCTTGGTGTGCACGCCAGACTCTGTCTCCTCTATCTCTGGTGCCTACTTGGCAGAGTGCTCGCTGGTATCCTCCGTCTCCGGCATCTGCTTGGGGCACACGCCAGACTCCGTCTCCTCTGTCTCTGGTGCCCACTTGTCGGAGCACTCGCTGGTATCCTCCGTCTCTGGTATCCGCTTGGGGCGTATGCTAGATGCTGTCTCCTCCGTCTCCGGTGCCCACTTGTCAGAGTACTCACTGGTCTCCTCCGTCTTCAGCGTCTGCTTGGAGTGCACGCCCAACTCCGTCTCCGTCTCCTCCGTCTCCTGCGTCCACTTGTCCAAGTGCTTGCCCTCGTTCGAGAGTGTCTCAGCATTTAAAAACTTTTGGTCAGGATCAGCGTAATGTTTGGGAACATTTCAATGTTTGGAAGGTCACCACTGGAAAAGGGTTACTGGATTGCATGAGAGAGAAAGAAGAAGGGACAACAGGCAGAAGAAAGCCCTCCGTATACACATGTGTACTCATACTCATATTTGTACTCACACAACTCACATGCGTACTCATACTCACACAGGTACTCACATGCGCACTCATGCTCACTTCTCTCATGCAACAGAACCTGTTGTATAAAAATCCTACAAATCAATATCGTCGAGTCACATTTTCAAACCAATATCTTCGAGCCCCGTTTCCCCCATTTCCTCCATTTCCCCTGTCTTCTCCATTTCCCCTGTTTCCCCCGTTCCGGCTGCCAGCCATTACACTGCTGATATTTGAGCACTATCACCTCATTCAAGAAAATCTTAGAAAATAGATAAAAGCTGAATACAATATAAAATCGGAAACACCAAGTCCTACAATCTACCATCTATTACCCTCCCATTCTTTCACTTCTTCGGCATGTGGCTGGTGCTACTCTGGGTAACTTTGGCTTTGGAGCCTGTTGAGAGGGCAGACGTGGTGGAGAACTAGTCGAGAATCTTGTTTCCTCTGGCAGCTGCCATGGTGGTGTGGTATTTATATCTTTCCTTGACCGCTATTTGACTAAATGAGCATAAACTGATTTGTTATGGAGTGATTCAACCAAACTAACCTTTCTGTTGATAACTGGTTGACAAGGGGGAAGTTCAGGCTTTAAATCAGAATCTGGTGAAGGTGCTAGTCCTTGACGCTGTTCAGGACTTGTTGGCATTCCATCATCGCTAATTAAGACTGGTTCATCAGCTATGACAGTGTGGTTGGTGGGAGCTGTAGGTGCGACCTCCTGGTATGCTGCCGGTGTGCTTTCAGACGGAGCTGTAGGTACTGCAGCCAACCCAGACCCACCCGGGGGAAAAGTGTGCTCCATAGCTGAATCATGAAACCAGTCACTGAAGTCCGCATCCATATCTTCAGCCGTATCCGTCCAGACCATGTGGAGTGTGAGTAAAATTGTGTCAGATTGGTTGGTAGATACCCATCCTCTAGTACCTGTACCGCCTCCTACTGCTAGACCTGACATGGAAAAGTGAGTGTCAAGAAGTTCACCCATTGTCAGATCCCACTGTTCGAGGTCACGTTTGGGGAGCCGTTCAATTTGTTTGCTGATTTTGTGATACCGTTTCACTGGAGTGATAGTAGTGTACCGTATGACTTCATATGTTTAGCATCAGCTATTCGAACAGGAAAGTCATTAAACATACAATTTGGCTTCATAGTAGTAAGAGTATCCTATAATCCTGTCTGCTGGATAATATGTCCGAAAGTTGAAGTGCGATAGATCCCATTGATGTTGTGTTTCAATTCTTCAGTAGTGGGACTCCATTCTTCGGTATACGGTACTGCCTCAAGCTTGAAAGGTGTATCGAAGTGGGAGATGATCAGCTTAAGACTGTACTTATGTACTACTGAAAGTGGTGGAGAGAGAGGATGGTCATCGAGAGGAGGGATCATTTTCTCTGATTGATTGGTTTTGCGGTTCCTCTGTTGTGTTGAGTTGTGTTGCTGTGAGACTGAGGCTGAAGGCTGTCCAGAGCTGATCGTAATGTTTAATGACTGTCTGCCTTTCTGGGCAGTGAGAAGGGCCTTCTGGAAGCTGGCAGCTTTAAAGTCGGCAAAAGAGTCGGCTCTGTTGGTAGTGATACTACGACGAGTGGAATTACTGCCAGATGCAGATGTATAAGAGCTAGCCTGGGTATACCTAAACTGCTGGTCGACTGGAATATGGGAGGTAGGTTGATGTGGTGTGATAGTAGCAGAGGGAATGAGTTGCTGACAGTATTCGCAGCAAATAACAGGGCAATTAGGATGGAATAATGCTTCGCCGAGTTGCATTCTGGTCCCACCATTTGCTAGTATGACGTGACCACAGAAGTGAGAAAACATTAAAGAGTTGAATGATATGAAATGGGGGAGTAATGTGTGGGAGTTGTAATAAGAATTCCTGGTACCGGCCCTTACAGTATATATAGTACTATCTCGCTCTCTCCGTATTATAGTATACATAGTTACCAACACTTACACTATCATGGGAAGCCAAGGACCAACAGCAGTCATTGATACCTTCCAGCATACTCTTTGGTACTGGTATATCTATGAGGATCATACACTCACTGAAGTTCAAGAACTATTTTAGCAAGGATTTTCTAATCTAGATATCTATCAACGAGAACCAGACTTTCCCAGTGAATCAACATTACGATGTGCATTTCAACGCTGGAACTATCGCAAATACCAGCAGCACTATGATAGCCAACAGCTCAACCGAGAGCTGTGGGTTTACTTTTACCACTGGGTGCTGAATGATAGCGAGATTCTTCTGTTTCTCACCAGTCGGAACTATCCTCTCAATGTACGCAGGTGAGTCATATCACTGGCAGTCACTCGTTATATTGCATACATACAGATTGGATCTTAATACACTAATTAACTTGAAGTTTAGTGAGACTACGGCTTGCATTAGCTATGCAATGTCATTATGACATGTCACAGATACCTCTGCATAACCAACAGATCCGTGCCATCCTGCAAGACGAATTATGTGGCCATTCTGCATTATATGGTCATCATTAAACCTATACACGACTAAAGCAGCTTGGAGTTCCAGTGGCCCGAAACCGGATGTACGAACAAGTTCACGAGTTGGATCCTGGTGGTGTCACTAGCCGGCAATTTGCTCGTTAGAATATTCCCTGTGGAGAATACCAAGTGGCTGGTCCTAACCGAGTCATGTCAGTTGATGGGCATCACAAGCTGACAATATATGACTTTGAGGTTTATGCTGGTATTGATGCATATTCGAGATATATCACTTGGATTCATGTTGGCATTTCGACTTGGACAGCAGTTGCAGTTCTACGATCATATCTGGACCACCTATCTAAGCATAGGACTCTTCCATACACTATTCGCTCAGACCGAGGAACTGAAACTCATGTGATGGCAAATGCGCATTGCCAGCTGCATCAAGAGCTCAACCCTGATACCACATGGAGTGACCACTACTGGTATGGGACTTCAACTGTGAACCAAAGTATTGAGTCTTGGTGGAGATACATGAGTAAAGGCCAGACTATAGCTTGGAAGATATGTATCTAGCCACAAACTACGACTGTATCCTTCAAGCTCATTCGTCCTGTCTAGAGATACTTCGATGGGTTAGCATCTGCTCGGTTATGGTCAGGTAACACTGCATATACTATTGCTCTGCTCTTCGTCTACATGCCTATCATCAGACAGGAGATATATGGATATGCGGATCTGTGGAATGCACATACAATCCGGCGGCAGGCAAATCGGCCAACAGTTGTCTCCGGGAAGCCTGTAGTTCTGTACTTTCATCCTTCGCAGCCAGCAAGGAACTATGGTAGTGAGGTTCCGAATAATTGGCTACAACGTTTGCTGCAGACAGTGGAGGCATACGAACCAAATGAGTACCTTCCTGCCGTCACTATGCAGTTCTGCCAGAATATATTCAACTCCCGTGCTCGGGACTTACATCTCCAAAAGGATGGGAATTTAGACTATACTACAGTTATTGGCGAACCGCCAGTCGCAATCCACCATGTTGCCTATATCTTTCTCCAAGATACCTTGAATCACTATCTATCTGTGAGACTGGGGTGCTGATGCGTCACCGGAGTCACGGTAGAATCGATATCTTAGTCAGGTTTTCGATAATTCACAGCGGAATAGTCTAAGGGGTGTCGTTACAGGTTCTCTCTCTCTGTCCTCCCCTTTGCGCGGTGCGCTGAACGTCTATAAGAGCGGAGTCGACCTACACTGCAGCTGTCCTCTATCCTTTGACCTTGTCTTCAGGAATGCAGAGCCGTGTAAGCGCATACCAATTCCACTCTTTGTCTTCGGCGCACCACACATCCAATTCCTGCTCTTTTCCCTCACCGCTACATATATGGCAATTCCTTCTCTTCTTTCTCAGCGCGCAAGCCGATTCCTTCTCTTTGTCTTCAGCGCCGCACAAGCGCATACCAATGCGTACTCTTTGTCTTCAGTGCCGTGCAAGCACATACCAATCCGTACTCTTTGTCTTCGGCGCACCACTCATCCAATTCCTGCTCTTTTCTCTCAGCACTGCACGCATGCCAATTCCTTCTCTTCTTCCTCAGTGCGTAAGCCGATTCCTTCTCTTTGTCTTCAGCGCCGCGCAAGCGCATAACAATTCTGTTGGAATTGCTTCTCGCCGCTCGCCGCTCCGGCGTGGTGCGCCGGTGGAAGCGTCACCACAGCAACGGCGATGACAGCAACGCTGCGGAGAGCAATGGCATAGCAACGGCAGTGGCAAGGGGATCCCGGCTATGACGGCTTGGCATTCTCTCATAGCAGCGTCTTCGGCATTCTTTCTTCTTTCCTTTTACATACTTCTATATAGAAAAAGAAATAGAAGATCATCACACGTCAATGATACAATCATCTCGTCAAACCTCTTTCTCTCTCTCTCTCACTGCTCGTGTGAAGACTTTAAGAGAAACGGTGATCGGGCAAACTTTTACAGGTTATGAGCCCAGAGCCGTAACCACTCCATATACGATCAAACCTCATCGCTGTCAAACTCTCGCGCGATAAATAGCTCCTCAGGAGCCAGTGATAAACGCGGGGGCCGGCGATTCCGAGGCCCTTTCCTCTACGTCTCACATAGAAGAACT
>Ga0307508_10001388_pt1 | contig 27270 bp, 33 predicted proteins | sample 9_EM_MG_FD_203089 | JGI IMG/M metagenome (GOLD analysis project Ga0307508, IMG submission 203089) | Populus trichocarpa ectomycorrhiza microbial communities from riparian zone in the Pacific Northwest, United States - 9_EM | ecosystem: Host-associated > Plants > Roots > Unclassified | place...
TAAGAGTTATGAGGATGAAAATGTCAAGGAAAAGTGGAATGTATGTACCTCCTGTTACTGGTATTTTCGCGAGTTGCTTGGGCAGAGCATGGATTGACATTCTACGCAAAGTCGTTGTGCACAAAAGTACTTGGTTTCTTGACGCTGTCATGTTCACCGGCCCTGGAATACACAAATTCAAGTGTGTAGAGTATTTGCTGACAGAGAAGGACTTACAATCCATCCCTGCCCTGCTTATTGGTGCCATGATTGGCGACCGTTCCCAATCAGGGTCCTCAGTAAGGTCAGGTCTGCAACAACGATTCCAATACATTAGTGATTTGGTGTTTATACATCATGGCAACGCACAGACGCAGAACAACAACGTTACCAACCACCACTTCCGTCGCCTTCTGGCTTCGTCGGGAAATAGGACCACCTGCATCCGCCAGTAAGGCCATCAGACCCCTCTTCCGGGGATTAGTGGAGGCCCACGCTGGACACGATAGCGCCAAAACACGCGGGAAGAATGAGCGCTCTCCGACCTGGTAGATAGTCTGGTTAGGTGCGTTAGTGTTCACCAACAAGTTACCGAGGGGGGTAATACCCAAGTTGTCTTAATCGGAGCGGCTGACGACGGCGCGCGGGCAAGAGTATACACTACAACAGCCGATCTAGGCATTATGCCGTCTACATGGCAGAAATGATAAGGATGTTTAAGTTGATGTCAGCAGGTCTTCGAAGCACATATGGAAATGGGTGACCTTACATTCTTCGAAGTCCAAGAAAGATGCCACCAGGAATGTTGGTGGGGGTTCCGCCGGACGTATAGGTTGCTTATCCCTCTTAGGTGAGGTTCTTGGTGAAGTTGAGGGATCGGGCTTTGGAGGTGGAGAGCAAACGAACGTAAAGCCGCTCATGTAGGGGAAGAGGGGATGAAGAGGTGGGAGTGGTTGACTGATCAGACCTAACATCCATGCTCGAGCAGCTCGTAGGCGACAGTAATCGAGATCATACTCATATAGGTTCCATCGAAACGGAGCTTAACTTCGCACAACTCGATTGTCTGTTCCTCCGCTAATGCGCCCCACTCCAGTGGTGGAACATGTTCCTCTGGAGATGGATCCTGCGATTGTGGAATATCCAATGAGATACCAAGGTCGAGATCGTTATATGCGGCCGGTTTCAAGCTGTCAGAAGTAGGATACCTCCTAGACCTCATAGCGACCAGAATGGAGGACTCTGATGCAACAGCAGGGTGAGATGGCATGAGGAAGAAAAATAAAAGTAAAACTTATACCGCCGTAAATAAATCCGATAGTGGCATGAATGCATAATCTCGTGGTCTTAGGGCCAGCCGGGGTGTCGTGCATCGCACCGAGCGGCTGACCCTCGACAGTGAAATAAGGCTGAGTCAAAGAGCAGAGCAACATTTTGAAAGAAGGGACATAGGTGCGGAGGTAGCAAACATGAAGTTGATGCGCCTGCGTCACGAGCAGAAGAGTTGGATTCGACACCGACGTGAGTGGACCCCGAGATGGAAGGCGAAATGATGAACCATCTGCAGAGGTTGACCACTATTCCATATGAGTGACAGCGCCTGTCTGGACTGGAGATATAAGACGACGGACCTCACGTTCAGTGCCAGCCCAAGCACATGTTAGCACGCCAGCGCCGCGGCTGAATTGCCAATATTCTTTGACTATCCAAGCATCTACACAAGGCCCACGCTTCCAAAGGCAAGCGATACCGTCACCTTGGTAGCTAGGGAAAAATGCGAACAGCCAGTGGTCATTCGGGGATACACTGATGACAGTTGGTGGTTCATAGGAAGCGGGTGAGCGAAGAATTGGATCTGGGGATACCACCAGGAATTGCTTTGAAGATGGGAAGAGACGACCGATGACGATGGGTTGTGATGGATGCGCGGTGAATATTGTAGATGAACTAGACCACGCCGCGGGTCTGCCATGGGTCAGTGTGGTAGGGATACACGCTGGGGACGACATACCTGCGAAGGTCCTCCACGAGAGGATGCAAATCCCACCAATTTGCTCTCCAACTTCCATTGGTCTTTTCTTTGGTAGGAGAACACTTGCCTTCCGACGTGGACATCTGTGTCGACACTAGTAAACTCGGCGATCGCGCACTGCGACGTTGTCACGGCACAATTATGGGTCATGTGATTATTATTGCATCTCTCTAACTACCTAGTACGCCATGTCCAAGTTTCTCCAAACATCTGTTCTTGTGCGGGGTTTGCGCACAGAACTCATCGTTCAACCGTTTGCGGATCGGACGCTTGTGCTTGTCACCCAGATGGGCAAAGTAGGGAATCTGGTGCACCTGTCTTTTTCCTCTCAAGCGTCCACCGCTAACCGGTGTTTAGATCCAAGCTTCCATTCCGCCGACGGCAGATCTGCATGCCCATACTGCATTCGATGTTTGTGATCCACGAGACCCCCTCCCTTCTCCCTCTCCGGCCATACAACTCACGCCAATCTTTGGGAGTGCGCCATCAGCAGATATGCAAACGCTCTACTCGCTTTATGCAGCACAGATTGCAACTCTAATCTGGCTAACCATTGGAGGTGAACCTCGTGGTGTTGTTGTAGGGATTGCACTTCAGAGATCAAAGGGACATGAGGAAGAGGAACTTGGCGAGGAGGAACAGGAGACCTTTCGAGAGGTGTTGGAAGCTCTGCAAACAGCATTGAGAGGAAATTTATAGTCATTCATTCATTGAGCAATGGATGTCATAGGGTTAAGGTTAGCTCGATGCAGGAACAAAAAGAAGGCCTGCCCAGCCAGAGTGGCCGTGGCAGGACGGGAAAATATTTAGACAGTGCATGAGCCGAAGCCCATACAAGCCGCAGTGACCCTCTGTGTGGACAGGGTCGCCGTGCTATGGAAGGTCCCCACGGCCCGCACACCCGAGCACATGAAGGGGCACGCGCCATCAAGGTAAGTATGAAGACTCCGTTTGCCTGCCCGCCAGCTATATACCCATCTCAATTGCGCACGGACCACCTCGTCGTCTTTTTTTAATTGACCAAACATCTATCTTGGTAATGCGTCGTTTCTGTACATATCAGCTAAGGCGGGGTTGGTCCTTGTATATTGCATATTCTCCAGTGCGCTATGTTCCAGTCCCTTTTGTTCCGTAAGATGCAAACGACCCGGAAGGTCCTTCAGATTCTCCGCCGTCTCTTTCCCGCTGCCGTTTGGCCCACTTCCACTGGAGAAGAGCACCCAGCCGTTGATCGGGAGGCAGCGCAGTGCGAGGATTCGTTTCGTAGAGGTAGTAAGCCAAGCACCCCGTGAACGCACCCAGCAGAGGATCAATTCCACTGTCAAAGAGTCAGTGAGTTGAACAAAGGTTGTATTGAGATGGCCAACCGTGAAAGTAAGGCCCGATGCAGATGCGACATTCCGTGGATTGCGAGCTGCCACGGCGTGAGTGCGTGTGTTATTATCCAGTAGTGCCACAGTCCAGAAAGACACGGTCCCGGTCAATCACCGCCGAAAAATGCCGTGGAACGGAACATCGGTTAGTTGAGCACTTTGCTGTTAAAAATTCGTGCGTAAGCCGCGTGGGGCCTCGCAAACAAAACTCCGGGTCCTCTGCCCTTCGTTCAAGTCCAGACAAGTCCAACTCATCCCCGACACCAAATGTCTGCCGCAGTGACCCTCGAACGCCAGATTCGTCCCATCTATGGTTGGTCCCAAGCTTGATCCCTCTTTGGTAAACTGCAATGATAACTCGCTAACTACCTCGACCACAGAGGCTCTCGACACCGGTTCGAACAAATCGGCAATCGTTTCCTGCAATAAGTTGCTCAAGAAGTATCCTAACAACTTGCTAGTCAAGGTATGTTGTATACAGCTTCGCGACAACTTTCGGCTTACGTGTCTTCATAAATAGTCTCTTAAGGCCCTTGCACTCGTGCGCTCCCAAAAAGTAGAAGAATCCCTTGCATTGTGCGATGAGGTACTCGCTGTCAAACTCCTGGATGACACGACCATTTCTGCCATGATGCACGTCCTCAAAGGTCTCGGAAAGAGTAAGTCCTCGTTTCTTTGCCGATTTCAGGGACCTGCATCAACGTTCTTAGTCACCGACATGGTCAATATGTTTGAGGAGGCCTACAAACAACAGCCTCTGAACGAGGAATACGGCGCTCAGACGTTCTTTGCACACGTGCGCACCGCCAATTGGAAGTCTGCACAACAGGTATGTTTCTTAAGACTCGTACTTATTAACCTGACATCTGTGGCATACGTCTTCGTAGGTTTCCACAAGAATGCACAAACAATTCCAAGAGGACCGGTATCTATATTGGAGCGTAATGGGGGCAATTCTTCAGGTCCGTCTTGTTCGTACAACCAGTCACAAGCTCACATCACCCATCCCAGGCTAGTGATCCGTCAACAACCCCAAGTATGAAGACGCTGCTCTATAAGCTTGCCCATAGGCTGATTACCTCGTCGCCGTCCCCATCCTACCTAACGGTGGATCGCTTTCATATGCACATCAGCATCCTGAAGGAGTTGGAGTTGTATGACGAAGCGAACTCGCTACTAGAAACCGACATTGGAAAGACAATCTGTTCAACTAGTCTCGCATGCGATCAGACTCGTCGGGAGATCTGGCGAGGCAAGTGTCTTTTCGGGGAAGAAGGACAGCGTGCGCAACAAAAAATTCTGAATGGGTCTGCCTAACTTCATCCTTGTAGCATTTCAGAGCTAACCATTTATTCAGAGACCGCAACTGGCTAGAATTTTTGTCTGTTCTCGATTCGGCTTTCGCTCCAGTCGCGTCTCAACGAGAAGGGGGAATTACGGAAGAGAGCAAAAATGAATGCCTTGAAAATATTTCCAAGACTCGTGCATTCCTTGCAGAGGTTGCGGAGAAGGATGGCACAAAAAGCCGGGCTGCTCCTCTAGCTCTACTTGAGTTAGAACATCGCGCTCATAGATTTGGCTTGTCTGGTTAGTTTTCTAGAAGACTCGCAGACTTTAGACGCTGAAACTTGATCTCAGGTGACAGTGTGGTTGCCGGCTTGATGGAGAACTACTTCACTCAGTTTGGTGACAAACCATGTTGCTTCGAGGACTTGATCACCTTTCTGGATTTGGAGACTACATCACTAGACCGGTGGAAAGCATTTCTTGCACACCACCAACCATCCTTCGTAAGCACCATCTGCAATTACGCGGCGACCAATTCTTTTTTCAATTCAAGCCCCAATTCAGGCGTCCGTGGGTGACCTTCAGCGACTGATTAATGTGCGGAAGCTCGAGCGGTACATGCTCTTGGATTCAGAAATCACGGTCGAATCTGAGACTGCTCGCGGGCTCAAGTATCTGAAAGAATACCTGGATGGCCTCGCGCTTGGCACGGACCTCCCGGTCACTGAACTACAGCCTGCCGACGACCTGGTTCTTCTGGCTTTACATGCTCTTGTAATGATCTGGGCACTCAACCGTTCGGAAGAGGTTCTCTACCAGGCGGCTACAGTCTTAGAATATGGACTGGTTAAGAGTCGTATGTCATTTCAGATGCGCATAATACTTGTTCGGATATATCGCATTTTGGGTGTGTTGTTTGGCTTGTGATTGTTGAGTTACTAACTCTCTGAATAAGGTGCATCATCACTTGCGCTGGAGCATTACCGCCAGATGAATGTCAAGCAAGTTCAAAACGACACCCTATCCCATCTCATTCTTACTCGCGCTTTGACGTTTTCGCTTGCTGCCACTGGGGACCTAACATACCCTTCGGAATGCTTAGAGTCTAGTCAGATATACCTGGCAAGCTCTCAAGAGGTTCGTTTACCCGTCACGTAATATCTTCCTGTGCTAAGTCGGGCTAGACCTCGGACTTCATTATTCGTTCGTTCACCGCGGAGAAGTACACCCAAATTCCAGATTTCATCGATTTCGAGGATAGACTGGAGAACTCCCTCCAGAGGGACGTCGTTAAATTGGAGCATGTCCGCATGCGCCTCACGCACGAACCCTTGAACACGGATATCATCGATATGGAACTCATCGAGCTTAAGTTCATGTTTGACCGCGGTGCGTTCCCTAGGCTTTTCCTGCTTGATTCTAACAAAATCGGCAACACAGCTCACCATGATAATCGCGATTTCGTCATCATTCCGAACTATCAGCCCCATTGTAAACCAACCTTGAATAAACAGAGTTTGCTGTTTGGGACATCGACTGGCGTGAGTGTCACAAATGGTTGTATGGGACCTAAATATCGAATTTCCATCTGTTTCAGCAAGGGTGGTTGTGGTGTTTTTTGAAGATCTATATCCGTGCATTTCAGCACGCTAGTGATTTAGATGATATGGTTGAAGAGAAATTGCTCGTAGGTGATCGGCCAAAGAAGAGCTCAGATCCCGAGGTGCAGTTGCCGCTGCGAGAGCGACTCGGTTTGAGGAGAGCAGAAGAGATTGCAGAGGTGACAGTGCCCCAACTTATGTCATAACGTCATGGTTAATGTTGCCTTCAGTTGACCTTCGACGAAACCCAACTGCTCGACTGGGCCACTGCCCTTGGTGACTGGCTTGAACCTCACCACAACCACGTTCGGCCCTCACCGGCCGTAGTATTGGCAGAGGCTTCCAGACAAACGGAACTGAAGACCGGGTTCCCGTTGCGTGGCGTTGACCAAGCTCACACTGGTGATGCGAACGGTCACCCCAAGAAGGATGAGGAAGCACCTCCTATTAAGGAAGCGCCAGGCCTACTCACTGTGTTCTTTGATACTATGCTCTCTCGTTTCAGGCATTTGCTAGAGTCGAAATGCTCAATATCGGAGTTGTTGCACATTGCCACGATCACACAGGAGGTAATTAATGGCTCAGCTACTCCCCTTGTATTTTGGGCTGATGTATTTCCTCCAGGCGTTTATTCTTTTCATAATCGAGACGATGCGCTTCAAATCTCCGGCCGTAGTCAAAATTCACAAACTCGGTAATGTGAGCCGTAACGCTAAAACCCGCTGGTTGTGTCTATTAATGGACGACTACACGGCAGCTTGTCTCGCAGTTCAAAGATGTTCGGTTGAAAGCCAGTTGCGTGTTGAAAGAAATGTCAACAGCGCTGATCAAAATCGGAGAGGTCGAGAGTTCCTTGGAGCAGCGCCGAGCATTTGTGCAAGCCTGCGCGGCTGTCACTATTGAACAGGTTCATCCATCCATTCTCTTTCGAGAGGCATCTTGATTTTTAACGACTCCTATTGGACTTCAGATCACCCACGACTTTGTTTTGAATGTTGCCAAGAGCGTGACCGACTCGCGGAAGAAGGTGCTTGAAGGGATTGGGAAGGGAATGGTGAAGCTCAACGCTGCGCACGGGCAATCATAAGACCTGTTACTATATTACTGATAGCCCCACTCATTCTTGCATAGATTTAATCGGATAGTTACTTTCCATCTGTACTCTCCCCCCCCCCGGGTCGGCAGTGGGCTCGGCACCCACCAAATACACAACATTTTCACCATTTTACGAGTCTACGCATCCACGTTCTTGTACTACTAGCGTCTGCGAATTTGAACGAGCAAAAATAATTAGTGGTCCTCTTGATCGTGAAGTTGGCCATCCTTTGCCGCGTGACTCAGTCAAGGACTCCTCCAATGCTCCCTTTCGGACATGCCTTGCCATATGCAGCGCTCTGCGTGACGTGACGCGATGCTGTGACGTCTCGCGTCATAACGCGTCTCGTCTGTTTGACCAACGAATCTGACCTTCCAACATCATCGTACACCGCAATGAGCCAGTGTGGGTCCGCAGAAACCAAGATTCGATTTTATACTTACAAATCATGCAGACAACGACAATAATTACTATGGTGGAACAGCAGGCGGTGGCTACATGACAACAGGTTCACCGTACGGCAGCGCAGCTGGTAGCCCAGGAGGTTTCGCTCGTGTATGTTGGTTTTTCCCGCCCTTGCGATTTATTCTCATCCACTCCGACATTTAGAAGAGTGAAACTGCGCATTCACTTCGCCCTATGACGATCCACCAACTCATTCAAGCCAGCCAAGCACACACAGACGCTGACTGGGTCCTCGAAGACCAAGAGATTGGACAAGTAAAAAATCATCGTATATGGATGTTCAGCCTATTAATTATATCATCCAGGTCACTGTTGTTGCGTATATTGTTTCAGTGCAAGCACAGGCGACGAATAGTCAATATATGCTTGACGATGGTTCAGGTCGAATTGAGGCCCGTCACTGGACGGATTCCTCTATGGAGGACGAATCAGAGAAGAATGGCATTGTGTGAGTTCCCTTCTGTTGTCGCCTTTACGACTCATCGTCAACTCTTGTAGCGAGGGGGCATATGTGCGGGTTCTGGGGGGTCTGAAGATGTTCGGGAACAAAAAATACATCAACACCAACCTCATACGACCGATTGATTCACCCGCCGAGATTTTCTTTCACCTTCTGGAAGCTATGACTGTCACTATGATTTGGGAACGTGGTCCAGTGAGTTTGATACTTGCCGCATCAGCTCAACCTCAACTTTCCAAAGCCACCAGGACCCGGACAAGAAGTAACACCGCAGAAGAACGGGGCTGGTCCAAGCACTGCGTATTCAGCTCAACCAGCTGTCGCCTCTAGCGATCAGTTTTCACACTTGCCAAGTTTGCATCGCTCTATAATTGCCTTCATTCAATCTCAGCCAAGTAGTGCAGAAGGCATTCATGTTAGTGCTATCGCCCGCGCGGTGGGAGGGAATGCAGTGATAATAAGGTATGTGGTCATGCTGCATTGTCACCCACAATCAACCCGACCATTTAGTGATGCTCTCGACAAATTGACGGATGATGGGATCGTATATTCTACCGGTGATGAATCTCACTTCACAATGTGTTGAATGAGATACATACTGGGACCGTTCATGCTGTACGGTATTTCGTTGTAATCATGGCTATATGCAACTGGTCTGTAATCTGACTTCGGGACGGAGCCGCAAAATTGACTACCACGATTACATAACATTCGTACTAAAGCACCAAGCTTGCTTTCCGTCCATCCGTGTCTCACTGCGTAGCAGGTTTTAACTCATGATGTCTGATCAACAACTCGATGACGAGCCTATTGTCATGGCTCATTGGGTTCCACCCACAACTGATACCTGGGGACATCCAATTCGTCCTGTAACCATTTTCCAGTTGCATCAAGCACAGTCTTCATCTTCCTGTGAAGACAAGTCTGACTCAGAAGGGGGAGGTTTTGATGCTGTGAGTACATAGAGATATTGAGGATTCAAAGCATATTCAAATTGTATTGCACAGGTTATACTTGTTGCTCATGTAATAAGTGTAAAGAGATGCCCAGCAAATGCATCTTATGTTCTTGAAGATGGAACAGGCAGAATATATGCTGATAAAGACATTGTTAGTGTAACTTTCCAACTTGGATTGTCTGCAGAGGAGGAGGAAACTACTCAATACCAGGCCCTGTAAGTCTATTATCACATCTCTCATGTATGTCAACAGTCATCATACTTTTGAAGTGAGCATACCTATGTTGAGGTTATGGGCAGTGTCCCAAAGCATTCAAAGTGGAAGCCTAGGATTAAGATCAACTCAATCCATCCTGTCCATGGCTACCATCAAGTCATGTATCATGCTTTGCATGTGATTCACAGTGACTTGCTCTCTCAGCAGTGTATTCAGGTGGGTTAGTATTTTAGTGGAAAAGGGCTGCTTATCTACTTGGATCAGCCATGTGAATCTGACCAGGACTTCGGGTCCAATGAGGATATGGAAAACATGCTTGTGGATGATCCCAATCAAAATGATATCAGTACTCAGCACCACATCTCCTATGCCACTCAGGCTCCAGTTTCACATCCAATCCTTCCCAGCACATTTTCACCACAGAAGCATCAACCATACACTACCCTCAAGCCACTTGAAAGGGCAATCATGAAGTATATGTGTCACCACAGAGATCATCATGTTCTGATTGTGGAGCTGGCACAAGCAATTCAAAGATCATATGGGTGCACAGCACATCAGTTCACGTAGGTTTTTCTCCAATTGCACATAAGAGATGCTGAGAGTCAAGTATTATTGCAGTCTTGCTGTCCAGGCATTATTGTCAGATGCTTATATTACAAGCCCACTTGATGATGGATATGTAGTTGTCACACCAAGGCACTGAGAGAATCACTTCAAGTTGGCCATGGGAAGAATCTGCCTGTCATCTTGATATCAGGAATGTCATCAGACTCATTGATCTTACTGCAGTGATGAAAAGCAAGTGCTAAGTCTATTTTCCTTAACATAAACATCTGCAGTCATTGACACAAGCAATAATGTCTAATGTACACAATGAATTGATGCTAGATGGTACAAAGTTGTAAGTAAGCGAGAATTAACGGTGTTTGTATTTGGCCTCATTCTCGAGTCGGATGTTGGGGTCTAAGGTATTGTGAAGTCCCATAAGGGTCTTACTAACTGCCTCAGAGGCGCCGATCATGGGTTTTAGAACGGCAATTGGCACTGCGCGCACAACTGCTCTGACCGCTCCCTGCACGTGAAGATGATTTAGATCGATGTCAGTCTGGATCACGACACTCACCTCGTCGCCAGATCTCTCGTATACTTCCATGGGTACCGCAAGTATGGTCTGGGCAGCAGAGAGTAGATTTCTCTGCAGACTGTGGTAAGCCGAGTGTACCCCTTCTTTGAGGCCAGTGGGTTGAGCGGCGTAACGACTAATCAGGTCTTCATCCGAGCCTTCTGCATACTCGTTCTCGTATTGTATTTGGAGGGCTTCAGCGGTGATAGAGTCTTTGAACTGACCACCTAGTACATTCTCAGCTTGCTCCAGGATTACCTGCGTACCAGTGGCCAGGCGAGCACCAAGTTTGATAGCCTCCATTGCGGTGGACTGGACGAATGCCTTGGTACCTTTTTGCACCCCGCGCACTATGCGTCCATCCTTCTTGTATTGTGCAATGGGAAGTAGGACGAGGTCTGCAACTCCTGATCCAACATTGACTACAGACCGAATCGGAGCTACCCCAGATATGACATCGACAAGCTGTGTAGCCTTTACATCTGGAGTCCAGAGGTCATTTAGGGTGTCGAAGAAACGTGGCCATCCGGTGATCTAGTGATACGTTAGCTGGCCATCCTCCTTACTTATAGCGAACGCACTCCGTGTAAAGTCAAATGTCGTAATGTCATCTCCGCTCCATCAAAATGGAAAAAGTTCATCAGCTCTATTGTTCTTCCGTCCCGCAATGCTCTGTAGTCGACACGTCGAGGTTTGTAATCCAGCTTGATGTCCACAGGAAAAACTTCGGCGTGTTCTGCGTGCAAAATTCATGACCGGGTGCTACAAATGCAGGGAAACAGCTTACGGAAGTAAATCTCCTCTTTCTTTTCTCTGCCCTCTGGAGCTGAAGGACTATCTGGATCTTGAAAGGCGAAGAATTTCTTAAAGAAGTCGAGGGCATCCTGATCAACATACAGTCGTAGAGGCAAGATTTTTGCCTAGGGACGAGGTTCAGCACGAAGCTCCCGATAAAGATTCAAGCTTACGCGAAGTCGTGCTTCTTCTGCAGGATGTGACGGAGAAGGGCGCACACTCAACAACTCCACTCGTGCCATATTGGAATCAGTCTCCCTGACATTCCCTCGCGAATCAGATCGCATGTCAGTGAGGAACTTCTTCCATGTCGATGTCTTGATATGATCAAGGATTTCAAGATCCCTGACCGAGATCAGCGTGCGTGATGCGAAGGTTTCACCGGGACGGTAATTGTCGATCTCTGCATTCAGGCCTTCCAATCGAATCTCAATGGAAGGTCCTTTGGATCGGGCGAGGCGCTTTCCATGTACACGCGTCGACACAGCTTGCGGTCGACCCGGGGAAGCGGAATGAAGGGACTGCCAAGAACCCTCGGTCCCAGTTTCAGCAGAATCATCAAGTTCTTCATCAATTGCAGCAATGAGTGTGTCAGGATCCATAGTTTCCAAATCCCGTTCGAGTCCAATATGGAACGAATTGAAGAGTGTTGTACTAGTCGCCTCGTCTAGAGGCTCCTGTGTCTGTCCAGTCGCAACTAGTTGCCGTATACGTGCGAGCTTCTTGCGCATTTCCTTGACCTCCTTCTCAATGATTTTGCGTGTGCGAGGCCAATCAAACCCGTCATGTAAGAAGAGCACTATATCGGAGTTATGAATCCGAATTCGTAGGGTAGTTTCGCTGCTGCTACGTGGAAGTTAACTGACACGCACGTATTATCATGGATCTCTTACCTGTCAGGGTCCCGGACTGTATCAGGAGGAATTGTGTCGAAATAGCGTTCAACGAAGGCGAAAGGTTTCAAAATGCGGATTGTTTCACCGCCAACATTCGATACAATACCAAGCTGACCCATCACAGGAGTGTTACGACCGGTTTGTTCTTCCACGTCAAAACCTTCAAGGTCATCATCCCTAAGTTCTCGGAGGCCTGCAGCAGCTCCAAAGGACGCATCCAGATAGTCCTGGTTAGCGGGCAAATCATCAGATATCATATCTGCTGTACTCCCAACTTCAGGGATGAGCCTAAAGGCATGTTCATCCAAAGAGGCTATACGCTGAAATTTAGCTACACGATAATGGTTTGAATGAAGCACCGATACCAGTCATATCACGTTTACAGTCATCAGTGAAGGTGTTCGGGGCTCTTGGAGTTAAGCGAGAAAGACTTGGATAGATTTCAGTTCAGTATCTGTCATTTGAGAATGACATACCGAACGTCCGCGTCATCCCTTGGGGTACATGTCATGTTGGCTATCAAGCTTGTGAGAGCGCTGATGGTGTCCGCGCAAAGGTGTATTCGGAGGCCAATCCGTTCGATGACAGCCTATGGATGTGTGATTAAGAACATATCCGTGGAAGAATTATCTACAAACGCTGATGTTTGGTGGTAGAACGGTATTGTCTGCTCGAAAGATGAGCTGAGAATGAGAAATCTCCGCAATCAATGCATAACCAGAGTTCTGAATCTACATTTTAGCAGACAAGCCACCAACGAAAAGTCTGCAACTGACCTTCCAAAAGTCAACACCAAAGCCAAGAGGGTTGCGAGTGGCCCCAGTTGATTCGGATGCGTCCTGGATCGAATCCACCAAAAAAATGTGGGACGACAAGACCCTCAGTCTGAATGCGGATTCGGATGAATTCCCTACCAATTCTGTTGAGAATTCCGCCTCGCCGAAGTGCAGCACAGTGGCTCCGGGGTACCCAAGAGCACGCAGATGAACCGATACATCGACGACGCCCACTGTGAGTCGGGTGCACTCGGATGGTACGACGGACTGGAATACCTGGAGTCATGTGTTTATTAGAGTATACAAATGGGTTTTAAATACGCACTCCTGGTGGTGCCTTGGCAAATATAGCTAGATCATTGCTGAAGTTACCATCAAGTGGCGAATGTACTGTGAAACCCCAAAGCGAAAGCTTGATCTGTGATTCTTTGGCGGTTGTTTCTGGAACTACGAGGGACGTTATCCTGGACTTCACCGAGGGTCTGGGTGCTGACGACTGTGGCATACACCTTAGTGGACGCGCAAAACCAGAACCCGGCACTTACAAGGCTGCGAATTGGGCTCTCGACTAGGAGTACATAGTCTCCTTCATTGGAGGTGTCCACGATGCGGAAGTCCATGATCCCGGCGGCGACCACACTCTCGTCCTAATCCAACCGCAGCGTCAGAATAATCGAAATGTTATGATATCCTACGTACCTTGCCCTCCGGTTTCAACTCGATCAGTGCATCCACATCTGAAGCAGATATATCCAACGGTCGGGCGTGACGAGATTCACCATTCCGAGGGATGATAAACCTGAGTAAAACTGATGGAAATGACGTGATTGTTGTTCCTGCAAAAAAAGGACTTGCCTTCTGTGACGCTGACCTTTACCACGATTTCACTGGTATTTTGGCGATTGGATTTTTCCACAATACTCTCATCAATACTATGAGCTCCACTGCGCCGCGAATGGGCAAAGTACCGGCTTCCGATTAAGCTTGGATTGCGACTCGGTAAAGTTTCTGTTGCACTCTCTGGAGTCGTAAAGCTCCGCACAATCAGTTGAGCCACATCGTCTGCCCAACATTGAAGTCCATCGAATACAGCTTTGTCCATGACAAGGTTCACCAAGGGGGTGTCAACAGTCATTGTCAACTTGCTCGGGGGGTCGCCTGTTGATATCTTCGCAATATTAGGTCTTCCCAGCACGACAGAAAGAGGTAGTGTATCTGATACAGTTTCCGTGGCTAAAAGCGCGCTCGTGTCAGGTCCAACTTGCCTGGTTGGTAAGAAACCAAGTGTTAATATGGCGTGGGCCACATTATCGCCAGCTAAGGAGTAAGCAGCGAGTACTTCTTGGAGGCATACGCTCAGGATTACAATGTTGTCGCTCGATTGAGGTGCTGACGACTTCGTCCCCTCTACAAACCTGAGAGAGGACTTGGTGGAAGGGGGGTCGTTGGAAATTGTTAAGTCACGGAGGTCAAACAGCATACAGCCAGACCGCGGTAGGTGGGAAGGGGGAGGGGGACAGCGTACTTCCACTCGAATCATCGGGCATGTCAAGCGAAGACTGAAGCCAGGTTCACCTGAAACTGGTTTCTAAAATGTCCTGAGTGAAGAAAGTAAAAGATGAGACAATGCACCAACCTTCCGTTTGAGTAAAGCTGGCTGTTGTCGAGAAGGTTTCGACCTTGAAGTCCCTGTACGCTGATAGTTCATACCCAGGTTGAGGTCTTCCAAAACAAGTGCCTCTAGTCGTTTTCTCTCTTTTTCTCTCTCTTTTGCGTGGGGGGACCCTTGTTGGATTTGAATGTCCCTTTCCCTTTCCATATCCATGTCATCCTCGCTCAATTTTCCGAAACTCTGTTGACGTAAAATCTGTGTCCCTGCAATATCCGTTGCCTTCTTCGGCGTGAAGATTGCAGCCGACGCGATATCCTCAATAAAGTGTATGAGCAAGTCATCCTTGAAAGTCATCCCAAGATCAACGAAGAAGTGAAACGGCGCCATCTTGACATCCACAATCCGGGGATTGTCATTAGACGGGAAGGGCAAGGCCAGCTGACCAGAAGCTTCGACAGCAGGAGGCAGTGGCAATTTATCCTCCACTTCAGATAGGGGGCTGGGAATGAAGGGGTTTGGAGAATCAAGTAGATCACAGAGTCTTTGAGATGGAGTATACGACTTGTCTGCCTTCCCAGATACCGCTCGATTTCTCAAACGCCATGTCGACAGCTTCGCTGAACCGCTCTTGAACTTAGCTTGTGTCCAGTCAACTACCTCGAACTCGGGAAGTTTGATGTCCTTTGGTCTCTCCGAGGCGAGCGAAGGACGATAGTGTCGAGCAATATGTAACGTGGGTAAGTAAGGATCGGTTATCATTATTGGCGCTGCAACTTGGGAATCGTCCACGGAAGAAACAGCGTGGAAAGCGAATAGTGAAATGTCCGAAACGACCAATTTCGCAGATATTGACTGGTTCACAGGCACGGATGATGAAGTTCGCCTTACACCAGACACCGATAGGTCGGCCGAGGGCGTAGAGAGCCGGGAGGAGATGGAAAGAGTGTCGAGGGATAGTCGCAAGTAGGTGCAGGGTAGTCTTGGTGGAGCATGGGGTCGTTCATAGAAAGTGTCCAGAGAAAGTACTTTCCCCATCGCTGGCTCCGGAAGTGCGATTATCACAATTCCACGAATAACGATATTCGCTTCCAAGTGAAGCGCAGCACGAGGAAGTTCCAACGAAGCTTCTTTGCGTGAAGTAGATGAGGGGGTAGGAAGTTTAGGTACACACGCATCCACGATATCCAGTAGCACACGTAAATGACCAGAACGAAAAGCACAAGCAAGCGTTCCGGCCATGACAGAGAACTTGAGGATCTCTTGTTCGGGCTTATCGAAGTCTTCTGGGTTGGCCAGGTGATCACCACCGGCTCGAGGAATTTGCTCACAAGGCTGCGTGCGACGACAAGGGGTTTGCAGCGAAAATACTATGGGCTTTGAACCGAAGGAAAGTAGAACGTCTTCAACAGCATCCTGACATGGAACTGATATCCGAGGGCGTGGACGAGCTGGCCCAACATTTTCAATATAATCAGTTATTTGTGGAGCCGAAGACGGCGTTGGAATAATATCCACTTCAACGGGTTGTGCGTGTGCTGTGGAAACGGTGCTCTGGTACATGCTGCTAGAAGCAGACGACACATGCAGGGAGCTAGGAGGAAGCATGGCAATCGACTGTGACATCATGAACTGAGCGTCTTCGTCCAGAGATGATGATGATGAGTTGCGTGATAATTGATCGACCGATGGATTGTAGTGTAGTGGCGAAGACTTTCGAGAAGAAGTAAAGGAAATTGGGGACAATGTGCTTGTCACAGTTGGAGAGGAAGCGATGACACGTAAATTTCGAGATATCACCTTCAACCCAGATATTGATACGGTGCGGATTTGTCCACAAGGGCTATTTTCTCCCGATGCCGACTGCAATCCACTGTTTGTCTCCGAACGGGGCCTTTGATCCGTGTGATATGTTATCTCTGAAACAGAGAGCGTAACGCTAGCCTGCCCGGGATATACAATAGTGACCTTGGTGTCCACTGCTGAAAACTCGAATTTGGCAAGGAGTCGCTCAATGAGAGTGGCAAAAACTGATACTCCTGCAGGATCATCGTCTCCATGGGACTCCTTGTGTGCTTCTTCAGCATTATATCCAGATGGGTTGAAACCCCCAGGTAAGTTCTCACTCTCGTCTACGAGAGGTGACGAGTCAGCAGACGGCCTGAGAGTCTGTCGTAAAGCGGCTCCTTCTCGGGGTGTAAGCTCGTCATGGATGAAAGTCCCAGCAACAGAAACCACTGAATCGGTAAGGTTGGAGCTGCTACCAAAGAATGATAAAGCAGGCGATACGGGTTGTTCTGGCACTATTTGAAACGTGAGGTTGAGAGACTGGACATGCAAGCCGACGTTGGAAGAGAGAGGGTTTGGAAACGGGATACGAGCAGTGACGCCGGATATGAAACCGTCATACAAGGATACGGGAAGTCCTACGAGTAATCGGTCGACCGCCTTGAGTGACGCTGTCAGGTGTACACTGGCAAAACAGGAACAGGGGACTCGCCTGGCCGTCTAATTCTAAGTCCTTTACTTGGACGGTCCCAGAACCGAGCTGAGAATCGATTTGATGAAGATCAAGTTGACCTGGCTTGAGAAAGTGACCCAGAGTTCTCCTCAAGAGAAAAGAAAAGAAGCGTCGTTGAATACTGGACGGGACTGCGAAATCAAACGTAGGAAGACCTGAAAGCCATGAGGAGTACCACGAAGACATGGTAATGGTGGAGTTCAAGCGAGGCAGGAGAACATGCCCAAAAGAACAAGTCGAAATAGCGGTAGAAGCTCGTGCGGGCTGACGCTGTAGAGGATGCTCCGCTCAGGGACTCGGGTCTCCGAGATAGGTTGGGTCGGTTCAAGAAGGTCATGCCAATACAAATATGGATGAAATAGCCCCTGTTTCTCAAGCCTGAGTGGTGTTAGCAGTCTTATTTCAGCAACAGTGATCGATGTGCACGAGATCACCAGTGGGAAAAGATAATCCATCCTTGCTCTACTACAACAATACACAGACAAAGGGGTGAATATTAGTCGACATCCATGCCCATAGATTGACCATCTCCCATGATGAGGGCACTCCGGCTCTTGTCCGGTACTTTGATCTTCTCCAACTCTTTCTCGGTGGATATAGACTCGACCACCATTGGCTCCACAAGTTTGACGGACGTCGACTTGGCTGCCAACCTTTTGGCCCGGTGTGCACGTTGCTTTTCCCGAGCAACCACCATTCTGTCAGACCGTAACCATGAGCGATTGAGTGACCAAGCAGGTGACCAAGACCTACCTCTGCTTCCAGAATGCATGTTCCCGGCGTTGTTTGATCTCTCCAATCCGTTTCATCGCCTTGATCGTAGTTTGCACCAGCTCGCGATCGTAGCGGACGGGGACATTTCTACGCTTCTCGAAGTCGATTGTAGCGTCCTGAGAACATCCAACACGCCGTCAAAACAGAGACAGGGACACGAAACACTGGTCATACTCACAACGGTCATCTCCTTTCCAGCTGCTTTGCGGAAAGCCTTGGTCCACCGTACTTTGCGCGGATTACGTTTCATTCTAATCGCTTCAGTCATTGATGTAGAGAAGAAAAAGGCGTGCTGAAAACTGACTTGAAGTTCTTGTGACATCTACGGCCAGATGAATATGAATATCACCTTGAGGAGCACTATGCTTACTTGGAGGTACAAAAACGAAAGACTTTGGCATCGTTGCGAACAAACGCCGTTCCTGACGCAAATCAGGTAACGCGTCCTAAAGTCTTGCTGATATTTCCTTACCGTGACCCGGGTAGACGTTTGTCGAGCAGAAATAACACTTTTCAATACGCATACCTTGATGGGTCGAGGGGGACTGGCTGTGGGAATTGGTATCAACTATAGAGCACTACTTCCCACGCCAACTTTGTAACCATGCTTGATGTCACCACAACATTTGAGTAAAACACGGGTTTCGTATTCTAATTTCTAGGTTGTGACATTCTCAAGTCCCCCCATCGACAGGCCCAAAGCTGGCTTCAACATTCGCCTCATTCCGCAACCAGTATTACCCGCCAGAACCTTCACAATCGGGCACTCAATGTACCAAGCCTACTGTCGTTTGACACGAAATGCATGCATATATCGTCTATGACTTCGCCAGCCCGAGTCCCTACCACGCTCAGTAGTGTCTCACTCAGGCCATGCGTTTCTTCCGCTAACCCCTGCACGTAGATGCGCGCCAGTAGCTTCCGAGCGTGGTGTTTCGTGGGAAGAAGCCGATACGCCCGTGAGATACGGAGTTGCGTTGTTTCTCCGCCTCGTTCGTGCGGCCAATCTGAATCTGACGCCCAGTCCAAAGAGGAGGTTGGTGAGTTGTTCCCGCTGTCTGTGGACCGTCTGCTGGGAGAGTTGCTTCGGTCATTGGCGTCACCGACCTTGAAAGTCGAAGATCTATCCCCATCGATCCCATGCCCCTGCAAATCGGCCTCCACCTCCAGACGAGCATAGTCTTGTGCATTTTCTCGGAGCCCAAAATATTTGCCTAGACTCGAATTTGCCAAAAGACTGAGCCAAGATCGTCTCTCGTACCCAGTTGCACAAATTATTGCATCGTACGAACATTCATAAACGTCGTGCGTTAAGGTTTGTTGCAGAATAAGGGTTATGGGTTCCAGTTCAACACGTGATGTTGCGGCATTGCTGGTACTTGAGGTCTCCACGGACAAAAGCTTCGAATGGTTCAGAATGGTGAACTTGGGTTTTGTCAAAGACATGGGGCGTATGGTTCGTCTGGATATCCCCTCGTCAAGCTTTTGATCGTACAAAATTTCGTACAACTGGTTTCGTGAGTAAGGTCGTTTGGTTCTCAGGGAAACATAGGCTGACCAGTTCCAAGGTACGACGATTAATAACTCCATAATTCGCATTTGCATACTCGAGGTTAATTTTCTGTCGGGCGGAATGGGACGGTAGCCGGAAAATTTCGTTAGTGGCTAGAAGTTCCGCGTTGGTATCGTCCAGAGAGAGGGTTTCAACTTGCATTGATCACTTACTTTCTGGATTGAAAATCTCATTGACGAACGGTGAGTCGTCGCTTGGTTTCAGGCATCCTTTGCGAATAATGAGGTCGATGGTATGCGCTTTTTCTCCGATGACCGGCATAGTGGCCAGTCGCGAGCGGAGGTCTATCACGATTTCTGCAGCGGATTGACCAGACCCGATGACTGCGATACGCAGCGGACTTCCGTCAGGATTACGCGATTGTAGCGAATTCAACAGAAGAATGACCGATGTCAGGTATGCCGAGCTGTGGATCATGCGCTCTTGAACCCAAGTGGTCGCAAGTGGTCGTGGTATGCGGGGCGAGCCACCTGGGGATATAATGAGGTTTTCTGAGTCAAATCGTGAGTGTTGGCTCATGAGCAGATGAACAGCCATACTTGCTAAACGCACGACATGTTCACCAGTTGACAGGACTCGAGAATGTACTTGTATAGTGAACGTGTCCATTTCTCCAAGCGCAACGACCTCTTCGCCGAATGCAACTTTCACACCTCTATCTTGCACATATTGGGCAGCCCAAGACAGATAGTCAGAGTATTCCTTCCGAGTAGGAACGGTGCGGCCACGATTGATAAAATCCAAAAGACGGTTTTGTGAATGCAAGTAGGAAATGAATGTGAGTGGGCTCCGGGGAGACCGCAAGGTAGCCAGATCTTTAAGGAAGCTGGTCCATAGTTATCAGATAATCGGGGTGGAAGATCGGAAATATCGCTTGCCTGATCTGCATTTCGGCGCCAGGTAGGAGCATTGCTGGATGCCATTTAAATTCGTCATATTTTTCGATGAAGAGCAACTTGTCAATGGAAATGGGTGACTGAGGCTGATTGTCAGAACTGTCCCTGTAGTGAGCGTAGGTGAACGAACAATTGCCACACGGAGTTGATTCTCTAGAAATGCCCCAGCGATCGCAAGGTTGGAGGGCCCGAAGCCAAGGCCTATGACATTGTATACCTGAACTGAGGAATCGTCAGACATGTTGGGTGGTCACGCTGGCAGACTCAGATGCGACACTTGGTCGCCACGAAGGATGTCTTTTTCTGACCATGGGGATGATTCGGAATGTATAAATGCTAAGATAGGGAACCCACCTAATGTGACCGTGATCCCAGCATGACCTCAGCAACTTAACGAGTCGTTTTTCCGTTCTCAAGCTCTTCATGTTGTTGGGCCACTCTCGTAGCATGTCCTGCGGTCCATGCACTTGTATACTTATATTAATTGCTGGATGGATTTGGTTTGTACATATAGTTCACTCGAGTCAGGTTCACACCCCTGGCAGGCACGGCTATATGTAGCACTTGACGAAAATTCCGCTGTCCTGTGACAAGTATCATGTGCCACGCATAGTCGAAATCGGTTGACACAACTCATAGTAGTTGTATTTTAGGAAACATGCGTAGTACTAGTGTAGGCGAGGGGAGTGCGCGTATGCACAAGCAGATGGGCGGCCCAAAGAGTGCCTGAGTGTGATTTTCCGGCTTCCGACGCCTACGCTATCTGCCCGGGTTTGACTAATCTTCCGACCAATTTTCCCGAATCGGTCAAGGTCATCAAATCTTGTGTGCCTGCCGGTCGTCGGATGGTACACAAACGCTCCACCACACCACCATCGAATCATCATCATGTCCTCGACCGGTCCAGACGGCTACAAGGTGATCCAATTGCCCGATTTCTCAAATAACCGTCGTGGACATCAAAATGTCCATTCATTCTTCCACCAAATAGCATTAGACGAACACCTGCGCATTCCTGTCGATAACATATCTCTCGATGCCCTCATTCTCGTTGCCTACGCAAAAGTGCTCGGCATGTATTGCGGGGCCACCGATGTTCTCCTATCTCTGGAGGGTTTGGATGGCACACCTTCATCATTTCGCTTGCAATGGGATGAAGCTACAACGTGGCTGAGTGCTCTCGAGCTAGCGACTGTCGCTCTTGAACAAACAGAACAGCAGCAGCGGTCGGGTTCCCCTGAGGTCTTGGAACCAGCGGCAGATTGTTCTCCATTTATCGCAGCCTTCCGGGGTTCCCCTTGGTCTACCAGTTGCTCACCGCCTGCAATCTCAGCGCTGCAGTCACGAGGACCTTTGCTGGTCCACGCAAGAGATGGGCTTTTACATCTTCACTCCCTATCCAATCGGTTTTGCCCCTCTGTGTCCTTCATGCTTCTTCGTCAAATAGTTGCAGTGGTTGTCCAAGCTCTTGCCGATGCAACACAGAAGATAGCTGCGCCTCTCCATCTGAACAACGATCTAGCCTCCGTTGTCGAAGCTCTACCGGAGCACGAACGAACCACTTACTATTCGCACATACCTCCAGCTCGCTTAGCAACTGACTATATCCTTCCACATTCCACATTCAATCCAAACGCAATAGCTGTGCAGTGGTACCCTGATCTGTCCCCTGACAAACTGGTGCTTCGAACTCCAGAATACTTGTCCTATAGTGATCTCAACCGTACTGCGAACCGTTTCGCTCGCTTCCTCCTCGGTAGGGGGATTTTCCCAGGGGATCGGGTTGCAGTTTGCATGGACCGTGATCTCATTTTCCATTCAGTCTTCTTTGGCATTCTACGCGCCGGTGGATGTTACGTTCCGGTCAGTCCAAATTCTCTTTGTGCATCCGCTGTTTACGATTACATTACGCAGATCGAACCGGAACTACCTACAGAAAGGAAGTTTTTCATTGCGAGGAATTCCTTGGCAAAATTTGTTGTGATGTCGTCTCAGTCCCTCGCACACGATCTTTTCGGGGATTTATCAATTGATATCCATGACATATCTGTCCAAGAAACTATCTCCGGCATGAGTGATGCCGAAGTCGATCCTGTGCCTCCAGGAAATATAGCATACATGTTATACACTTCTGGTGCAGCTTCCTTCAGTGCTTATGTCTTGGAGAGACTGATTCCAAGTTTGTAGGCACCACTGGAGACCCCAAAGGTTGTCTCATGACTCACAGTGGTCTCTCTGAGGCAATCCTAGCCCTCAGTTCCTTCGCTGCCAACGTCAACATGGCAGATATTCAAAAGGGGAAATACCTGGCCATAGCTTGTGTGTCATCTTTCAATTCACAGCATTCTCGGGTTGTGACGAAATGTGGTTCTCCGCGTATCAGCTATAGCCTTCGATGTTCATCTTGCAGAAATTCTTGTCCCGCTGGCCCTTGGGATGACACTGGTTTCTGCGAAACGCGGAGAGCTCCTGGAACACTTACCCTTGTACATCAATCTGCTCGGAATCACGCATGTCGGTCTCGTACCTAGCTTGATAGATGCAACCATGTGTGCCGTCGAGGACGGTCAGAATGGAGAGGGAATGGAACTCAGGTATATTGCCAGTGGCGGGGAGAAAATCAGTGATTCCGCAAGTCGCATTCTGTCATCTGAATGCAATGGACCTCATTCTCTTGACCGTTTTCCCTCAGATCCTTGACAAGTGGGCTGACCATCCATTCGTCAGGCTCGCTAATTTTTATGGGTAAGCAATCCCGGACTGCTCACGACTCTGTGATAGGCTCACTCGGTCATAGTCCTACTGAGGTGACCATAGGTTGCTGTGCGCGGTTCATGGATAGAAACTCTCCTAGAGAAAATGTCGGCCGAGCGTTTGCTAACGTCTCTTCTTACGTGGTTGATGATAACCTTGATATTCTTCCCCGAGGGGCTGTTGGCGAACTTGTGGTTGCGGGGCCACTCGTTGGACGAGGGTATCATGGACTTCCTGACCTCTCCGCTAAATCCTTCATGGAATGGCCGCGCCCGGGATCATGGTCTTATCGCACCGGCGATTTAGCTCGGATGCTGCCAGACGGAACCCTCCATATCACAGGCCGAATCGATACACAGGTCAAGTTACGCGGCGTGCGAATTGAAGCAGAGGGTATCTCTGCTGTCTTCAAAAACACTGCTCTTAGTGAGCTTGGGTTACAGTTGAACGTTGGGACTGTACTAGCTATACATCCTTCCATCGGAAGTGGAGTCACGCCTCAATTAGTGTCCTTCGTCGCTTGGGATATCCGGGTCCCTATCGCTTTCCGGCGGACCACTAAGCCCTACGTTGTTTCTTTTGAAAACAATGTCTTACAAGTTCTTCGAGCGGTTTCCAAACGGGAGTTCGCCAGTTACATGCGACCCGCACACATAATTCGTCTCAGTTGGCTTCCTCTCAATCTCAACGGCAAGACAGACGACAAAACCCTGTCTGCGATTTTCAGAGACATCGACCTTCACCGGCTTGTTGGAACCACCCACGACATGCCTGCGGAGAATTCACCACTCACTGACATTCAACGGAAGCTTGTGTCCCTGGTCGAAAACCACGTCAAGATCTCACCCCTGGACTCACGAACAAGCCTCTTCGCTTACGGCATGGATTCATTATCACTAGTCAGACTAGCATCGGACATCAGGCGAACATTATATGTGTCAATCACTGTCGCGGATATCATGAAAGCAGCATCTATCGAATCCATCGGTGAAGTGATTCAAGCACATCTGCTCACAGAACCAGCCTCATCGTCGGGCCGAGTCATAGGACTGTTCTCTGAACAATGGCTTCATGTGGCAGTGGCAAGTATCCCCCACATGCATATTGTGCACGTCCTTCCACCATTCCCCATTCAGGAGGGTGTTCTTTATCATTCGGATAGCCACTCGACTTCATGCGTGCAACATGTTATCATGAGAATTTCGGGTCAAACCCCACTCCCACGCGTACGCGATGCATGGGAGGCCTCAATGAAGAAACTCGACATCCTCAGGTGAGTCAGAGTTCTTCGCCGACCTTCGTCTGCTGAAAGGTGGCCCATATAAACCAGGACCGTGTTTTACTTTGGAAAACAACTCGTCCAAGTTGTACTGGCGCCTGCTACTTCCCAGCTCCCTTGGATCGAAAAATGGACGCCTTTTACAGACGTGGACTCTTTTTGCGCATTCTTCTATGCGGAAGCAGCGCCATCCTTGGCGAGCCAAATAAATGGTACAACCTCAACAATCCCTCCTTTTCGTTTGGCTGTCTTTTCCACTTCAGAGGAACATCATCGCCATTGGTTAGCATTATCAATCCACCATGCACTGTTTGATGGGATATCTCTGCCGCTTATCTTGAACTTCGTCGAAGATGAATTGCTGGCAAGGCCACACCCCGTTACTTGTTCTCCAGAGTCCCTTCTGGAATATATGCATAGTACAAGAATTGACGCAGGACGCCAGTTTTGGACCGCAATGTTTTCTAATTTCCATTGGTCCGGACATCGCTTGGCGAGTGTACATCTATCAAGCCAAACTCGACGGAAGGCCATTTCTCTCACCACATCCCTGACGGCTTTGGGAAGACTTTTGGCTCCTCATCGAGTGACCTTGCAATCTGCGCTGACGTGCGCATTTGCGCTATCCCTGGCCAAATATATCCATCACAGCAATGATGTCGCTTTCGCGGTTCGTTTCTGCATTATGGCCACCCCCGCTTTCTGACGCAAAAACGACAGGTCATTCGTGCAGGACGGCTACTTCCTGTCGAGGGTGCCGAACGCGCAATATGCCCTACTATGAGTGTGCTTCCAACTAGAGTTCGCCTCGACACAGAGGGTTACTTACAGCGTGTTCAGGCGGATATTTCGGCCGCGGTGGCGTTCGAACACTTCCCTCTATCGCATGTGCAAAAGTGGCTTCCGCCGGGGACCGCCCCATTTGACACTCTATTCGCGGTTACCGTCAAAGACGATACCCAGTATGAAGTATGGGACATCCTGCGGAGCGATCTGCCCGAGCCTGATGTAAGTAACTATGTACTTCCCAGAAACTTGGTCGACTCTTGACGGCAAGTTCGCTAGTTCCCGCTTTCAATCGAGATCCTACTTGACAAAAGCAGTGATGCCCTTGTCATCCGGGCTGCTTATTACGACTATGAATCTCTAGCCATGGGTGTTGATAACATTTTTCTTCACTTTGAGGTTATCCTCCTTGATATCCTCAACAGAGAAAGCGGTTATGTGCCACTGCCTCCCCAAGTTGTTCGATATACGACCCCGGTTTTGTCCACAATGCAGGCCCATGACGACGTGGAAGGGATACTCGGGGGAAGTTTGGACGCGGTCGACCTCTTACCATTAAGAGAAATTGTCTCGATTTTTTTTGGGTTTCCATCGGAACAATTGCATCCGAACACATCACTCATTTCTTTGGGACTGGACTCGATCCGATCTGTTGGCTTATCTAAAATTCTCCGTCTGCATGGCTATTCGACTAACGCAGCGGATATCATGGGAAACCCAAGCCTGCAGAAACTCGGTATTTTATGTGCGCGATCACTCGGTCATTCCGCGCAGCAGGTGGAGTGCGACCAGGGTGTTCTTTTTTTGCAGAAGCAATGCAAGAGAATCAAGGCCATTCTCGACCCGTCGGTATGTAAGCTATCTATCGACGATGAAGTTGAGATATTCCCCACGACTGCGCTGCAGGCTGGCATGATATCCCAGGTACTTGTTTTCCTTGTCATTTTCTGCCGGTTGCACCACACTCACGAGCGCTTGAAAGACAGTTGCCTCTGCTGGAAACCTTTATTTCCACTCATTCGTCCTTGACCTCAACTCAGATATCAACCTAGCACTCCTCCAAAACGCTTGGAACCGTGCAGTCCATGATCTTGATATTCTTCGAACTACGTTTCATTACGTAGCAGAGCTAGCATCCTGGGTACAAGCTCGGCATTCCATCGCACAGCTCGATTGGCAGGAATGTATTTCAACTCCACCGGCATTCTTTCAACAAACTGTCGATGAACTCTTCTTGCACCTCAAGCCAGCCGATGAGTCTGCTTTACACAGGCCACCGATGCATTTGCGAATTTTGCGCTCTGACCCTGCTGGTCTTTACCTTGTGCTTTTCATGCATCATGCATTGTACGACGGTCTTTCCATCCCCAGTCTGCTGTCACTTGTCGAGCACTTATATCAAAATCAAGAGATTGCACACCCGGCCCAGTTCTTTGACTTCATTCCACGTATGTTATCCCAGCAGGATCAAGCAACTGCATACTGGACCAAGAGACTCCAAAACTATAACCCAGTTGCCTTACTGCGCAATACAGTCATCTCGTCTAAAGGGATCATTGCCTCGAGGCTGGTTTCTGTCCAGAAGGAGGTATTGGCGCAATTCGTTCGCAATAACGTCGTCACCCTGCAATGTCTTGCGCAAGCCGTATGGGCGAAATATCTCGCTTCACTGTATTCTTCAAGCGATGTTGTCTTCGGGCATGTTGTCTCAGGTCGATCGTTTGACGATTCCGAGAAGGTGGTTGGACCAATGCTTGTGAGTGAACACCAGTATCATTGGCGAAGATATTTTATTCGGCTTCAAATTCAGAATACGATCCCTTGTCGTGTCCAACTCTCTCCCAATATGAACAATCAAGAACTACTCCAGTCCATTCATCATGCTAATGTCAGTGCATTGCCTTGGCAGCATGTCTCACTCCGAGATGTGCAGAGCATATTGCAGATGCACGGTTTTTTGAGTAGTTTATTCCTCTTTCAACCTTGGCGCCCCCGAGTCCACAGCCCCCTATGGACA
>Ga0307508_10001389_pt1 | contig 27265 bp, 20 predicted proteins | sample 9_EM_MG_FD_203089 | JGI IMG/M metagenome (GOLD analysis project Ga0307508, IMG submission 203089) | Populus trichocarpa ectomycorrhiza microbial communities from riparian zone in the Pacific Northwest, United States - 9_EM | ecosystem: Host-associated > Plants > Roots > Unclassified | place...
GCCCCCCCCCCCCCCCCCCCCCCCCCCCCCCCCCCCCCCCCCCCCCCCCCCCCCCCCCCCCCCCCCCCCCCCCCCCCCCGGATGTAGATTATGTGGTGAAGACACGATTTACCCTTGGCAGCAGTAGAGATAGTGCGACATGTGGAGAAGACCACGGGTCACACTCTCGCCGCCGAATGGGCTTATAAATATCACCCGCCCTAATTGCTGTACTTATTCTTTTCGTTGGGCTAATTTCAGAAAATTTGCGAAGCCCAAAACCAAAATATCTTCGCCGTGGTCCGGAACCCTCAGGAATCGAACGGCAAAGCCGGTTCGCCACATTGAGGGTTTTTTTTCTTCTGTAATCCAAGCTGTAGGAGCGGATGGGAGACATGCGGATTCTTCTCCGGGCTGCGTATCACGAGGTTATCCGCACGGCCAGCAATACACGCCATCTCCAGCCGGGAAAGCGCAGCGAGCATAGCCACCGCTCAGCGTCGCATAGGCAGGATCCGTATTCAAAGCACGCCTTCCCACTTATGTAGCAAAGGGACTATTATACTACATATGTGCCTTTAGCGATAGCTATTGAACTGCAGCATACTCGTCAAGCCCAGGGCAGCTAGCGATCGTACCCGCCGCGCAACTGTCACAAAGTCACTACCTATCTCCAATGGCAGGTGTTAGGTAGGCCTGAGCAAACCATGGAGATGTCGATGTCCGGAACCGCAGTAGCACTTGCCATGATGCCATGCCGCTGTGGGTTATCTACGGGTGAACGGGGGACCGATTTCAGTCGAAGAAGAGTGAAGTTGACCGTTGGTGATTGTTTCGATTTGAGTAGCTAAGCAGATCCCAGGGTCGAGATTGCAGCATTTTCGTGTTTGCCCTCGTAGAAACAAAACATTCCATCACTGCCACTGCGGAAGCAAAAGAGAATCAAAACGCCATGACTATCCTTGCGCTAGAAGTGCAGTCGATTCCATGACATTGTTGTAAGTGTCAGGCAAAACCGAAGGCCTTCCTGATGCGACGCCGGTGTTCAGCCGAAGGAGTGAGCTTGCGGAAGCCCTTCTTGATGAATCTAGGTACAGGTATTCATAAGCCGGTGGCTGGGGTACTTTCGGGCTGGACGACAAGAAGTACCTCTTAACGCGGGATTCCTCGGCGTTTTGCACCTCGACCATATGGGTCCGGGGAAACGGGCCCCGCTCCAAGGCGATCTAATTGGTAACACCGATTGTTAGACGGGCGTGCACTTGAGGAAGGATTGTGGGAAGCTCGGTCGATAAGGTCGCCTAGTAGCGACAAGAGGACTCACTTCAAGAGCGGTGTTGATAACACCGTTCCTGGGACGCCAAGGCATCTTGGTGTATTGAGCGAACCGGGATGGCCAATTGACGTTGGAACGGGAAGAGCTGACGATCGGGTTGTGGCGATGGGTGCTCGAGCAAAGCGGCGTTGGTGGCAGGAGAAGAGCAGGGACTCAAGGACTGTTCTCAGAATCGTACGCACCCCTTTTGGGTCTGGTGCCGCAGCTCTACAGCACCCTCGGAACAGTCTCTCTGCCCGGACATCCTTCATCGGCGCGGCTAGTTCCTTCTCGAAGCATTTGGAAGTGGGCGGGCGGACGGCAGTACACGCTAGTTGGTGCACAGACACCCAAATTGAATTGACGACGGAGTTCGAACATCGCCAAACCTTCTCACCCGGTCCTCTTTCCCACTATCAACCCTCCAACCCTCCAACCCTCCATCCCTCAAACATCCCTCCATCCCACCACATCCCGCAACACCCGCACCACAAACACCAGCAAGCTGCTCGAAAATGAAGTCTCCAATGGCCTTCTTCATTCTCATTCTCGGCCTCCTTGGTCTCGTCTTCGGTCGTGGTGTTCGTGCTGAAGTCAAGGAGAAGGCCACCAACGCTTTCGACGAGGCTGCGTTCACTAAGCTCGTCGAGGCTTACGAGAACACGGCTCCTTTCGAGGGTATGGACGAAATTCTTCTTCTCCCAAAAGGCTTCGACTACAAACCCTACATGCTTCAAGACGAGGCCAGCCTCGAGAAGCAGAAGCATCCCCACCTTTTCTCTATCCCCATCAGCGATCTCAGCAAGGATGTCGGCAAGCTCATCACCCCGTCCGATACCAATCACGCCAGCTCTGATGCTCCCACGGTCCACACCGAGACCATCTGTGAGACCACGGAGTACTCGCCTAAGACGGTGGGCATCCTCGAGAACTTCGAGTACCTGAAGGGAATCAAGGACAACTGGTGCTGCCGCGTGTGGGAGACAAAGAACGGATGCCAGACGATGCACCGCTCGCGTTACCGCGAGGCGACCGACATCTGCGCCGAGATCGGCACCTGTGTCCGCTGTGGCTGGGCTGCTCGTGCGAATCTCGACATCGCGCTCAGGTGCACTAAGAATAAGCTCGCTGGAGGCTTCAGGAGGTACATACGTTCCTGACTTCCAAAACCGTTTGGTGCGCTTAATGCTGGTGCTAACACTCTGCCAGGCGCACCGTCATGTGGAACAATGGCGCGTCCAAGTCGGTGGTCGTCGTCAACGTGTGGAAGACCCCGTCACCCCGATGATCTTCAACTAACTCAGCAACAAGATCGAGACCGGCAACGAGAAGTAGCGCACATGCTCCTCGACATCCGTCCAGAACTGGGGGCATTTGAAGTGGCATGGGTGACTTTTGCGACTTGAAACGCTTCTTCCTCTGGATGGTGATCGTTGGATTGTACTTGATTCTCTGCGTTGTTCTACGGTTCTAGTTTTGCGTTTGTTTTTTTCTTTCTCACTGTCTCGGGTGGCTCTACAATCTGAATGCGAATTTAAAATAGTAGCTTTCTAAAACGCACGTCTTTCTCTCGTCTCCAGTGTCGGCCTGTCGCAGAAACGGAACACTCTCCAAAGAAAACCGAAAGGTGGAGAAGCAGTATCGTCCCTGCATCCCCGCCGCCGCGCTGTCCCTGGGCACGCAGTACACAGCTGCAGTTGCCTGCCGCCCCTCTGCAAAGCCCGCATCGTCCCCGCCTGGGCCATGTTCATAGACGCCATACCTGAGCCGCCGCGCTCAGGCTCCTCGTCGGAAACCTTGCGCCCAACGTTGGTGTCCTCCAAGAACCAAAGCACAGCTTCTAACAGCCTCCCATCCACGAAGCGGCCAGCAATCCGGCGGCGAACCCTTCCACGCTTTGGCGATTGTGCGTGTGTCCTTTGTATACCCGAACACGTGTAGTTACATAACTAGTCTAGTTTAGTAAGCAGAGCGCTCCGCGCCTATTAGCCGATCCAACATCCTGGCACGTCGCTTCTACGTCGTGCGCGGAACTGTCATCCTCCCGGGCGCCTGCCCACTCCTGGTTCTCTACCGTCCTGGGCCCGAGGTATCCCGCTGCCGGCAGACTTTCCCTCCCACCGCCTCCGCCCCCCAAGTTGCGGAAGGTGCCACCGAGTGATGCGCCATGTATCAATGCGTCCGCCCGTCCCTCCGTGCGCATAGGGCGAGTTGGGAAAGAAGAACAGCCTCCGTCGCCCACAGGCTGGCGGTCTCCCTTCCGGCGGGGGAGGCGAGTAACCTTCCTTCCTTCCTTGTGATGCCCACGGCCTTCGCGACTGGTTTATGCACCTATCGCACGAAAACGGCTATTGGCTGCGACGGTGGACGAAAGCACTCAGCCCAAGGAATGGATTCTCTCCTCACAGGCGACCAACTCCTTTTGCAGACTACCGGTGAGCGGCGTCCGAACTGCCGGTCTTGTCTTTGAATCTGCAGCTCCCTGGCACTGCAACACGAGATCTTGTCAGGCGTCCTGGTGCCGCCAATCTTTCACGCTTCCAGTCATACACAGACACGTACAGTCAACTGGACAGGAATGGGCTTGTACATAAACAACATCTATTGCCATGATCCGACAAGGTTGCATATGTACCTATCAACGACGGATATCACATCGCCATCTTCACAGTCGCAGACAGCTGTTGCAGTTTTCCGTTTTCTTCCGTCCCCGCGCAACACACTCACGTACAGTCATGTACGGTCTCTATTCTACCCGTGATTAGCCCCCATTCCTCGGACTCCTGATAGCTAAAGCCGGGCACGATTCGTCACTCAGTTCCCCGACTCTCCAAATAAGATATTGGTTGTAATTTGCCGTGATCTACCATATGTCGGATGCAAAATGGATCTCTCCCTCCGTCCGAAAAAGAGGAGAGAAAAATGAAAGAAAGATAAACCAAAAACCAAATATGCAAACATAAAGCTTCCTAACTACCTCCACCTCCCGCCGATACCGTAACATGCTCCACCGAAAAGAAAGTGATAGAAAAAAAAGGAAGAGAAAAAAAAAAAGATGATCGATTCTAGTTATGCGTAAATAAGAGCGACGACGCGACGATGCGGGTTTCCGAGGTCATGCAAAGGGGTAAACGAAATGGTCATTAAAGTACGGTAAACTAAATTGCTGTCCTGCATTGGACGAGAAGGATAAGTGGGGGGGAGCGGCGATCAGAACAGTCCCAGGGCGAACTGTAGCGCACAGTAAACGTCAGCGTGACTGCCACTTTCCGGGAAAAACAGAACGGGGGAGGGTGAGGAGGAGAACGAGGAGGAGGAGGAGGGGCCTACCGGGAGCAACGCGTGGCAGCCAATCTGGTTCGCTACGGGCACGATGGCGGCAAAGTCGGTGATCATCCAGGCGCGCGGCGCGTACTGCGCGAGGTAGATCATCCCCCCCGCGATGGGGACGATGACCATGTACATGTACTTGAAGTCGCGCACGATCCGGTCGAGACCGACGCGGAAGCCGGACTCCTCGAGCTCCTTGGCGGTTGTGGTCCACTCCATCTTGATGCTGAGGAAGTGGCAGACGATGGCCTTGAGCAGGTGGTACGAGATGCCGCCAAAGAACAGCAAGAACATCGGCGTCCATTTTATGGTCTCGAGCAGCGAGTGGAAGAATGTGTCGTGGCCTAACCGGTGGCGCAGCATTGCGTACGCGAGCGGCGAGAGCACGTTGTACACCACCGCCATGCCCACGAAGATCTTCCACGAAGTGATGTAGAACTGGTCGACCTCGTCCTGGAACCAGCCGACGATCAGGTAGTTCGTGAGTGCGAGCGGGATCGCCGACGCGATGGCGTAGTACGTGCCGATGTACGCAAAGATGGTCACCTTCGACGTGATCTTGATGTTGCTGAAGACGAAGCGCAGGAACAAGGGGGTGAACGGCCCCTTGTACAGCCACTTGTACAGCGGGTTGAACACGAGCTCGTTGCAGCCGTACGCGTACTTCTCCCAGCGCGCGAGCTCGTCGTAGATGGTCAGCGACACCCCCTCCTTGAAGCCGCCGTTGTGGTAGGTCGCCAACCGCACAACGAAGTTGTTCATCTGCAGACGGAGACTGACATCGAAGTCCTCCGAGACGTGGCTGTCGGACCAGAACTTGGTCATACCGTCCTCCTCGAACGAGATGCTCTGGATCGCCTTCCACCGGATAAAGGTGTTGTGTCCCACGAACGGGGCGCAGTCACCGTTGCCGACGGCAAATTGGATCGACGTGTAGATCAAGTTGGTGAAGTACGTAATGCCGTTCTCGAAGACGTTGTTGACCACCTGCAGGATTCCAGAGGCATGCTGTAGCAGTGCCACCTCGGGACTTTCGTGCATCTCGAGCGCGCCAAGGAGGAGACAGTCCTCAGGCTGCAGTGAGACCTCGCACATCAGCAGCCACCCACACATCGCCCCCCGCCCTCGCCTTCTGCGGAGAAACTCACCACTCGGGTATCCGAATCGATGATCAGAATAATCTCGCCAAGCCTGACGTTCCCGGCAGCCCACGTCTTGCCGCCGTCCTTCTCGACCATCGCATCCCTGGCCTTCTCATAGAGCACGGTCTCCTCCTCAATGGTCAGGTCCTCCTGCGTGCACCCGCGCTCACGACAGGTCTCCTCGATCAGCCGCAGCATCTCGTCCTCGACCCGGATGGAGAAGTCGAGACAGTAGTTCATGTTCGACGCCTTCTTGAACTGGCCCTTGCGGAGGAAATAGTTGTCGCCCTCCTCGGTGCAGTGCGGAGGCCGCGAGCACCATCCGATGTGATTCAGTTCGTAGAAGGCCTTGCGGGCCCTGCGATGCGGATTAGCACTGAAGAGTCGACGGATGGGCAACACCACTTACTCAGCGAGCTCAGGCTTAACGCATTGCATGCCGTCGTCGTTGACGTATATCGACGCGGTGCCGCCTTGCTCCTCGTAGTGCCTCACGGCGGCGAGGAGCGTGGTGACGGTTGGGATGATGACGCCCTTGAGACCCTCCTTGTACACCGGCATCTGGATGGTCACGTGCGGGAGCTCGAGGTCGGGATACCGGCCCTTCTTGGGCGCTTTGGCCGAGTAGTACATGCTGTTTCCTTCCACGCCGGAAAGCGGCCCGAAGAGCTGGAAAAGCGAGCCGGTAATGACGATCATGAAGAACTGGCGAAGTCAGCTTGCCGATCCGCTGCAGGGACGCTGTTGGGCCGTGCTTACCAGGGAAAATGTGGCGAACAGCGGGATCGTCGCAACCATGGCAAACCGAGCATATTTTCCGTCCAGGCGAACCTCATTGATCAACTGCGTACGCGCGTTTAGCCGCCACACATCACGCGGGTCAGCTGGCAGCCCCCACTCACCTTAGCGACACACGCCATCTCGACCACCACTACCAAGATCATCGCCAACCCGACGATCATCGCATGGGTGAGGAGGAAGGGTCTCTTGGGCGCCTCCTGCCCCTCCAGCTCCGGATCGAAAACCTTGTCTCCCTGCTCCTCGCGCTCGATGGCGCTCTGGATGACGCCGATCTTTTCGTTCATTGCCGGGTCGACCGGAGTGGCAGACGCACGCAGGGCCGCAGCCGGGAAGAAAGATGCGCGCTTGACGGGGTTGGAGTCGGAGGGGGAGGCGCCGGAGTGGCGATAGGGCGACATCACGCCCGGGTTGGGTATGTAGGAGCCCCAGACCTTTGAGGAGGGTCAGCAGTTGTTTGTTGAAATAAAAATAATAATAAAAGTAAACAGCAGAAAACCAAACACCAAAAAAAAAAACCGAGAGGAGACATACCAAACCGAGGATCTTCGTCTCGACGTCGGTTCCGTGGGCGAGGATACCCTCCGCGGAGTCGCCCCAGACCAGCACCAGCTTTTCGTTCCTGCACAGACAGATGTAGTCGTCGCTCTTGACGCTGCACTTCTCGGTCCCGAGGTCCCTGACGCTGTTGACGATCGGCAGCGAGAAGCCGCGCGGATCCAGCGACAGCTCCGTCTGGAACGGCGTGACCTGCTGGAGCAGTGAGCGCGTGATTTCGGAGGACATGGTGAACGCGACGGCGACGCCGAGACGCTCGACGGCGTGCACGAGGTCGCTGTTGAGCAGCATCGGCTCGGCGGTGTAGAGCCCATCGGGGCGCCGCAGCAGGATGCCGTGAGAGCTGGTGCCCTCGCCGGTGACGCCATGGTCCTCGTCGAACGGCTCGAACCACTTGGACTGCAGGATGCGGCGGTAGAGGAAGCGCACCATCTGCGAGAGCCGCGGTCAGGGGACGAGATCGGGGGGGGCGGCGGGGGAGGGGAATACGCACGACCTCGTGGCGGTCCTGGCCGTTGGCGGTGTCGGAAACGACGCTGGACGCAGTGCTATCGCGGACGGTGAGCGCTGGCCGCGTGAAGCGCACGGCGCCAGGACTGTCCTGGCCATGATGCCCGCCGCCGCCAGCCGTGAAGACGAGGGAAGAAGAAGAAGACCGCTCGACCGAGGAAGTCACCTCGAGGGAGGAAGCGACCTCGTGGGCAAAAGTCACCTCGCGGGAAGAAGACACTCCGAGGAAAGACGACATCGCGAGCGGAACGGCGAGTGAGTGGGAGCGGTATCTCCAGCGGCGCGGGGACGAGACCGAGTGGTGGGGGGAGAAGATGGAAGTTCGAGGGGGGGATGTCGATCAGATCAATGTAAAAGTAGCGAGCGTGGGTGTCGCACCGACAGAGCTCGAGCAGCAGAAACGAAAGGCCGCGATCTCGGAGTCCCCGCGCTGGTCGTCGACTGGGACAGGGAGCGGTATCAGGATATAACCCGCAGCGCCTCGATATCTATCTGCTCGGCCAGCCAGGCGCCCTGCGCAGCTCCCGGCGCCCGGGACAGCCCTACACTCCAGAACCGAAGCTTCGCTAAAATCCGCAGGGCCGGATGATGAGCGAGACAGGGAGAGATTGGAGTCCAGCGCTGCGGCTGGGACGACATCGCGGCGCTGCCCCTTCCTCGGCCCTCGCGAGAGGCCGCGGGACCGTGCCAGGCATCGAGCCAGCCACGCGCGCCAGCTGGGCGGCGCCAGATCAGGTCATACCGGCCGGTGCTCGACAGTGTGACAGAGAAGCGAGGCCGGCAGAGCGGAGGATCGCGGAGCACGCAGCGGGAGGCGAGACGGGCGACGCATTGCGGGCGTCACACACACGCACTCACCCACCCCCACCGTCCGCGGGTGCTTTGTGCCCCCTTTCTCCCCACGCCTGCCGCATGCGAGCATGAATCGCCGCCGTCTCTCGCCGCTCACGGCGCCAGAGTGCCCGTGGCTCTGCGCCCACATCGGGCCAAAACTCGCGAGAAAACACTCTCTATGCGGCCAGGGCCCTCCCCCTATGCAGAGGCCATGCGCTCGTTTCCTTCCTTCCTTCCTTCTTCCGCGCTCCGTCTCACCTTCCTCCGTTCCTTCGTCCTTCCTTCCTTCGTCCTTCCTTCCTTCGTCCTTCCTTGCTTCCCCCCTTCCACCCCCGTCCTCCCTTCCCGCCTCCCTTCTTTCCTTCTTCCTCCGTCGTCCGTCCTCCCTTCCCGCCTGCTATCGCTCCGGCAGCACCCGTCCCACCCCACGGCCTTCAGCTGAACTTCCAGCTCTGCTTCGGGCAGCACAGGCGCCAGCACGGCGCCCGGGAAGCCGCACGCTTGTGGTCGGACGATCTGCCGAGAGGCTGCTGCGACTGCTGCGACTGTTGTCTGCTGCCAGCGCGGATCGAACGAAGATTGGACGAGACGAGACGGCCGATGCGAGACGATCATACGCAGCGGACGGGTCGGCTGGAACTCTCCGAGTCCAGAACCCAGAGACTCTGGATCTACCGTGCCTCTCCCCCTGGAATGGTCAGCGGCACAAAGGGGGCGGAGATAGGCCATCCGCCCGTCCCCGCTGGCCATCCGTCCGTCCCCGCTACCCGTCCCCCCACGCCCACGCTCCCCCGTGGATGCGCCGGCGGTACCAGTGGCTATCTATTCGTGGACCGGTCTGGACGGCCGGCTTCCAGCACTTTCCGACGGCCAGGCTGCGCATGCGCTGTGGACCTGCCTCATGCACGCGATCGCTGCATGGCAGTCACTCAATCGTCCGTCCCTCCAACCGCTGCAGCCTGCCGCCGGATGGCTGACGGGCATTTCGCTGGATGGGATATCTGGATGTCCTGGCGGCATGGACATGGCGGATCTCGTAATTGGATGTCTACATTTCCTGGCGGCATGGACATGGCGGATTCCGTAATTGGCGACGCCTGCCAGGGCCACCCGTGCCTGGCATGGCAGGACAACCCGCCGTTGATCGGTGTTTCGCGTGTCTGCTCGCAGAAGTCCAGCTGGGATTTCGCGACCACCAGTCGCCATTAGTGCAGTATTATTGGTGCAGTATTGTTCCTGCATGAAGCCCAGGGGGACACACGCCGATGGCAGGTGCGAATATCAAACCGAGTCTGCGCTGAAGAGAATTCTATCTAGTGTGGGGAAAAGAAAAAAAACCTTCTTTGCACTGCAGCTGCTGCGGCCAGTGCATGCGATAGTGCTCCGGAATTACCGCCGATGCTGCCCTGCCGGTGGGGCCCGCAGTTCGGTGCGACAACATGCAAAGCGAGGCGAGACACTGCTCCCAAGCGCATGCTGCAACAACCATGCACCCCATCGAGTGTCGTCACCACCACAATAGATAGCCACACGACGGATCGCCTTCGGCTTCCGCGCTCCTCGCCAATTCGACACGAATGTGGCGGTCTCGGCAACGCTGCGGTAACGCTGCTGGTGGCGCACGGCAATCGCAAGTGAACACTGGCGGGAGCTCACTCAGGCTCTGTGCGAAATGGCCAGACATCGTTCCTGTGCTTCGTGCTCTGTGTTTTGTTTTATTTCCTTTTTTTTTCCCGTCCCCTTACCCGATTCCGCGATCCTGCCCTCGCGCTCTCTGACCTGCAGCAAGGAGAGAGGCGGATAAGGAGCAGAGGGAGAGGGACGGGACCGAGGCAAGCGTAGGGCTGACTGGCGGCGAGAGGAATATCATATCCTATCGCTTCCTATCGTGCGTACATACATAGACACTTCGGTCGGTCCTCGCCACCTCCCCCCCCCCTTCTTCGTGAGCTTTTCTTCCACACGCACACTTTGGTCTCCTTGCGATCTTGGTCTCCTTGCGATATTCCATCTCGTCGGAAACGGAGCAGACGTCGTGAAGCAGGAAGAAACCTCTCCGCAGCGGCAATGGCAGACACTCCGCCGGTCAACCTGGGCGCGAATCCGTTCGCCACGAATCCGTTCTCCACGCCGGCACGCCTGTCCCAAGTGCCCACGCCCGCTACGGACCATGACGGACAGCGGCCGATCTCTTTCTTCCCCACTGCGCTCGCTGGTATGTACCCACCCCGGCCTTGCTGCTCTCTGCTGCGACGGATCTTCCGGCTGACGACAACGCATCGAAGGAGCGGCGCTGCCCCGCCAGCGGAAGTTCAAGAGCGCCCGCTTCGCCGGAGGTGAGTACGAGAAGCCCTGGGTGGCGGAGAAGAACCCGCGCAAGAAGTGGGAAAAGATCATCTTCTGGGGCTGCATCTTTGTCGGCTTCGCCATCGGCGCGTTCATCTGCTATTTGTCGTACATTTCGGTGTCCAACCACGAGGTGAGCCCGGCGCGACAGGGGGACGCAGGACGGAAGGTGGCGGCAGGAAATGCGGGAAGCAGGGAGAAAGCGGCGCTGATGTGGGGGGCGGGGTGGCCCGAATGCAGTACTGTCTGGTCCTCGAGGACAACTTCGCGCAGATCGATCCGGCGGTGTGGAGCTACGAGATCCAGCGCGGCGGCTTCGGCACGGGCTCGTTCGAGTGGACGACCAACGACCCCAAGAACGCGTACGTCGACGGCGCGGGCCTGCACATCGTGCCGACGCTGACGACGGAGTCGACCAACATCACGCTCGACCAGCTGCACGACGGCTACGTGCTGAACCTGACGACGGCGGGCACGTGCACGTCGTCGGACTGGACCATGTGCAGCATCCGCAGCAACAAGACGGCCGGCCACATCGTCAACCCGGTGCGCAGTGCGCGGCTGTCGACCAAGGGCAAGCGCAGCATCCGCTACGGCAAGGTCGAGGTTGTCGCCAAGATGCCCGTCGGCAACTGGCTCTGGCCCGCCATCTGGATGATGCCCGAGCACGACGTCTACGGCAAGTGGCCACGCAGCGGCGAGATCGACATCGCCGAGAGCCGCGGCAACTTTGGCGACGACTACCCCGACGGCCGCGACAGCGTCATCAGCGCCCTGCACTGGGGCCCGCTCTCCGAGGCGGACGCGTTCTGGAAGACCAGCGGCAAGCACAATGTGCGGCGCACCGACTACTCGGAGCGGTTCCACACGTACGGCCTCGAGTGGAGCAAGGACTACCTGTTTACGTACATTGACAGCCGCCTGCTGGTAACTCCCCTCGTCCATCCGCCATCTCTCTCACTCACTCACCGTCTCTTTCTCTCACTCGCCCTCTCTCCCTCCCTTTCTCTCTCCCTCTCTCTCTCTCTCTCTCTCTCCCTCTCTCTCTCTCTCTCTCTCGCTCCCAGCTAACGTGCGCGCAGCAAGTCTTCTTCATAAAATTCAACTCAAAGTACAAGAACATGTGGTCGCGCGGCAACTTTGGCGAGTCGATCTACAACAAGTCGGCGCTGTACGATCCGTGGTCGCACACGGGGCAGGCCAACACGCCGTTCGACCAGGACTTCTTCCTGATCCTAAACGTGGCGGTCGGCGGCACCAGCGGCTACTTCAGGAACGGAGTTGGCAACAAGCCGTGGGGAGACGAGAGCGAGACGGCGCCCAAGGAGTTCTGGGACAGCCGTGGGCAGTGGCAGCACACCTGGGGCGAGGGGGACACCCGCGGCCTGACGGTGCGCAGCGTCAAGATGTGGAGTGAGGGCAAGTGCGGTTCGACGTGATCTTTTTTTCTTTTCTTTTTTTCTTCTTTTTTTCTTCTTTTCCCTCTTTTTCTCTCATTTCGTCTCTTCCGATTCTTTTTCGTCTCCGTCGCGATATTGTTTCTTCTAGACACCTAGGCAGATACCTAGCCACCTTCTAATCCTCACGGCCCCATCTCTGTCATCTCACCGTCGCTAGATAGCGTAGAGCTAGTCAGGGGAAAAGGACTTCGAACTGAACTGAACCCCTTCCCGCCCGGCAACGTGTCGGCCACGGCGGTGGCGACCCCCCACGCCACGGGCACGCTACGGGAGAGGCGCCTTCGAACGACGCGACGCATGTAGAGTAGATATCTAGAAGGGGGGGCCGGATGTTGGGTACCATATCTATGTACATCTATACCCTATCTACTCTAGAGTAGAGTACACAGCATGTCAGGGTGGGATGGGGGTAACTGCTTCGGTAGCCAACTGATTCATCATATGCATGCATACAAATGTTGCCCCTGGCCTCATCCCGGCGTTCCAAAGATTGCCATCCCGGCGTTCCAAAGATTGCCATCGTCAGGCAACTTTTAGGTCTGGGCAATTTTGATAACGAGCTGCGGAACGTCGCTATGAATGCTTTTTCTGCTCGTTGCGAGACAGGCGGAGAGACAGGTGGAGAGACAGGTGGAGAGACAGGTGGAGAGACAACACTCACCCACGGCCCACGGCAATCGCCATCGCACCCCTGCTCTGCACGCTAGCTGGATGGATGGATCACTACATAGGGGTGTTATCTATGTTCGTGCTCGAGTGCGCGATGGCAGTTCCCGACAGTGTGCGGCCCGATTTCGTCCATCCGCCCGCGGATTCACAGTGCGAACCCTCCTCGTCGCAGCAGCAGCAGCGGGGACGGTGAGTTTAATGCAGTCCGGACGGAGAGGCGTTCGGCACGTCGGCACACACCGTCTCGTCTCTCGATCGCAGCGGTGCGCCAGCCGCAGTTTAGTTTCGAGTCCGCCACTATCTATCGGGGGGCGCCTTTGTCGGTAATCTCACCGCGGCGGCAAGGGAGGCTGCATACCACACACCGTCCCAAACAAAAGTCGCGCCACTCCGTTGTTGTTGTTGTTTTTTGCCGGCCCGTTATGGTTTGTTCGCTTCCTATCTCCCCGCTAAAGTTGACCGTCTTCGGCTGGTGGGGCGGCCTTCTAACCGCAAAAAAAAAGCGTCGCATTCACACTATCCAGACTGCGCGGCTGTGGCTGCTTGGCTTACGTGCTACTTATCGCCAGCTCCCCGTGCCAGCAGCCGTCTCGGGCAAGCGGCGACTCGTCAGCCCGTGTGGCCGCCGCAGTTCTATCCAGCCAGCTATCTACCCGTCCGCCGCCGCCCATGTCGCCGCCCAGCAGACTCGCACCGCAGCACCGCAGGCGTGGCGGCGATGCTATTAAAAGCCGCCGAGCGCCGGCTGGCCGCAGCGAACCAGAGGGAACAACTACATAGCACCTGCGAGCGCGCACGACAGTCCGCAGCCCTAGTCCGCAGCCCTGCGTCCCCCTTGCGGCCTGGGCACAGACACGCGATGCGATGGCCCTATCGCATCCTTCTGCAGGGCGCTGCGGGTACGCGAGACCGGCGAATGCGCTGGTCCGGCCGTGTGCTGGCTTGGCCTGGCCTGGCCTGGCCTGACCTGACCTGACCTGACCTGGCCTGACCACCCCCCTTCCCCCCAACAACAACGCCGTACGAGCTGTGGCTTGCTGGGGGCTGCGGGAGGAGTGCGCCGACCTCTCGGCCTTCTCGCTTCGTGCGTGTTGCCTCTTGCCTTGCTGTTGCTTTTGGGCAGCCACGAGGGGCGAGGGGCGTCGAGGGGAGCGAGGCCTCCCCCAATGAGATTGCTGTCCGCATGCGAGCGTTCTCCGTGGAAGCGGAACGAGCAGGTGGCCAACATAGGGGCCCCGCGGAGGGCAAGTGCGGCCATTGCCCCGGGTACTTATTGCCGTCGGTGTCGTCGTCGTCGTCCCGCCGCATCTGGCCAGTCCGGACCAGCCCAGTCAAGCGGATATCTCCCCCGTCTGGATCCGCCCGCTCCTTTTTTTCTTTTTCTTTTCCCTTCCTCCGTGCTCCTCGTCGCTCGTTCTCGCCGCTATGGCGCCCACGCTCCTTCGTCTCCTGCTCGTTCTCTGTCTGTCCGCCGTGAGTGTCCCCCAGCGCCCGCCGACGGACTGGCCGCCTGGCCGACTGACCGCCCGCGCCGCCCGCAGTCCGCCCGCGTCCATGCCCGCTCCGTCATCCACCGGCGCGCCGTCGACGTGCCCCAGAATCTGCCCGGCACTTGGTCGTACCAGGGCTGTTACACGTACGTGGCTCCGGTCCCGCCGAGCGCGAAGGACCCGTTGCTGATCTGTCCGGCTGCAGCGACGGCGGCGGCGCCCGCACCCTGACCGGCGCAAACTACTACAGCGCCTCAGCCATGACGGCCGCCGCGTGCGTCGCCTTCTGCGAGTCGCGCGGCTTCGTCTTTGCCGGGACCGAGTACTCGACCGAGTGCTGTGAGTCCGGCCCCCGTCCGACGCTCCCGCCGCTCGGCTGCTGACACCCGCGCCGCCCGGCCCAGACTGCGGCAACAGCATCGCCGCCACAGGCGCGCTCGTCGCCGATGGCGACTGCAGCATGTCCTGCTCTGGCGCAGCCGCCGAGGCCTGCGGCGGCCCCGCGAGGCTGACGCTGCTCGGCAGCGGCGCCGCCCCGCCCGCCGCTCCCGTCACCAACCCCGGCGTCGGCGACTGGCTCTCGCTCGGATGCTATTCGTGAGTCGTCCCCGTTGCGCCCTCCCGCCCGCCGGCCGTGCTGACTGCGGACGGACACAGCGAGGGCGTCGGAGGCCGCGCTCTCGTCAATGGAGTCGCTACCGCCGGTGGAGGCGGCGCCCTCACGGTTGCGCTCTGCACTTCCGCCTGCCAGTCCGCGAACTATCTTCTCGCCGGCGTCGAGTACGGCGGCGAATGCTGTGTGTTTCTCCCCTCCGACCCCGGCGGGCTTTTCCCCCCTTGCTGAGTCCGTGCCGCAGACTGCGCCAACGCCTTTTCCAACGGCGGTGCTCCGGCCGCCGACGGCTGCACCATGACCTGTAACGGCAACTCCTCCGAGTTCTGCGGCGGCCCCAACCGCCTGAACGTGTACGACCGCTCCAGCGCCGCCACCGTCACCCTCTCCTCCACCGCCACCAGCACCAGCGCCACCGCCGAGCCCACCGTCATCAACGGCTGGACGTCGGTGGGCTGCTACACCGACGCCGTCGGCGCGCGCACACTCGCCGTCGCCCAGTTCCTTGCCGGCGCGATGACCGTCGACGCGTGCACTTCCGCCTGCGCGGCCGGCGGCTACTCGCTCGCCGGCGTCGAGTACGGCGGCGAGTGCTTCTGCGATTCGCAGCTCCGCAACGGCGGCGGCCCCGCGCCCGACGGCGACGCGCAGTGCAACATGCCCTGCAACGGCAATGCCGCGCAGATGTGCGGCGGCCCCGGCCGGCTGAATCTCTACTCGGCCGGCCCCGCGCCGTCCGGGACCGTCTCCTCGTCCACCACGACCTCCGCCACGCCCACCCCGACGGTGACGGACCTGCCCGCCGGATGGTCGTACGCCGGATGCTACGTCGACAACGCTGCCGGCCGCATCATGATCAACCAGCGGCCCGACAGCGCATCGCTCACCGTCGAGTCGTGCGCGGCGACCTGCTTCGGCCTCGGCTACTCGGTCGCCGGCATGCAGTACGCCAGCCAGTGCTTCTGCGACGACTTCATCCGCAACGGAGCCGCGCTCGCCGCCGCGGACTCCGAGTGCGGCATGGCGTGCAGCGGCAACGCCGCCGAGAAGTGCGGTGGCCCCAGCCGGATGAGCATCTACGCCAACGGAACCCTGGCCGTCTACCAGCCGCCGACAACCCAGATCACGGATCTGCCCGGGAACTGGCAATACGAAGGCTGTCTCAAGTGAGTTGCGCGGATCTTTTTTTTTTTCTCCCCGCGGTCGAGCGAGTGCTGATCCGATGACGCGGCTTCGAGGGATGACGCCGTCGCGCGCACGTTTCCCTACCAGATCATCTTCGCGGACAACAATACCGCCACCAACTGCCTGAGCCTGTGCGCTGAATACGGCTACGGTGCCGGCGGGATGGAGTTCGCTCGAGAGTGCTGTGCGTGTGGCCCCCCTTCCTGCCTGCAAGCGCTTGTCGTCTGATAGCCCCCAACAGACTGTGGCGATGCCGTGGATGTGACCAAAGCCGGAGCAACACTGCAGCCGGACGAGGAGTGCAACATGGCGTGCACGGGCAACGCGACCACCATCTGCGGCGGCGGCAGCCGCATCTCGTACTACACGTGGACCGGGACGCCGCTGAACTCGTGGGACTTTGCGGTCGGCGACGCCGCGGGCCGCTACGAGTTCCTCATCGGCGGCGTGATCATCCCTCTCATCACGACGCCGGCGATCAACGGCAAGGTCACGTTCGTCGAGAAGTGGGGCACCGGGCCGCCCAACAGCACGGGCGCCTACGAGCTCGACCTCGCCGAGATCGACAACTTCACCGCCGCCTGGCGGCCCATGCACGTCAAGACGGACGTGTTCTGTGCCGCCGGGCTCACGCTACCCGACAAGGTCGGGCGCCAGATCAACATCGGCGGATGGGCGAACGACGCCACGTACGGCGTGCGGCTCTACTGGCCCGACGGCTCGCCCGGCGTCCCCGGCGTCAACGACTGGCAGGAGAACGTCCAGGAAGTGGCGCTGCAGGTCGGGCGGTGGTACCCGACGGCGATGATCATGGCCAACGGCTCGATCCTCGTCGTCGGCGGCCAGGAGGGCGCCAACGGCGCGCCCGTGCCGTCGCTCGAGATCCTGCCGAAGCCGGCCGGCGGAACGGTCGTGATGTGCGACTACCTGCAGCGGACGGACCCGTACAACCTCTACCCGTACCTCGCGGTGCTGCCCAGCGGCGGCATCTTCGTCGCATACTACAACGAGGCGCGCGTGCTCGACGAGGTGACCTTCGAGACTACGCGGGTGCTGCCCAACATCCCCGCCGCGGTCAACAACTTCCTCGGCGGCCGCACGTACCCGTTCGAGGGCACGGCGGTGCTGCTGCCACAGCACGCGCCCTACACGGCGCCGCTCGAGATCATGGTCTGCGGCGGCTCGACGCCCGGGCCCGAGATCGCGCTCGACAACTGCGTCACCATCGCGCCGGACGCGCCCACGCCCAAGTGGACGATCGAGCGCATGCCGACGCCGCGCGTGATCCCGTGCATGACGGCGCTGCCGGACGGCACGTACCTGATCCTGAACGGCGCCGGCCAGGGCAGCGCCGGCTTCGGCCTCGCCACGCGTCCGAACCACAACGCGGTGCTGTACGACCCCAGCAAGCCGATCAACTCGCGCTTCACGGTGATGGCCAACACGACGATCGACCGGCTGTACCACTCGGAGGCGGTGCTGCTGCAGGACGGACGCGTGCTGGTGTCGGGCTCGGACCCGGAGGACGTGCGGTTCGAGCAGGAGTACCGCGTCGAGGTGTTTTTGCCGCCGTACCTGACGTCGGGCGCGGCGCGGCCGACCTTCTCGATCGCGAACAAGGACTGGACCTACGGCGCCGCCGTGGACATCACGCTCACGTCGGCGCTCGCCACGGCCGACGTGCGCGTCTCGCTCATGGCCGCCGAGTCGTCGACGCACGGCAACAGCATGGGCCAGCGCACCCTCTTCCCCGCCGTTGCCTGCGCCGGCGCCTCGTGCACCATCACCGCGCCGCCGGGCCCGTACATCTGTCCGCCCGGCTGGTACCAGCTGTTCGTGCTGGACGGGCCGACGCCGTCGGTCTCGACGTGGGTGCGCATCGGCGGCGATCCCGGCGCGCTCGGGAACTGGCCCAACTTTCCCGACTTTGACCGCCCCGGCATCTGAGCCCCCCGTCGTGACTGCTGGGTGGTGACTTTCCTTCTTTCCCGTTCTCCATTCCTTTTCCTTTTCCTTTTTTTTTTTTCTTGGTTCGCTCCCGGTGCCCCGTTTGTCGCGTGTAATGTAGTGTCTTTGTCATTCGCATCCGCAACGAGCACGGTAAACTATGTAAGTATGTACATATTTGTAATAAGATGGCGCTGTTAACTATCATGTCTTCCTCCTTTATCATTAATCGCGAAGAGATCACGGCCCCTGCCCCCCCGTCGCAAGGCCTGCCCCAAACGTGATGACGCGTGCGCCAAGGCATTTAGTTACTAATGTATGACAAAGAAAATCCCTCCGTCCGCACCACATAGAACCCACCTACCTAGTTAGAGTCTTGCCCGTGCGGCAGCTTGTATTCAGCTCCGGCCTTCTCGGGTCCCCCGGAACTCCCTCGTGAGCGGCGCCACCACTGGACCAGCTGGCCCTCCCCCAGCCCCAGCCGCAGCCGCAGCCACAGCGTCGGCTACGGTCACCAGAGCTCACTCGTCCAGTGCGCCACGAAGGTGGGAAGCAGGGTGGGACCGCGCGCAGTACCACCTACGCCGGGTGAAGATGGAGAAGTAGCGCGGGAAGGAGCAGAGGAAATGGAGGCGGGTGGGCGGGCGTGAACTTTCTCTCCTATGTCCTTTCGAGTCTTTCGCTGACTTTCGCTGGCGGACCGATCGAGGTCGCAGCGGACGGTGAACAGGATAGGACTGTATATAATATCGTCATGATCCAATAGGGTCGCACACGGTTAATGAATCATCATCATCATCAACAGGAGCTCGAGGCGGGAGACGGGGGTGCGGGTGGGAGATCGGGCCAACTGGAAGGCGAGGAGGCGAGGAGGCGGAATTGGGGGCGGAGGAGTATGTAGATGGCGGGAGCGGAGAGTCATTTGCTTTCTTCCTTTCTTCTTTTCTTTCCCTCCCTTTTCCTTTCTTTGGGCCATGAAACAAGCTGCCTGTCGTTATGTATCATTTCTCTCTCTCTCTCTTTCCTTCTTTCTTTCCTTCTTTCTTTAAGCCGCGGGCCGGGAAAAGGACTGTATATAATATCGCCATGATCCGATAGGGTCGCATGCGATCAACGAATCATCATCGTCGTCAACATCAACATTTAGGACCCGGGACGTCCTTAAACCCGCCTATCGGGGACGGCGGGATCGGCGGTGGTGCATCGACGAGAGAGAGCCTCGTGCTTGGTGTATCTGCAAGCCTGAATCCTCGTTGCGGGTTGGACGCGTGACGCCACGGCTCTCGCTGGCAAGGCAGGGGGCAGACAGGAGAAATGCGTGATTCCTCGTCGTTTCTGGGATCTAGGGGTGCATCGTAAACACTTCCACGGGAGAAGTGCTCTCCCGGCAGTAGATCGTCGCTATAGGTATTTCAAGTCGGAGGGGGACTCACCTGTCCTGGGAAGACAGGCAGGCACGCAAAACTCATCCGGAGAGGGGGTACGGATCCGGAAGGGGGGGGGGGAGGGGTGAAGTTAAACCAAGCTGAGGGAATGGTGTCTGCTCCGAGTAACTATTAGAAGTTGGGGGAGAGGGGGGGGAGCTATACATAGAGCAGAGAACAGTGACCCCCGGTGAAGCGAGTCTTGAGGACGTCCTGGTCCCGGTGAAGATGGTCTTTTCTCTGCACCCTGACTTCAGTCCTGGCTTAGGCAGGGCTCGCCATGATCAAAGCCGGTGAGCATGCATGCGAGCAAATAAAGAAACAAAAAAAAAGAAAAGAAAAAAAGACAAGCGGAGGACGCACGTGGAAGGCCTGGACATTGCCATCCGGGCCCGCCCTCCTGCTCGCAAGGGGTGGCATCCCCGGTGACGGGTCGGACGAGTGCGCCGGTGAACGGACGGGACGGACGCGGAGATCTCCCGCACGAAATATGTATCTCGAGGGTGGGGCAAAAATGTGTGCTGGATCTTTAGCGTGGATAACCCGGGCCCACCACGATGGAAGACAACTCCATGTGTTTCCCCCCCCCCCCCTCCCCCCACCCGGTCAAACTCCCCTCGTGCGAGCCAACGGCGGATTTGCTTCATTGCATACATATCCCACGCCGCCACGCAGCCTCCAGCTGCCTCAATGTAAGCCCCGTTGTGCCCTCCCCCACCTTCAATGCCGACCTAACGTCGAACTAATGCGAGCACTTCTTGGGGACACGCCCCAGCGCAATAGGGCAGCGAGTCACGACGGATCATCCGCACAAACTCCGATCAAGTCCATACATAGCACGCCCGCCATGATCCTAACTCGGCTGTGCAACCTAGATACAGTCCGAAATCCGCGGTTTTTGCATGGGGAGGTTTCTTTTTTCCTGAAATCATGGCTTTCTCTTCTTTTGTGTGGTAGAGAGATGTGTATGTAAGTAGGTACATAAGTACCATACTTCCCTGCGCAAAATAACAATATAGATATGTATAGATATACGGTGCAACCAAACGGTGGGCGTCATGCACCAGCTCGCTAAGGTTGCGAATCGTGATTAACGAACAAATGGAGAGGGGGGGGGAAAAAAAGCTGGGACGAGACACGGCCAATGGAGAGGGGAAAAAAAGATGAGGGAAAAAAAGAAAAGAAATCAAAAGTCGGCAAGGGGAACCAATTACACAAGTACCCAGATGTCAGCGGTGATGAAGTGAGCCAATTAGTCGGCACATCCCATCCCGTATTTATTGTGCTTGCATCACGTCATCACGACACGCTTTCCTACATCCCACGCGCGCTGCCCATATGTACTCTCCCCAAAAAAAAAGGTGGAGTCGAGAAGAATGCGTGGCTATGTAGAGCGGGTTCGGGCTGCCAACTCAATCCCCGTCGGGCGCTTATCTATCCATCTATATAGCTACATACATACGCTTGCACACGCTGTCCTCCCCGCCCCGTTCTTTTCTGCAAGCTATAGATATGATAGTAAGGAAAGGCTGTACTCTACATATGCGAGTTTGACTAAACAAAAACAAACACAAAAAAAGATCCTTTCTGCAGTGTATGTGCATACCCTATGTATGTACCCGTTTAGCTCCAACTCGGGAACGGAAGTTCGCAGTGCCAGCTGCGTTTCGTCAGCCAGACTCGGGCGTAGCGAGAGTCCGCGCGCCCCGTGAGAAGCACGACAGCACTGCGCGGGGGGGGGGGAGAGATACGGTGCCGGGTTTGCACGGAAGATGGGGAAAATCATAAATAGAAGAGAATACGAAAAAGTGATCGCGTACATATGTACAGCGCCATACGAGCGCGCCCGAATAAATACATCTTACTCCTCCGCCGCCGCCCCCTCTGCTCGCGTTTGATTTGCCCTTCAATCTCTCCGTTGGCCTATTGGTGGTGGTGGCGGCGGCATCGCGACCGGCTGAAAAATCGCTGGCATCACAAGACCCATGCAGCTGATCGGCTGGGCGTTGCGAGCTGCTGCTCCCCAGCTCGGATTCTCCTCTCGCCAACACACCTTGGTGAGCACCCCCCCATCGCCCGGCGATAGTTGCCGGCGATCCTAGAGTATGTAGGGTACATGCTGATGTAGGGTACATACTGATGTAGGGTACATGCTGCAGTGATTTCCAGCCCGCGGGCCGTGACGACACGAGGCCGCATGGATCGAACGTGGTGATTGGCGATGGAGGCGGGGTGTGGGGTGTGGCCGCGGCGCGAATGCCGGGTGGGCTGTTGGACACACGTAGAGTATGTATGTACACAGAGCAGGTACGTACTGTAGCCAACAGGTGAGCGACAAAGAGAACCGACGGCGCAGCAGGGGTGATGTGTACCTACTCTATGTGCTCGGCTCGACTCAATCCGACGCGAACACACAGCAACACGCCTCGCGCCATGCGGCAGGAGATATAGATATCTATACTTATATGTGTATGTATGTATGTATCCAGCTCTCGTGTTGCGGTGCTTGCATAGCAGAGACTAGAGCACATAGATAACCAACGCACCGCACCGCGGCGTTTGCCGGCATGATGTCTCACCGGCCGGTGGGGCTGAGACTGCAAAGGAGCGTCATCGCCAGCCGTGCTGCCGTCGGGGTGGCCGGTCTGCACCAGTGGCCGTCCGCGGGACGTGCAACCGCCGTGCGCCGAAGGCTGGATCGCGGCGAGCCCCGACTCGCGATGGCTGGTCTCTCTCTTCAGGCTTTGCCGGTGATTCGACGCGTTGGTTGTATGCATTCCGTTGTCCCCCCACGCGCAGGCGGCCTTTCTGTTCGGCCGTTTCTCTCGCGACGGGCTCAGTGGGGGGTGGGCAGGCAGAGGAGAGACGGAAGCGGATCGGAGCAACGATCACGAACGTTGGGGAACCCCGGAGGGGATCGACTTCCCGTCGATCCCCGGGCTGAAGCAACTGGCGGCGGTGCGCGCGCAACTGCTTCGCCGATCCAACGGCAGCGCTCTGTGCCGGGCGGACAACACAACACCGCCGTCGCGCTGCAGGGTGTCCAGCTGCCGCCATTGCCGTGCTGACCATACCGCCATCAGTCCATGCCACTAGCGACGTGTTTGTTTGCGAGCGGTAGTCATACATACCTTTCCGTCGCTCCCGGCCCGTGTCCCCCTCTCGCTGCGGGGTGGTTGTTGCCGCTCCGCAATGTAGTGTGATGTAATGCAATGAAGAGCGAGGGAGAGAGAGAAGCATCGTCGTTTCGTTCGTTCGTTCGTTCGCTAGACCGGGGGCGCGTGACAGCCTATGATCCGGCCAACTGCGGTGCGTAGCTAACTCTTTCGGCAGGCACGCACGGCCGGCCCTGACTGGGCCATATCTATATATGTATCGACACTGCCATGCCGCAGCCCGTCTAACGTCGATTCACCCGCCGTCACTCACGGTCGGACGGCATCGCGCTAGCCGCATTCGGACGTCTCGCCGCTCGATCGGGCGCGACGGCTGGGCACGCATCCGGTCGCGCAGCTGCAGGCCAAAGCCGCGGACCGAGCGTGTGCAGCGCATTTGCGGCTGAAGACGGGCCGCCGGTCACGTGTCCGCGGGGGCTGGCGGCTGCGCCAGCTTCTCGGCCGAGCGACACCCAGCCACCGTCCGTATCGGGAGGGCTGGCGGGCGATCGCAATGCTTGTTCGGACGTTTCGGCCGAAGATCGGCGCAGCACACGCCGCAAATAGCACCGCCGTGTTCCTGCGTTGTCGCAGGCACCGCTGGTTCGCTGGCAGCGCCCCCCTGCGCCGTGATCGCATTGCAGCGACCAGGGCCGTGCCGAGTGGCCGCACCGCCCGCACGGCACCAAAAATACATGTCGCCCGACAGCGGCCGCAGCGAGTCCGCGCTGCTCCCCCCCACCCCCTCCGCGCCGGTCTTGGCATCCTGCTCAGCTAGGCCACTGCCCCGAGTCTCCCGCAAACCACAGCGCCGTGCAACCACCCTCCGCGGCGAGGTTATATACCGGCCACTCCCCGTTCGTAGCCATCGTCCGTGGCCAAGCTTCCCCTCCGCAAATCCTTCTCTGCAGCCCGCAAATCAGAGGAACCACTCCCTGCCACGCTTCGTTGGAACCAAACCGATGCGCTCCCATCTGCTCGTCGGCGCCGTCGCCGCCTTCCGGCTCCTCGATGCTGTCTCAGCGGCGCCGTTCCACGGCGTCGTCGTCGAGCGCCAAGAGGATCTCCACGCTGCGTACGACTACGTTATCGTCGGCGGCGGCACCGCCGGCCTGACCGTGGCCAATCGTCTGTCCGAGGACAAAGACAGTGGGTGCTTCCGATTCGCCCCAGCTCCGCCAAGCCGCTGACCACTTCGTGCGCAGAAACCGTGCTTGTCATCGAGGCCGGCCCGCTGTGCGTTCCCCGCCCGCCCCGCATCGACGGCCATCGCTGACTCTGCGCGCCCAGTCTCGGCGACAAGCAGGACGAGATCGTGATTCCCGGCTTCTCGGGCACCCTGGGCAACGCCTACCAATGGAATCTGACGACGGAGCCGATCTCGTCGCTGAAGGACAACGGCACGTTCGTCGTGCCCTCGTTCAAGGCCGTCGGCGGCACCAGCGCGCTCGACTCGATGTCGTTCGACCGCGGCTCCCGCGAGGACTACGACAGCTGGGAGCGGCTGGGCAACAAGGGCTGGGGCTTCGACTCGCTGCTGCCCTACTTCCGCAAGTGCGAAACCTTCTACCCGCCCACGAAGAAGCAGGCCGACGCCTTCGGCATCACGTACGATCCCAAGGCGCACGGCACCAACGGCCCCGTCCAGGTCTCGTACCCGGAGTTTATCTACCCCCAGTACCGTGCGTCGTCGCCGCGAACCGTGTCTGCGAGCTGTGGCTGATCCGCGTGCAGGAACCGTCGCCGATGCGTGGAAGAAGTTCGGCGTTCCGGTCCCCTTCGACGCCACCAACGGTAACGGCATCGGCTCGCTCTGGATCCAGAACCCGATCGATCCCAAGGACGAGACCCGCTCGTACGCGCGGACCGCCTACCACGACAAGGCCGCGCAGAGGAAGAACTACCACCTCGTCGTCGAGCACCAGGTGACCAAGATCCTGTTCGACAAGCACAAGCGTGCCATCGGCGTTGCCGTTCGTCTACCCCCCCCCCCCCCCCCCCCACCCCACCCCCGTCCGCCCGCGCCTGCGCTGACTGACTGTCCGCGCTCCAGTACGCCAAGGGACCCAAGGACGCCGTCAAGAAGGTGTCCGCCAAGCGCGAGGTGATCCTCTCGACCGGCGCCTACTTCAACCCGAAGCTGCTGCAGCTGTCTGGCATCGGGCCCAAGGCGCTTCTCGAGGAGCACAAGATCCCCGTGATCGTCGATCTCCCCGGCGTCGGCTCGAACCTGCAGGACCACACGCTCGTACGGCCGCTCAACTACACCAGCGATCCGAATCCGCCCGGGCTCTGGGTCGACCCTTCTCCGGCCACGAACAGGACCTGGCTCGCGGAGGCGCTCGCGGAGTACCGCCAGAACCGCACGGGCTACTACACGCGCCCGCTGTCGGGGTCGACTGTCGCGTTTATCCCGCTGCCGGTTATGGCGCCGAAGACGTTCCGCTCGATCATCAGCGCGTCGCGCAAGCGCGCCGTCGACGCGTACCTGCCGAGCCGGTCGTCGGCGTCGGTGATCGCGGGTTACAAGGCGCAGAAGGAGATCCTGCTGCGCGGGTACGCGACGTTGAAGATCGGCACCGGCGAGGTATCGATCCGGCCGGGAATCGCGCCGGGGCCAGCACTGATCGTCGAGAAGCCGCTGTCGCGCGGCTACGTTGAGATCGCGTCGTCGGACCCGTGGGCCGACCCGAAGCTGTACTACCGCACGCTGTCGGACCCGACCGACGTCGCCGTGCTGACGTCCAACCTGCGCTTCAGTCGCGCCTTCTTCGCGTCCAAGGGCATGGCCGGGTTCAAGCCCGTCGAGACCTACCCCGGCGCCAACGTCGACAGCGACGACGAGCTCGCCGAGATTGTCCGCGGCCGCATCGTTAACCCCAGTGTCGGCCACGCTTCGTGCTCGTGCCCGATGATGAAGCGCGAGCTCGGCGGCGTCGTCGACACCGAACTCAACGTCTACGGCGTCACCGGCCTCCGCATCGTCGACATCAGCATCATCCCCATCATCCCGACCTGCCATCTGCTCAACACCCGCTACGCCATTGCCGAGAAGGCCGCCGACATCATCCGCGGCCGCACGCCGCACTCCGGCGAGGACAAGCACGAGGAGGAGGAGGACAAGCACGAGGAGGAGGAGGACAAGCACGAGGAGGAGGAGGGCAAGCACGAGGAGGAGGAGGGCAAGTACGAGGACGACGAGGAGGAGGAGGAGGAGGACAAGAGGTACGAGTAGGAGGAGGACGACGGGTACCATTCTAGATTTCTTATTCTGCATGAGACACGAGCACGGGATCTGTACTTTTTTTTGAAGACCTGCACATACGGGACCGGAGACACACGGGGCGCTGCATAATACATAGTATAGCATAGTGTGTAATGGAGAGAACAAAGCGATAATCTCGACGAAGTTGTTGGCGATAATCCTGACCATGGCGGTGCTAATACTCCCGCGGCTGCACGGATCGGTCCGGCGAGCAGACCTCGTCGTTGAGCGATATTCCGTATGCCGTAGAACGACAGGTAGATGGTATAGTCGGGGACTCCCATAACCGCGGGGGGGGGGGGGGGGGGGGGGGGCGAGGAAGAGTGGTTGCTCCTCCTCCTCGATTCCCAGCGCCCACGCCTCCGCCCTCCCCCCGTCCTGTCACCGCCATCGTTCGAACGCGTTCGCTTTCGGTCGATCTACCACCTGGGCTATGTATTCCTTGCGGTACTTCAGCACAGTGATGTCATGGCACAAAAGACAGCAGATGTGCAGAGCGACGACAACAGCCAAAGAGTGGAGACAGCAGAGGGAGAAAACCGGAGAGATTGTATCTACATAAGTCATTCTTTACCGAATCGCTAGCCAACAGTGGAAGCAGGGAAGACGGAAGACGGAAGACGGAAATCTCTCGCGGAACCTCAACTGACAATGTCAACGTTTGTCAAACGGCCCCCCCCAGCCAGCTAGATTTTCAGCAGCAGAAAGGGCCGGCTGGCCGAGGAGCTTGAGGCATTGCATCAGCTTACAATATTCTACCTCCCCCCCCCAAGTTTCATCCGGAGTTGGACTTCATCGAGCAGTTCTGGCGTGGAGCTAAGTGGTATACAAAAGGGAAGTCCTTGATTAAGCAGACTCTGCCCTTGGCGCTGGATTCGGTTTCAACTGGTGCTATTCACCGGCAATGAAGGCTGTCCCCAACTGTACCACACTTAGAAAGCTAAGGGAAAAAAAGTGACAGAGCGCAGGAAACGGATTCAAGGCTGTATATCATATATAACTAAGTCCATAGGCAGCAGTGCCACCGCCACCGCCACCACCGCCACAATTACAGCCACAGCACTGCCACGCCGCGAAGCGAGCACAAGCGAGGACACTGGGAGAGAACAGACGAAGCCATTACGAGCGTTGAAGACGGGGGTCGTTGCCACTTGTGGTAACTCCACAGCGCCAGCAAACTGGGGTAGCCCCCGGGTGGCGCTTGGGGGGGGGGGGGGGGGTGGGTGGTCGTCGGTGCTTGCGGTT